>Ga0209777_10000769_pt1 | contig 49897 bp, 35 predicted proteins | sample FrelakmetHBP12HB_FD_187147 | JGI IMG/M metagenome (GOLD analysis project Ga0209777, IMG submission 187147) | Freshwater lake sediment microbial communities from the University of Notre Dame, USA, for methane emissions studies -HBP12 HB (SPAdes)... | ecosystem: Environmental > Aquatic >... | reverse complement strand
CCGATCTCCCGGGGAAAGTCGCTGGGGATGGACACGCCATTGGCCGTGATCATGGCCTGGCTGATCCCCGCAGCAGTCACCTCGTCCGCCCTGATCGCCACGGCGAGGAGAGAGGCAGAAGAGGTGGAGGCCGCACCTCGCAGAGGCGGCACGGTCGTCCTTGCACAGATGGTCGGCGTCAAGGGGTCGGCCAGTCCCTCCGCCGATACCTTGTCTGCTGGTCGCGAGACGAAGAACCGATACTGAATGGGGTCCGCCTTTCCGCCAAGGGAGCCGCCGAATCCGGGTGTCAGCTCCACAGTGACAATCTCGTTCTGTGAGAAGCCGGACGACGGGCGAAAGAGGACGGTCTTCTTGTCCGTGGCAATCCGGGTCTCTCCTGCATGGCTGCCGCTCTGATCCGCCGTTGCCTTGATGAAGCTGGCCAGATTGGTGAGATTCGCAGGCGAGAGGGTCTCGAAACGCACAAGGATCTCCGTCTCCGGCGCTACGTACTGGGCATCAGGTCGAGGCGACAGGTACCGGTACCCCTGATCCCGGTACCGGGACCCAGATGCCTGTCCACAAACGAAGATGAGGATGGCAAGGGCCGACGGGGCACCCGTCCTCATATGATGCTCCTCCAAAGGTCAGGTCGCGTCCGCCCTGGGCGACCGACATCTGCCGCGATGCCCGGGACAGTACACAACGATAGTATAGCAGACAGACGCCGAAAGTGCGTGAAGTCCACGGAGAATCTGTGATTCAAGGCCGTCTAAAGGGGGCGCGGGCGTGGCCTCCCTGCGGGCTGCGCCAGGCCCGTGGATCACGGATGGCGCGTCTCGCTGCTGCCGTATTGGAATACCTCTTCAATGGGCTTGGCGTTCACGCGAACCGTACGTACGGTGAGGCAATCCGCGACCGGACGCACAGGCCGCGAAGGTCCTCCGGGCCGCGGATGCGGCCTTGCTGGCGGGCCTGGATGATCCGTTTGGCTGCCACAGGTCCAATGCCCGGGACCCTTAGAAGCTGCACAGGGTCGGCCGTGTTGACCTGGACTGGGTAGAAGTCCGGGTGAAGCCTGGCCCAGCAGGTCTTGGGGTCCTCATCCAAAGAGAGGTTGCCATTCTCGTCAAACAGGATGTCCTGACGGGTGAACCGGTATTTGCGGAGCAGGAAGTCCACCTGATACAGGCGGTGCTCCCGCACGAAGCCCTCATCGGACTGGCCCTTGGTGCGGGGCATGGGCACGTCGTTGAACAGGGCGGCCTGAGGCGGAGGTCTGTGCACGGGGTCCTGATACGCCGAGAAGTACACCCGCTCCATCCTGAACCGCTCATACAGCCGGGCCGTGGCGGTGACGATCTCCCGGTCGGTCTCGTCAGCGGCCCCGACCACGAACTGGGTGGTCTGGTGGCAGCGTCGGTTGATCCGGGCACGCAGGTCCGTGATCGTCTGCATGGCGGATACGATGTCCTGGTAGAATCGCTTTGCCGTAGAGAGCCGGGCCAGGCGTTCCTCGCTGGGGGCCTCGATGTTCACGGATACGCGGGTGGCCAGGCGCACGGCCTGCTCGATGCAGGCTGCACTGGCACCCGGGATGATCTTGAGATGGATGTAGCCCTTGAACAGGAATCGCTTGCGGAGGATCTGTACGGTTCCGAGCATGCGTTCCATGGTCTGATCCGGGGTGTCCGGCACCCCTGAAGACAGGAACAGGCCGCTGACCCGATTGGCCTGCACCAAGTCCATGAACGTGCGGGCCATCTGGTCCGGGCCCAGGGTGCACCGTGCCAGGTCCCGCCTTCGGTTGAAGGGGCAGTACACGCAGTCGTTAACGCAGGCGTTGCTCTGCAAGGTCTTTAGAAGCATGACCTTGCGACCACTGGGAAGCACGGCTGGATACACCCATCGGCCGTCCGGGCCGCGTGTGCGCCCGGGTTCGTCGTCGAACCTGCAGGCGCATGCCAGGTCGAACTTGCTGGCGTCGGCCAGGATGTCGAGTTTCTGCTCCGTGTCCACGGTCGGTATTATGCCCCTGCCTGCGTCCGGGTTCAACCCGTATAGTCTCCTGCGATGCTAAGGATTCTGGCCCACAGAAATAGGCAACCCCCCTGTTTCCCAGGGGCAAGGAATACGTAGAATGGTGAGTAGGTCAGTCAGGGACGTCGGCATTGGATAAGGCCATTGTGGAGGTCGGGCCATGGTAAGATGTCTTTTCTCTTGCGGTGTGATGGCTGCCTGTTGGGTGGGAGGTCTGTGCGCGGCCGTGGCGTTGGAGCCGCCTGCCCTCGCGGACGTTGCGCCTGGCGCCCCGGCGGTCCATGACAGAGTGGCTGGGGCACTGCCAGAGACGCCAAAGTGGAGCGAAAGCGAGATCATCGTCAAGTTCAAAGAAGGCGTGGGGCAGGACGTCAAGGTGCAGGTCGTTGGGCAGCACGGCTGCTCCATCCTTCGCACGGGTGATGCCGGGAGTCTCCATCTCGTGAAGATTCCGCAGTCGGGATCACCCGGGGACATGGTCGCCACCTTTGGTGGGCACGACTGCGTCGAATACGCCGAGCTGAACCACTATGTCCGGGTGTTTCTGACTCCGGACGACCCGTATCTTGCGTATCAATGGAACCTCGACAACGACGTCACCGGAGGGATTGGGATGGAGGCGGCCTGGAGTATTGAGACGGGCGATCCGAACGTCGTTGTGGCGGTGGTCGATACCGGTGTTGCCTATGAGAACTACGGCGTCTATAGGCAGGCACCCGACCTGGCAGAGACCTCCTTCGTGCCGGGCTACGACTTCATAAACGACGACAACCACCCCAATGACGACAACGGGCACGGTACTCATGTAACCGGCACGATTGCGCAGAGCACGAACAACGGCATCGGCGTGGCAGGCGTCGCGTTCGGCTGTTCCATCATGCCCGTGAAGGTCATGGACGCGAAGGGCCAGGGGGATTATTTCAGGGTGACACAGGGTATCTACTACGCGGTCAACCATAGAGCCCAGGTCATCAATCTGAGTCTGGGCGCTGACAGTCCTTCGACCGCCCTGGAGACAGCGCTGGCGTTCGCCTACCAGCACGGCGTGACCGTCGTGTGCGCGGCAGGCAACGACTACAACAAGGGCAATCCTGTGGAGTACCCGGCGGCCTACCACGACTACTGCATCGCGGTAGGGGCCACTCGCTACGACAACGAACGGGCGCCCTATTCCAACACCGGTTCGTACCTGGATGTGGTCGCACCGGGGGGCGATCTGTCGGTGGATCAGAACGGAGATGGATACCCGGACGGGATCCTGCAACAGACGTTCGTCGCAGATCCTGGCAACTTCGCGTACTACTTCTTTCAAGGGACATCCATGGCTGCGCCCCACGTCAGCGGCCTGGCGGCATTGCTCATCTCGCACGGGGTGAAGGGACCGGACAACGTGCGGCGGGCCATCGAGAAGACGGCAACTGACCTGGGATCGACCGGATGGGACCAGGAATACGGCTGGGGGCTGATTGACGCCGGCGCTGCGCTGGCGTATCAGGCCCCGGTTGACGCCAACAGTCCTGTCGATTAGCGAGAGCTCGCAGCCCGGATCCCATGGCGATGCGGCCGGGGTCAAGCCCTGCCAACGCGAATCCCGTCCAGACGACTACTTCGCGGGAACCTCCGTTCTATGCGTGGGCGAATTGGCGTCCGGTACCTCGACAGTCGCCTTGTAGGCAGGGGCATAGGTCCCCATGACCGATGTGCTCTTGACCGGGCCGGGCAGGTACCTGTCGAGGTGACCCAGGTACCACAACAGGGCCAGTGCAGCGATGATGACAAGCACCAGATAGGTCCGCCACGGCCGTCGCTTCTCGGCATACGGATCATCCAGCGAGACGTCCGCACCTGCGGGGAACCTGGCCACTCCGGTGAGCGCACGCCCGAACGGTACGTTGATGCGTGCACGGCCGTTGATGGCCCAGGCGCTGGCGTCGAGGATCGGACCGAGGTTCCGCTGGCGGAGCTTGAGATAGGCCAGGAGCATGGAGGGGCCCGAGATGAGCAAGATCAGGGCCAGGATGCCCAATGGAATCCACACGCCGAGGTCCATGAACTTGCCGAGCAATATAGCCAAGACGGTACTGATGCTGCCCAAGGCTACGCCGATGGCGGCGACCGTGCCGATATCCATGCGTTTGGCTTCAGGTGGTTTGACCGCGGCGGGCTTGGCCTTGTCTGCCTCTGCCACCGTTTGGGCGGCACTCGTCAGCTTCGTACTAGACGCCGCGTCTGCTGCAGCGGCTCGCTTGGCCACCTGCTCCTCGATCATACGCACGAGCTTCTTGTACGGCGCCCAGAAGGCCTCCCGGATGCTAATGGGGTTGGCCACGATCTTGGTGATCGTGGCGTCCCAGTCACGTCCCTTGCGATCGTAGAACACCCCGTTCCGCCCCACGATGAGGTTGTCCGAGCCGCCATCCGTAAAGGCCGCCACAATCGTCTTCTTTTCACCACCGGGGCGGGTGCAGTCACAGTAGGCCAGATACGCGGCCGAGAGTCCGGCCAGGGTCGCATGCTTTCCCGGGTCCGTGACCTCAAGGCACAGCGTGCAGGCGCGGCTGTCCAGATACAGGGTGCCGGCCTGGAATACGGCACCCCTGCGCCCATAGAACTCCGCGAAGTTGACGAAGTTGCTGAGGAGCTTGACGAGATCCCGCTGGAACAGGATGAGCTTCTCCAGGGTGGAGATCTGGGCGTTCTCTTTTTCCAGGGCCAGGTCCTGCTGGATCAGGTCCGTGATATGGGTCCTCGCCTCGCTGGCCAACACGGCCCGGACCCGCGTCAAGCCCAGGGCCTCCACGGCCGTGCACGGCTTGGCGGACAGCCACGCCTCATAGGGGGCGAGTCTGGCCTGCACCGTGGCCCAGTCTACCTCCGTCAGGACCGTCTTGTTCGTCCCGAGCATGGGCCTGACGGCAGCGGCAAGGGTTGCCATGGCGTCGGCCCAGGCCGGGTTCAGTCCCTGCGTCAGAGGCAGCGGCCTGCCCGGCTCAATCTTGGCCAACGGGAAGCCTGCCACCTCTTGTACTGAGATAGACAGGTCCTTGGCCGCGATCGCAATGTACTCTGCCTCCTGCCGGTTCACGGCCGCCAGGGCGCGACCATCGAATGCCGCAAGCCGGCCGCGTGCGAAGTAGTCATCGACCTTGGCCTTGACGGCCTTGACGGCCGCCGCTGCGGCCGCGGTGGCATCCGGCCCAAGGGGCAGGATGGCCTTGTCGGTCTCTGCCTTGGCGTGCCACTCAGAAAGGGCCTGTGCCTCGGCGAAGAAGGCGTCTACCTTCGCCCGGTTCACGCCGACCTTGCCACTCAGGTCCTGGACGCCGCCCACTGTGGCGAGGATGTCCGCGATGGCCTGCTTGTCCGCGTCACTGGTTGCGGAGTCCACGGGCACCACCCCATCGCCATTGAAGGGGGTCGCGGCGAAGATGCGTGCCGTGTCCGCCACGTCGCCCAGCGATATGGCCGCATCTTTCTTACCGAGATCCCCCAACACCCTCTTGGCCGCTGCACGGACCGCCTCATCCTTGATATTGGCAAGCGGGACCGAGTCTCCTCCATTGAAGAGCTCATCCGGGTCCTTGAACTGGGCCTGGGCCCACTTCACAGCAGCGATGATCTCAGGGACCCGGACGCGTCCGTCCTTGTCCGCGTCGATGTAGTCCAGCGTCCGGGTGTCGAACTCGATTCCCCGCGTGGGGCAGGCCAGGGCCACCCAGAGCTTCTGGTCGAGTTGGTCGAGATTGACGACGTCCGCTCCGGTGCGAAGCAGGACCTGATCCACCCCGCCTGCGCGGAAGAACCGCCACCTATGAGTCCCCTGCGAATTCCCCACGCCTGCACCTCCCTGTCAAAAAGGGCCCACATGCGGCCATGCACGTGCCACGGACCGAGCGGGACATCCCGTCCAGTTGACGTAGGATAGGCTCAGACCCCGTGGGTTGTCAATACAGTCCGTCCCAGAGGGTTCACACGCATTCAATCCGTGCTGTAGTTGATCTCGAGCTTGCGGGCCAGACGGGCCGAGACCAGGAGGACCAGCAGCGTCAGGAGCACGATGCCGGTGATGGCCGTCGCCTGGGTTGCCGGCTGGGTCGGTGAGATCAACAGATTGAGCATGGGCGGCATGTCCATGTCCGGTGTGGCCACCACGGGGCAGAGGGATTGCAGATAATAGATCATACTGATCTTCTTCAGGGCCGCGGGCAGGAACGGGTTGACGCCTTCCCACAGCAGGACCACGGTGGCCGGGATCATGGGATTGCGGAAGAGCAGCCCCACGGCCAGGAAGACGCTGCCGTATCCCACACACGCCAGGACCGTGACGCCCAGATAGGACGCGAACTGGCCCCATCCAGGTCCTGCCAGGTAGGTGGCAATGATCGTCCGGTCGAACTGCCAGAGCATGGCCGTCCATTGCAGGGCCGTGCTGGTTGTGAAGATGACCACGGTCGCAAGGAGCCCGGCGACGTACTTGCCGGCCAGCAAGACCTCTCGCCGGATCGGCGTGAGCAGGTAGAAATGGAGGCTCTTGTCGAGCATCTCGCCGCGGAACAGGTTGATGAAGATGCCGACGCACCCGAAAAAGATGGCCAGTCGCAGGGTGTACGACTGGAAGAGGGTGGCGAAGATCTGCACGTTTTGGGGCAGGGTGTCGAGGTCATTCCTGAAGACCTGAGTCAGTTTCCCATCGGAAAAGATCAAGGTCACGTCCGTCTTGCCATCCGTGTACTTGCAGAAGACGTGCTCCTCTCTGGACCTGTGATGTCCGGTCCACTGCTGGTAGGGCTCTCCGAGCTTCTTGACGACCTCGTCCCGGCTGAGCCCGACCTGGATGGCACTCAGCGTCTCGCTGGATATCGGACGCGCAGCGGCCACCTGCTCCAGCCGGCCTTGCTCGCGAGGTGCGTAGATCGAGCGGCCCACAAAGAGGACCGCCGGCCCGAAGGCCAGCAGATAGACCCACAGTCCTCGCCGCGAGAAGAGGGTCTTTCTCAACTCCAGGCGGGCGATCCCAAGGACCTGTGCGCACCAAAGTCTCATGATCTGGAGGTCTCCTCGCCGCCGATCAGGTATTCATACACGGAGTTGACGTTGTCATCCGCAGGGGCCACGCCCTCGATGTCGACGCCGCTGAGGGCGAGGTGATTGAGGGCACGGTAGAACCGGTCGGCATCACGGGTCTTGACGAGCACGCCCCCGCCCTCAGGGAGCAGTTTCGCCTCCACTACGTGGTCCAGCTCGAAGGCCTTGGAGGCCAGCACGCTCGGCTGTCTGCAGTGGATCAGGATCTGCATGGGCCGCTCCTGGATCTCACTCCGCACGCCGTGGATCTGCCCTTCGGCGACTACGTAGCCGCTGCTCATCAGGACGACCTGGTCGGAGATCATGTCCACCTCGTGCAGGACGTGGCTGGAGACGACGACGTGACGGCCCTCCGCCGCGTACCGCCGGAAGAGCGTAATGGTCTCGGACCGGACCAGCGGGTCGAGGCCGTTCAGGGGTTCGTCGAGCACCAGGACCCGCGGGTCGTGCGCGATCGCCTGGGCCAGTCTGATCCGCTGCCGCATGCCCTTGCTGTACCCGGCCACCTTGCGGCCGGCGGCCTCGCCCAGACCGACCTGCTCGATGGCCTGGGTGGTCAGCTTGGTGCACTCGGCGGCGGAGTAGCCAAACAGCCGAAGGAACGAGTGGATGAACTGAAACCCGCTGAGGCCCTTTGGAAAAGAGTCGAACTGGGTCGAGTAGCCCACCAGGCGGAAGAGCTTCTGGGGTTCCGAGGGCTCCACGCCCAGTACGCGGATCCATCCGCGGGTCGGTCGCACCAGGCCGGTCATCAGGTTCATCAGGGTCGTCTTGCCGGAGCCGTTGGGACCGACCAGACTCGTGATCCCGGGCGGGATGGAGAGCGTCACGCGGTTGACGCCCAGGACCTCACCGTAGAACCGCGACACGTTGTCGAGGATGATCCGGTCCTCGCTCATTTGACCACCTCGAAGGCACGGATCCGCTTGGCCAGCAGTTGCAGGCAGAGGGCGCAGGTCACGCCCAGGACGATCCAGGCGTGCGTTGCCGAAAGGTCCGAACCCGAGTCGTATCGAAAGAGGTCCGCCCAGATCGTATGGACCACGCGTCTGAGGTTGATCAGGGAGCCATGGTGGGTCCGCAGCACGGCGTTGATGGCCGCGCCAAAACCGGCGCCTGCGAAGAACACGCCCAGCAACAGTGCCCCTGCTGCGATCTTCCACTTCACCCAGGCCGAGAGCGCCAGGGCGATGAGCGACAGGACGACGATCCAGACCAGGGGCCCCACGACGATCGAGCCGGCCAGCCAGGCGTTGGCCTTGACCCAACCCCATCCCATGCAGCTTGCCTGAATCGCATAGAGCAGGCAACCGGGGATCCAGGTGATGAGGGAAAGGAGCAGGAGCAGGACGGCCATCTTCCCAGACACGTACTCGGCTCGCGAGAAGGGACGGCTGAGATAGAGCGGCATGGCGCCATTGGCGAGGTCCGGCGCCACCAGGCTCGGTCCCACCAGCACCGTCAGCAGCAAGGCCAGGGTCCCCTGAACCACACAGTAGGTATAGAAGAACCTCCCGTCGATTTGCGGCAGGCCCCCGGGCCGGATCGTCAACATAGCCAGGAGCAGACTGTTATGCGAGAGGTAGATGAACGCGGCGCATCCGACGGGATAGAACAGGCACAGTGCCATGAAGAGGACCAGAAACTTGGACTGGAAGAGTCGCGCATAGCTGTAGCGAGTGAGGATGAGGAATCGCGACCAGACGGCCGTCAGCGAGCCGCTATAGTCTCTGTAGGTCTGTTTGTAGACGGCCACGTCAGACCTCCATCGCCTTCAAGAAGATGTCCTCGAGGGTATCGCGACGGTAGCTCAGGCGTCGCAACAGCAGGTCTCGTTCGGCCGCTACCCGGTAGATCTCGCGCAGCTCGAATCCCTCGGGCAGGACCATCCTGAACCGGCTGGGGCCGACCACCGCACACTCGCAGCCGATGCCGGCCATGGCCTCGGCCAGGCCCGCGTCGTTGCCGGAGGTCTCGATCTCGACGAAACGTTTGTTGTCGTTGCGATCCTGTTCGAGATTCGAGCAGTGGACGATGCGTCCCTGCTTGAGGATCAGCACCTCCTCACACGTCTCTTCGACGTCGCGGAGCAGATGCGAAGACAGCAGCATGTGCATCTCGCCCGAGTCCCTCATGTCCCGGATCAGGCGGAGCATCCGCTGGCGAGCAGAAGGGTCGAGGCCGTTGGTCGGCTCGTCCAGGATGAGCAGGCGAGGCCCATGCACGATGGCCTGGGCGAGCTTGGCCATCTGCTTCATGCCCAGGGAGTAGGTGCCGAGCCGGCGGTAACGCGCCTCACCGAGTCCCACGTAGAACAGCACCTCGTGGGCCCGCTCGAGCGCGGAGTCTGCGGGCAGTCCAGACAGCTCGCCCATCATGCGGATGAACGACACGGCCGTCATGTCCGCGATGAAGGAGTCGTTCTCCGGCATGTAGCCGACCAGTGCCCGGATGCGGCTGATCTGTCGGCGAATGTCGTGTCCGAAGACTCTGGCCGTGCCTGCGGCAACGGGGCAGAAGCCAAGCAGCGTCAGGATCAGGGTGGACTTGCCGGCGCCGTTGGGCCCCAGCAGTCCGATGCTCCTCCCGGAAAGGGCCACGCTGAGATCCTTCAGGATCTCGCGTTTGCCGAAACGGACACTCAATCCAGCGAGTTCAACAACAGGTTGCACGGTATCGGTCTTTCTGCATGGCGTCGCGACGGACGGCGCCGTCGTTCGAGAAACGGCGGTGCTGCGGCACCAGGCGGTATCCTAACGGATTCCCGACGCCGGTCAATAGAGTCTGCCCCCCAGCTCACTGGCGGGACCTCTTCTCCAGGGCCTCACGGCCTTTCCGAATGGATTCGTCATTGCCCTCAATGGTTGGGGCGGCGTGGCTGCCTTGGCCAGCGGGGTAGATCGGCTGCCGATAGGCCGGATAGGCCTCATTTCGCAGGTGAGCCAACATGTGATGTCCACGACGACGGGCCCGCTCCGCCCGCAAGGCAGCCAGATCAATGGGACCTACAACGATCTTCTCGCCAGGCCCCGGGTCAGCCTGCGCAAGGACCCGCCCGTCGTAGTCCACGATCATGCTTCCTCCAGGCCAGCTAAACGGGGGGTAGTGACGGAGGCTGGCCCCCTGGTTCGCAGCGACCACATAGGCCATGTTCTCCAGCGCTCGCACGCGGTTGACGGCAGTCCACCAGTCCAAGGGCTGAGCCGTTCCCCAGGGGTCCATGTAGGCCGAGACCCGCACGAGCACCTCTGCGCCGCCAAGGCTCAGTTGCCGGATCGCCTCCGGGAACAGCCAATCGTAGCAGATGGCGACGCCGATTTTGCCGATCTGGGTGTCGGCCACTGGAAACATCGGCAGGTCGTAGTCCACGAGGTCGTGGGGGCTGGTGTGTACCTCCCACGGCAGCCATGGATGCACCTTGCGGTACTTCAGGAGAATCCCGTCCGGGCCGATCAAACACGTCGTGTTGAACACGTGGCCGGGCCAGCGGGAGTCTGACTCCAGGAATGTACCGGTTTGGATCATGATGTCCAACTGCTTCGCCTTTTCTTGATAGCGCTGGGTGTGTTCATTCGGGATCGGCACGGCCAGGTTCTGGAGCAGTTCCTTGGCAGTTGGGTAGATAGGCGCGGCGTGCGCGAACTCAGGGAACACCACGAGTCGTACGTCGAAAAAGGGTTCATACCCAGTTACCACCTGGTCGATCATCTCGATCATCCGTTGGACGCGGGCGGCGATCTCGTCTCGGTGAGCCGGGTTGGGCATGTCAAGCTGACATGCGGCGGCGTAGTATCGATCGATGGAACCCATTGTGCCCCCTTTCTCTGAAGAACCACATGGACTGGCCAGTATGATTGTACAGGTTTTCCGGGGTTCGACAAGGACTTGCCCGACCCTGCGGAGCACAGGGTTGTCCGCACGTGACCGTTCTTCTTGTGCGCAGAGAAAGCCCAGGACTCATTTTTTGGCATACCTCTTGGGTGTGGGTTGTCATCTCGCAGGGTCTCAATTCTACCCCGCGGGACGCCTGCTGCTCATGTCTGCCCCCAGAGGGGTCATCGCGTCAGGATTTCTCTTGAAGGGTGAGTTCTGCATCTGGTATAAAGACGCGCAGGTGCACGGGATTCTCAAGTTGCAGGATGAGAGACAGGATGGGTGAAGGACGCCAAGGAGGTCCAGAGGCTTGAATCGAGTGCGGGACCTCGCTATCCAGGTGTACCTTTGCCGGAGGAGCTGTCTGTGTGCATGGGTTCGAGGAGTTCACTTCACCAGTTGACCCGCCCGCGTTGGGCCGTTCAAGAAAGGAGGGCATGCCCGGTCTGAAGCAGAAAGACGTTGCCTGCTAGAGGAGGCACAGTAGTGTCCTTGTTCATGTGTTTGAAGGGAGGATTGTCATGCGTAGAAAGGTGATTCACCTCTTTGTACTAGTGCTGGGTTTGAGTGCGTGTTCGATCTCCGGAGCTGCCCCGCTCGTGCAGGACAGCTTTGACGGGGCGAGTCTGGATCTGGGCAAGTGGCAGGTTCTCAATGGTCCTGACGTGAGCGTCACGCAGGCTGGCGGCCAGGTTCAGTTCAGCCGTCCGAAGACCCAACTGAACTACCTGTTGACGGCCAAGCAGTTCGACCCGGCCGTTACTCCGTTGATCATCACCGGTTCGGTGACGTTGGGACCGGACGGGGACATGGACGTCTGGACGCGGGCGAACGCCCTCGGTAATACGGGGGGCGGGCCTGGACACGTGTTGGACAGTGGGATTCGCGTCAACTTTTGGCGGGACGCGGTGGCGAGTGGTTACCCACCGGTCTTAGACATCCTGGAGAAGACGCCAGGGGTCTGGCCGTGGGACAGCTCGATCTCCGGCGGCGCCAACATCCCCGGCAGTACCAGTGCGGTTGACTGGAGTTTCGTGATCACCGATGACGGGACCACGATCACGGCCACCTTCACTCAGACCAGTGATCCGGCCAACACCCTGACGTTGACCGGGACGAGCACCACCCGTTTTGCCAAGAACTACGTGGCCTTCACGGTCACCAACGGCTACCTCAATGACGTCAGCGTCGACCTGGCACCCCTGGTCGCTGACAGCTTTGACGGGGCGAGTCTGGATCTGGGCAAGTGGCAGGTTCTCAATGGTCCTGACGTGAGCGTCACGCAGGCTGGCGGCCAGGTTCAGTTCAGCCGTCCGAAGACTCAACTGAACTACCTGTTGACGGCCAAGCAGTTCGACCCGGCCGTTACTCCGTTGATCATCACCGGTTCGGTGACCTTGGGACCGGATGGGGACATGGACGTCTGGACGCGGGCGAACGCGATCGGCAACACCGGGGGCGGGCCTGGACACGTGCTGGACAGCGGGATTCGGGTCAACTTCTGGCGCGACGCGGTGGCCTCGGGGTATCCGCCTGTTCTGGACATCCTGGAGAAGACCGCGGGGGTCTGGCCGTGGAACAGCTCGATCTCGGGTGGAGCCAATATCCCCGGCAATACCAGCGCGGTGGACTGGAGCTTCGTGGTTACCGATGACGGGACCACGATCACGGCCACCTTCACCCAGACCAGTGATCCGACTAACACCCTGACGTTGACTGGGACCAGCACCACCCGTTTCGCCAAGAACTATGTGGCCTTCACGGTCACCAACGGGTCCCTCAATGACGTCAGCATCGCCCTGGCGCCCCTGGCCGCTGACAGCTTTGACGGGGCGAGTCTGGATCTGGGCAAGTGGCAGGTTCTCAATGGTCCTGACGTGAGCGTCACACAGGCTGGCGGCCAGGTTCAATTCAGCCGTCCGAAGACCCAACTGAACTACCTGTTGACGGCCAAGCAGTTCGACCCGGCGGTTACTCCGTTGGTCATCAGCGGTTCGGTGACCTTGGGACCGGATGCGGACATGGACATCTGGACGCGGGCGAATGCTGTCGGCAATACGGGGGGCGGGCCTGGACACGTGTTGGACAGCGGGATTCGCGTCAACTTCTGGCGGGACGCGGTGGCGAGTGGTTACCCACCGGTTCTGGACATCCTGGAGAAGACGCCGGGGGTCTGGCCGTGGGACAGCTCGATCTCCGGTGGCGCGAATATTCCCGGCAGTACCAGTGCGGTTGACTGGAGTTTCGTGATCACCGATGACGGGACCACGATCACGGCCACCTTCACTCAAACCAGTGATCCCACCAATACCCTCTGGCTAACGGGCACCAGCACCACCCACTTTGCCAAGAACTATGTGGCCTTTACGGTGGTCAACGGGTCCCTCAATGACGTCAGCATCGTCACGTACAGGCCCAAGGCGGGGTTCACCGATGATTTTGAGACGGCCCACGATTACGTGGTCGAAGGCCTCGGCAGTTACGCCGGCCTGCTCGACAACGGGACTATCCAGGCCCTCAATGCGTCCATCACCAGTCCGGGATCTCTGTACATGGCCACGGCCAACGGTGTATGGGATCCGGGTCCAGGTCCACTGCTGTACGTGGAGGTGAGCGGCGATTTCGTCGCCACAGTGAAGGTTACGGGTTTTGCAGGGACCCTGGAATCGCCCGTGCTTCACAACGACGCGGGTATCATGGCCAGGAATCCGGCCAGTGACGGAGGGGTGGAGAACTGGGTCTCTGTCAACTACTTCCCCACGTGGACGGCCTTCGTTGCCAGGAACACAACGGATGGGACCCGCGAAGAGTTGGGCCAGACGGCCGGACGTTGGACCGGCGTCGACACGTACGCCCTGGCAGCGCAGTACCCGTATATCCAGTTAGAGCGCAAGGGCAGCGATTTCTCCTTCAAGATCAGTGCCGACGGCGTGAACTTCCTTCCGCTAACGGCAGAGGCATACACGGGTATCTATGACGGCACGCAGACTCCTCTGGTCGTGAGCCGCCCCGACCTGCCCACAACGCTTCAGGTCGGACTGTTCAATGTCACCTATTCGGACCAGGTTGGATACGTCGCCTTTGATAACTTCAGCATTGCAGGGCGCTAACTAACGTAGAGACCTGATGGCAGAAAATCGGGGCCTGTGTCGCATGACACAGGCCCCGATGCTTTCTGGCTCGGAGCCGCGGGAACCAACAAGCGGAAGCCAATTCACAACAGCAAATGGGTGCCCTGCTAGGGTCCCAGTCTCGCCAGCCGGATGTCGTCGATGTACAGGCTGCCCAGGCCACCGGACGCAGGGGCGGTGGGGTTGCCCACGCCCAGGGTCATCTTCTTGACGCTGTCGAGGGTGATCCCGGCCGAGGTGAATTCGTCCAAGGGGATGTTCCATTCCTCCCACATGCCCGTGGCGATCACCACGGGGTCCTGGTGGCTGACCCGTTTCATCCTGCCGTAATTGTCCTCCACTGCCACGTAGAAGGTCTCCGGCGCGTTCCCAGCAACCTGGGCCAGGCCGATCTCAGCCACCTGCCACGACCCACTGGCACCCCCGCTGGTCGAGACGTTGGAGAACTTGGCCCCACACGCTACACTGGTCATGTGGCTGGTCACCGCCAACCCAACATACACGTCGGTGGCCATGGCAATGGTCACCGACGAGGCCGCAGGATCCGTGGTGATACTGCTCCAGGTCACGCCGTCCGCAGACCGTTGGGCCGTGAACGTGCTGCCGTTCCGCGTGAGCTTGATCCAGTAGGGAGCCCCCAGGCCCGCCTGCGTGGTGGCCTCCGCGGCTGCCGCGGCTGCCGCACGCCACTCGAAGGTGATCCCGCTGCCTGGCGTCACAGCGACCATGGCAAAGGCCGAGCTCTGGTCCAGGGTCTCACGGATCATGACCGCCGCCTTGGCCGAGACGTGGGTGTCACCCACGCCGTCCACGCGGGCCACGATCGAGCCGTTGCCCTTGAGCGGCTTGTAGGCAAGCCGGAACTGGTCCAAGAAACCCCCGATATCCGCGCCTATCCCGTTCATGACGAAGCTGCCCGAGCTGGTTTGCACGAAGGCCGTGGGCTGACCCCGCAGGTACACGGTCAGGGTGTTGACCCCGCCGCCCGTCCAAGACTGGGCCGTGGGCCACTGCCTCGTTGCCTCCGAGTAGAATGGACTGTGGGTGTTGTCGAATCCAAAAGGCATCGATTGTCGGCCGGAGTGAACGATCGTCTGCTCGGCAAACGGAGCCTGGACGTTACCTACCGTGGAGTTGGTGCCGTTGCCGTTGGATGCGGCGACGTTGCAGGTCTCAGACGCGGAGTAACCGAATCCGTCCAACCAACTGAAGAAGATCCGCTTGCAGACGTCGTTGTACGCCTCAAAGTCGTCCACCACCGCATACCCGATTGTGGTGAAGCTCCAGGGATTGCCTTCCCACGACGCCGGGTCGGCTGCGTCGTTGACCTCACTGACCTTCCAATAGTAGGTCCGGCCATGCTCCGGAGACAGGGTGCCAAGGGCGTAGCGGGACTCGGTGACGGTCTTGGCCGCCACCGTGCCGTTGGTCACGGCGTTGGCGTCCCTGCTGAAGTAGAAGTCATGCCGGACCGCCTCGCGACCGGGCCGCCACGTGAGCAGGGTATCCAGGGCCACATCCGTGGCCCCGTTGGCGGGCTGGGGCCCGTATGCCTGCAAGGGGATGTAGAAGAACCTTACCTCACTGAGGCCGGCCTGGGTTCCCCCGCTCCAGGCCTTCTTGATGGTCAATCGGACATACTTGACCAGGGCCCCGCCTAGGTCCATGGTGGTGTTGTGGGCATAACCCTCTTTGCCCGGGGCCTGAGCGAACTGCTGGGGGCCGCCCACGGCCGTCCAGGTGGTGTTGTCCAGGGAGACCTCGATCGTCACCTCCTTGGCTCCGTAACCCAGGATGAACTCCATCGACTGGTTGGAGTTCCAGACCCACATCTGGTGCAGCTTGTAGGGCCTGTCGAACTCGTACTTGATCCAGGCGGGCGCAGGTGCGGACTTGCTCAGCCACATCGCGCTGGAGGCGGTGGAGTGCTTATCCTGGGCATTGAGACCGGAGCCGTCAATGGTCTTCTCAGGTCCCATGGACGTCTGCGAGCTGGAGGCGGTGGCCTTGACCGGCTTGACCGGATAGGCATACGGCTCGGCCGTGAAGGTCCAGACCGGCCCTCGGTAGATCGTGGAGTCCGGTGGGGCGTTGACCTCGTCGACCCGCCAGTAGTACGTCCGGCTGAAGGCCAACAGGCCGTCCGGGTCATAGGTGGCCGCATCCTGTCCCTGGCTGACCAGCAGGCCCTTGGGGTTGGCCCGGTCGGCCGTGTTGACGTCGTCCAACACGGTCCCAAAGTACACGTCGTGCGTCTGGGCATAAGGTCCGGGTGTCCAGGTCATCACGACGTCCCTTCGCACGTCCGTGGCCTTGTCTTCCGGGCTCGGATCCGTGGCAATGGGCCCTGAATAGCCCTTCATGACGATCTGGATCTCGTCTACGGTCAGTCCCCTCGCATAGACCCGCACGTCGTCCAAGGTGCCGCTGAGGATGCGTCCGCTGGCTCCCTCGTTCTCTCCAATCAGCACGTTGCTGGAGTTGGTGGCCAGTTGCCCGGAGGCAGCATAGGAGGCATTCTGTACGCCATCGATGTAGATCCTCGCCTGGGCCCCGTCATAGACGCCGGCAATGTGGTGCCACTCGTTGTCCGTGACGGGCTTGCTGGCGTCGAACCATGGGGTTCCCGAGGTCGACGTGCCACCGATGCCCATGTGCACGGAATTGCCCGTCTCTGCAGAGCGGCTCAATCGCCAGGAGGCATCCCCCTTCGTGATGATAGCTGCCCAGTTGCTCGCGAACCCGGGGGTCTTAAGCCAACAGGCCATCGTAATCCCGTTCTGGATCTGAAGGGACGCACCATTCCCGCAGTTGATGTAGGTGTTGCTCCCGTTGAACAGCAGTGCGCCGTCTATCTTCCCGGCCACCCACACGGGACTGCCCTGAATGGCGCCGGTGTTGCCGTTGCCGCTGGAGTCATTGGCAGTGGTTCCCTGACCCTCATCCAGCTTCCACCAACCGGCAAGATCGGGGTCGGTACCTGCGGTAAAACCAAAGACCTCGCCAGTCCCAAGCAAGGCCAGCACCAAGACCATCGGAGACCAATAGACCAGTTTCCTGCACATGAGGGTCCTCCTTTCCGGATACAGTACTCCACCCTATGCCAGCGCCTCGGTGGGACGGCTGGGATCTCCATCGCCCACGAGGCTCCAAGAGAAGCAACATGGACTTCCAACTATCTTACCTTGTACCAACCCGTCTGCCTCTATGCAAGGCCCTTCCGGGGTTTTGTGCCGTCAGGGCCGTATGTCCGACAAGAGGCTTGCCAGACCCGGGAACAGGCTGGATAATCGACCGTGGTGGAACTCAGAGATCCGGGGCGGCACAATGGACCGACCTGGAATGCATCGTCACTCCTTTCTGAAAGGCAGAGCCATGAGAAGGCAACGGCAGGCCGTGAAGCCATCGGGTATCGGGCCCTCGATCATCGTCCTGACGATCTTGCTGGCAACGGGTCCCGGCAAGGCCGCATCGTCTGTGGACCTGGAACGAGGCTTCCTCCATCCGCCGGCCTCCTCCAGGCCGCAGACCTGGTGGCACTGGATGAACGGCAATATCACCAGGGAGGGCATCACCGCCGACCTGGAGGCCATGCGGCAGATCGGTCTGGGCGGCGCGCAGATCTTCAACGTGTCCGAGTCCATCCCGGAAGGCCCTGTTCAGTTCATGAGCCCCCAGTGGCGAGAGTTGGTCAAGCATGCCGTGCAAGAGGCGGATCGCCTGGGCCTGGAGTTGTGCATCCACAACTGCGCAGGGTGGTCGAGCAGCGGCGGGCCTTGGATCACCCCGGAGTTCGCCATGCAGCAGGTCGTGACCAGCGAGACCCGTATCCAGGGACCGGCGAGGTTCTCCGCGGTCTTGAAGCAGCCCCAGACGCAGCGCGGCTTCTACCGTGACGTCGCCGTGCTGGCCTTCCCTACGCCTCGCGACGACGGCCGCCGGATCAAGGACATCAAGGCCAAGGCCGGCTTCGAGGCCCGCTACGGACAACAGCCCGATCTGGTCGGCTTCCCGCCGGAATCGGTTGTCTCTCGCGACGCCGTCCTGGACCTCACGGACAAGCTGGACCAGGAAGGTCGCCTCCACTGGGACGTGCCCGCGGGCGACTGGACCTGCCTTCGCCTCGGCTACACGCCTACCGGCCAGACCAACAACCCTGCTCCGGAGTCGGGGCGAGGCCTGGAATGTGACAAGCTCAGTCGCGAGGCCCTCGACAGGCACTGGGCCGGCATGATGGCCCAGATCATCCAGGATCTCGGCCCCCTGGCGGGCAAGACGTTGAACAACGCGCTGATTGACAGCTACGAGGTGGGGCACCAGAACTGGACCCCGCAATTCCGCGAGGAATTCCAGAGGCGGCGGGGCTACGATCCGCTCCGCCTGTTGCCGGTGCTGACCGGGCGGGTGGTCGACAGCGGCGAGACCTCGGAGCGTTTCCTGTGGGACTTGCGGCGCACGATTGCCGACCTGTTCGCGGACAACTACTATGGCCATTTCAGTGAGCTGTGCCACAAGAACGGACTGCAGGCCTCGATCGAGCCCTACGACGGTCCCTTCGAGTGCCTGCTGGCAGGCCGGGACGCCGACATCCCGATGGGGGAATTCTGGGTAGGCGGCGATGAAAGCCCCTCGTGCAAGCTCGCGGCGTCGGTGGCCCATACGTATGGCCGGAGGCTCGTAGGCGCGGAGTCCTTCACTGCTGTGCCCGAGCAGGGACGCTGGCAGAACCATCCGTATTCGCTCAAGGCCGTGGGCGACCTGATGTACGGCGCAGGCATCAACCGGTACATCGTGCACCGGTACGCGCACCAGCCCTGGCTGGACAGGCTCCCCGGCATGACCATGGGCCAGTGGGGCACGCACTTCGAGCGGACCACCACCTGGTGGAGCCAGGGCCAGGCCTGGGTCGCCTACCTGACCCGCTGCCAGTTCCTCCTGCAGCAGGGGTTGTTCGCGGCGGACGTCTGTTACTTCGCCGGTGAGGCTGCGCCCAACGGCGCCCCGCACGTCCCGGCCCTGAAGGCCAGGGGTTACGACTATGACGCCTGCAACGCCGACGTGTTGCTCCACCGCATGGCCGTGAAGGCCGGCCGCCTGACCCTGCCGGATGGGATGCACTACCGCGTGCTGGTGCTGCCCGAGACGGCCTTCATGACGGCGAGGGTGCTGGCCAAGGTCCGCGACATGGTCGAGCAGGGCGCGGTCGTCATCGGTCCCAAGCCCACCCAGTCGCCGAGCCTGAGCGATTATCCTGACGGCGACGCGGTGGTGCGCAGGCTGGCTGAAGAGGTCTGGGGCAACTGCGACGGCAAGACCGTCCAGGAGCACGCCTTTGGCAAGGGCCGCGTGATCTGGGGCAGGCCCGTCGAGGACGTTCTGGCCGACCTGGACGTCAAGCCCGATTGCGAGTTCGCCGGCGTCCCGGCGAGGCCGAAGATGGCCTGGATCCATCGCGAGGTCGAAGGTGTGGACGTCTACTTCGTCGCCAACCAGCGGCCCACGTCGCAGGCTGTCCAGTGTACGTTTCGCGTCAGCGCCAGGCTGCCCGAGTTCTGGTACCCGGACACGGGCCGGATGGAGGCGGCCCCGATCTGGTCGGAGAAAGACGGCCGTACCGCCGTGCCCATCCCGTTTGACCCGGCAGGATCGGTCTTTGTGGTGTTCCGCAGGCCCGTCACCGGCCAGGACCATCTGGCTGCGGTGAAGTGGCCTGCGCCCGAATCGCCCAAAGCGGCAGGGCCCGGCATCGTGATCCGACGGGCCTCCTACGAGGCCGTGGATGGCGCGGGCGGCGTGGACGTGACGGACAAGGTCGCGGCCCTGGTCGCTGCCGGTGAGACGGCCATTCCTGCGACCAACGACGTCTTCGGCGACCCCACGTTCAATCACGTCAAACGCCTGCGTGTGGAGTACACGCTCAACGGCAGGCCCGCCAGCCAGACAGCGGACGAAGGCGGCATCGTGACACTGGTCGAAAGCGGTCCGGCCGTTTGGCCGGCAGGACAGATCGCGGTCTCCTCGCAGGGACCCCCTGAGTTGCGGGCCTTCAGGCCTGGCGTCTATGAATTCCAGACCGCGATGGGCAAGACCCTGAACCGCGAGGTCAAGTCCGTGCCGGAGCCCGTGGAGGTGGGTGGGCCCTGGACGCTTCGTTTCCCGGCCAACTGGGGCGCTCCGCCGCAGGTCACGCTCGATCGGCTGATCTCATGGACCGAGCACAAGGACCCTGGGGTGCGTTACTTCTCGGGCACCGCGGAATACGAGAGGGAGGTGGAGATCCCCGCGGAGCTGCTGAGGCAAGGGCAGGCCCTGGTCCTCGACCTGGGCGTGGTCAAGCACTTCGCCGAGGTCACGTTCAACGGCCAGGGCCTGGGCGTGTGGTGGAAGCCGCCGTTTGCCGCGGACGTGACGGGCCTGGCTCGGTCCGGCAAGAACACGATCAAGGTCCGCGTCACCAACCTGTGGATCAATCGTCTGATCGGTGACGAGCAATACCCGGACGACTGCCAGTGGAACGGAAAGGTCCTCAAACGCTGGCCGCAGTGGCTCCTGGAAGGCAAGCCTCGCCCGGTGCCCGAGCGCCTGACCTTCACAACCTGGAAGCACTGGACCGGAGACAGCCCTCTGGTGGAATCCGGCCTGCTTGGACCGGTGGTATTGAGACCTGCGAAGGTCGTTGACCTGGAGTGACCCATGCGAGTGGGCGGCTCAATTGTCTTTTCTGCGGGTTGGGCCTGTGGTAGACTGTAACTCAAGAATTCCTGTGAACCTAATGGAGGTCGGCCGTGCAGGATCGACTAAGGCACCTGGGGCAGAGGAGAGAGGGCTTTACGCTCATTGAGTTGCTGGTGGTGATTGCGGTCTTGGCGATTCTGCTGGCGATCCTCTCGCCAGCCCTTCGCAAGGCCAGGGAATCTGCAAAGGAGACCGTGTGCCGGTCGAACCTGCGAGACGTGGGCCTCGCCCTGACGCTCTACGCCCAGGACAACGACTACACGATGGCGGATTCGAACACCACCAACGGCTTCTTCTGGTACGACAAGACCGGAGGGCTCCGCAAGACCTCGGACCCGGACGCCTACTGGGGCGTGGCCTACATGAGCTACCTGAAGATAACCAGGGTCTGCGGGTGTCCCAGCTATAAAACCGTGGCGGAGTTGATCTATCCGGAGAACCCCAGGCTGATCTGGGATGCAGCGTTCGGCCTGAACTCGAACCTATCGAAGAAGAAGACTACTGTCCTCCGCGATCCGGGCCACTTCATCGTCTGTCATGATCACGTGGAGCCCAAGGTCGAGCAGGGCAGCGTGGACATGTTCTACAACGACGGCCCCGGCACCCTGAACCTCAAGGCGTATCGCACCGGCGGTGCCCGAGTGAGATTCTACCCGGGGATCTTCCGACACAACATCCGATTCAACTATCCCCTGAAGACCGGCGGCCGGGCGAATATCCTCTGGCTGGATGGGCACGTCAGCCCGCTTGCCGAGACCACGGGGGACGACGTGCCTGCCAGATGGTATACGGGTGCCCGGAAGTAGTGGGGGGATCAACGGGACGAAGGTCTATACGATGTCACAACCGTCGATTGGACACTGCCCAAGGGCCCGTCATTCCAACGAAAGGTTGCCGAGAAGCTCCTCTGCGGAGCCGTCGCCTTGTCGCCACTGTTGCACCCGTTCTTGAATCCGTCTCGATGCCTCTTGCCTCTCTGCCTCGGACAGGGTCTGCCAGCGATCGGCCATGGAGGTGAACCTGGCGGTGTGGGCCTCCCGCTCTTCTGGAGACAGGTTCTGCCATCCCTCCCTCAGCCTGGCCTGTTCCTCCTCTGTCAGATCGAGAGTCCACCCGACTTGCAGCCAGGGGTCAAGTCCTTGATCCACCTCGGGCTGGCCTTGCGTCGGTTGCGTGGGAGGCACCTGCCCGCGATCCTTCATCCCCGTGGGGGGCGATCCCTTGCGCACCGGCGCACGGACTACTGCAGGTAGGTCCGGCGTGGTCTGTCCGCCCTGCCCGTCCATTTCTTGGACCGGTTCGTCCGTCTGCGCCGGGGGTGGCGCCTCGGTGGGTCGTGACCGGACATTCCTGATGACAAGGCCCGTGGCAAACGCCCCCAGCACCATCAGCACCGCAACCGCTGAGGCCCTGGTCAGCCTCGCCTCACTGGTCCTTTCGGCCTTTGAGCCCTTGTCCCCATTGATCGACTGGCCCGAGTCTCCCATGTCGTCTTCCTTATCGCACCGCCAGGGTTGTGCCGGCGATCTCTCCAGCAGTATACCCTACATACACGGGACAGGAAAGGTCACAGGACCGCTCAAAACCGAAAGCCTGTTGGGAATGCGGGCTAGTCACCGGAGCTGCAAGATGATGTCAGACGATCCACGTGGGCATCCTTGTGACGTCTCGCATGAGGTCGTCGGGTTCGACGCCGAACGGGTCCCGCGAGGCCTTGCTTACGTAGGGGAACGTGTGGCTGCCGTCGGGGTCAAGGGTGGCCACAAACACCATATGGGCCTGAGACTCCACCCTCATCTGAAGGCCGGTAGCAGGTATCCTCAGCGGGGTCGCAGCCTCGGCACGACGGTGATTATGGGGACACGGCGCTTGACAAGACGGGGTATCTGGTGGATCATGGGCCCGCATTGGGCTGCCCGCGTGGGTAGTCCTCCGTTATGGAGGCAAGCTCAACGCAACTCGTGATGCCATGCCAAGGAGATGAGGCCATGGACCGAAGGACCTTTCTTGTCACCGCCGCTGCCACCGCTGCCCTATCCGCAGTACCCAAGGATGCAGGGGCCCAGACGCAGACGCCCGCGTCCGCCTCGACCGGCAAGTTCAAGCTCAGGTATGCCCCCGACGTGGGTGCGTTCAAGGCCCATGCCGGCGACGACCCCATCGAGAACATCAGGTTTGCCGCGGACCAGGGCTTCACAGCGATGTTCGACAACGGCCTCAACGGCAGACCCAAGGACCTCCAGGAGAAGATCGGCAAGGAGATGGGTCGGCTCGGCATGACCCTGGGCCCCTTTGTCATGTACGCCGAGTGGAAGAAGCCCTGGCTGGTGACCCGTGACAACGAGGTCCGGCAGGCCCTGGTCAAGGTGACGCAAGAGGCCATCGAGGTGGCCAAGCGGGCCAACGTCAAGTGGGGCCTGTTGGTGCCGGGTCCATACAGCCAGAATCTGGAATGGGACTACCAGACGGCCAACGTCATCGAGAATCTCAAGGCCTGCGCAGAGGTGGCCCAGACGGCGGGTCTGATCGTTGTGATTGAGCCCCTGAACCCGCATGACCACCCGGGGTTGTTCTTGCAGAAGATCCCCCAGGCCTATCAGATCTGCCAGGCGGTCGGCAGCCCCTCGATGAAGATCGTCGATGACCTCTACCACCAGCAGATCACCGAGGGCAACCTCATCCCCAATATCGACAGGGCCTGGGACGAGATCGCGGCCTTCCACCTCGGGGATAACCCAGGACGCAAGGAACCGGGCACCGGGGAGATTAACTACAGGAACATCTTCAAGCACGTGCAGGGCAAGGGCTATTCGGGGGTGCTTTGCATGGAGCACGGCAACAGCAAGGGCAACGGCAAGGAGGCCGAGAAGTCCTGGATCGCGGCCTATCGGGCCTGTGATGATTTCTAGTCACTGCAAAGATACGAAAGGGGCACACCATGCAGACGCGTCGTGATTTCCTGAAGACATCCGGACAGATGGCCTTTTCGGTCGCTGCCCTCGGTACAGCGGCCGACCGCGTGTTTGCCGCCGGCTCAGATACCGTGCGGGTGGGGCTGATCGGCTGTGGCGGCCGCGGCACCGGGGCGGCCAAGGACTGCCTGGAATCCTCCCAGGGTATCCAGATCGTGGCGGTGGCCGACCCCTTCAGCGATCGCATGGAGGGGGCGGTCAACGAGATGAAGAAATGGTGCCAGGACAAGCAGAGACCGGTTGACCAGATCGTCAAGGTCACGCCGGACCGGATGTTCGGCGGATACGACGGATATCGCAAGGTGCTGGCCCTGAATGACGTGGACATGGTGATCCTCGGGACCCCGCCGGTGTTCAGACCCGTCCAGTTTGAGGCGGCCATCAAGGCCGGAAAGCACGTGTTCATGGAGAAGCCCGTGGCCGTGGACCCGCCCGGGGCACGCAAGGTGATGGAGGCAGGGGACCTCGCCAAACAGAAGGGCCTGGCCGTGGTCGCAGGGACCCAGCGGCGGTACCAGAAGATCTACAGGGAGAACGCCTATGCCGTCAGCCACGGGGCCATTGGCCGAATCCTGGGCGGACGGATCTGGTGGTGCGGCGGGGCGTTGTGGTTTAGCCAACGCCAGGCCAACCAGAGCGACGCGGACTACATGGTGCGGAATTGGGTCAGCTTCGCGGAGATGTCCGGGGACCACATCGTCGAGCAGCACGTCCACAATATCGACGTGGCCAACTGGCTCATCGGCAGGCCGCCCAAGATGGCCCTGGGCTTCGGCGGCCGGGCACGTCGTAAGACTGGTGATCAGTATGATTTCTTCAGCATCGATTACGACTATGGTGACGATGTCACCATCCACAGCATGTGCCGCCAGGTCAACGGCACGTACGGTCGCGTCAGCGAGCACTTCGTCGGGACGGAGGGCAACCTCTGGGGGGACGGCAAGCCCCAGGGCAAGTCCGTCACGGTGCCCGCGTTCGAGGACGGGAACCCGTATGTGATCGAGCATCGTGAACTGGTCCGGAGCATCCGCGAAGGCAAGCCGCTCAACGATGCCAGACAGGTGGCCGAGTCGACCCTGGCCGCCATCATGGGGCGTATCTCCACCTACACGGGCCAGATGGTGAAATGGCCGGACCTGATGGAGAACAAGGACAGCCCGTTGTACAACCTGCAATTGGCGCCGACTCCGCAGGACTTCGAACAGGGTACGGTCAAGGCCCCCAAGGAGGACGTGGTCCCCATCCCGGGCAAGGACTAAGGACTAGCCTGTCCTGCCAGTCTGTTTCTGTGTGTAATGGAAAGGGATTTGTCATGAAGAACAGGAATCGAGCGATCACGGCGGTTTGGGGTCTGATTCTGATCAGCGCCAGCACGGTCTGGGCACAGGACTGGCCTCAGTGGCGCGGCCCCAATCGCGATGGGAAGGTGGCTGGGTTCACCGCACCCCAGAAGTGGCCGACGGCCCTGACACAGAAGTGGAAGGTCACGGTCGGCGCCGGCAATGCAACGCCCGCCCTGGTAGGTGACAGGCTCTATGTCTTTACCCGCCAGGACGCCAATGAGGTCATCCTGTGTCTGAACGCGGCAGAGGGCAAGGAGGTCTGGCGGAACGCCTACCCCGCCCCGGCCATCTCCGGACCGGATGCCGCTGTGCACTCCGGCCCGCGAAGCACTCCGGCCGTGGCCGATGGGAAGATCTGTACGCTCGGCGTCACAGGGATCGTCTCGTGCGTCGATGCTGCCAGCGGCAAGCTCGCGTGGCGCAAGGACGACTTCCCCGGCGTCTGGCCCCGTTTCCACACCTCGTCGTCCCCGATCATCGTGGATGGGACGTGCGTCGTCCAAGTCGGAGGCCCGGGTAACGGCGGGATCGTTGCGTATGCCCTGGCCAACGGCGATGCGAAGTGGAAGTGGACCGGCGACGGCGCCGCGTACGCCTCGCCCGTACTGATGACCGTGGAAGGCACGAAACAGATCGTTGCACTCACAGACAAGCTGGTCGTGGGTGTCGCCGTGGCCGACGGCAAGCTCCTGTGGGAGGTCCCGTTCCCGACCACAGGGATGGCCTACAACGCCGCCACCCCGATCGTTGACGGGCAGACGGTGATTGTCACGGGCCAGGGCCGGGGCACCAAGGCCCTCAAGATCGAAAAGCAAGGGGACGCCTTCAAGGCCAGTGACGTCTGGAGCAATCCGGATCTCGCCCCCCAGTTCAACACGCCGATCCTCAAGGAAGGTTTCCTGTACGGCCTGTCCGGCAAGGGCAATCTCTTCTGCATCAATGCCAAGACCGGTCAGACGGCGTGGACCGATACTACCGGGCGAGGCAATTTCGGGGCCATGGTCGATGCGGGCTCTTGCCTGATGCTCCTGCCCCAGAAGTCGCAACTGATCGTGTTCCAGCCCAGCGACAAGGCCTACACCGAGCTCGCCAGCATCACGGTCGCGGACAAACAGACCTACGCCCAACCGATCGTGGCGGGCAAGCGGATCTTCGTGCGGGACCAGGATTCGGCGACGTTGTTCACGATCGACTAGCCGGGCCATCCGGATAGCCGCAACACCCAAGAGGTCCAATCGCAGCCGCCGGTCTGTAACCCAGATCGGCGGCTGCCTCTCATTTCCGGCTGCCCAGAGGGATCTGAAGGCATGCCTCCCAATGCAGTCTCCGGCCGCAACGCCAAGGACAGGCTGGCGCAGACAACACGTTCCTGACGCTGACAGACTGCCCTCGCGTTTGAGACTTCGTCCCCGCCCTCCCAGGGCGTGCGAGGAGGGCGGGGACTCGACTACAGAGGAAGGGCAAGCCACCTGACCCGGGGTCCTGCAACGCGGCCGCCAAACCCGCTTGTCCGCAGTCGGCCCCTCACCTGTCCACAAGCCCTGGGGCCCGTCGAAGGTCGGAGGGTTTGGCATCCGCCTTGCCAGACCCCTGCCCGATCTCCATGCGGGGCAGCCTCTCGCCGCGATCCGCCTCTTGATCAAGGCAAGATGGGGAGTCGGAGGTAGGCCCAAGCAACGCGAATGTCACGCCGTCGTTGCGTGGCGGTCGCGTTGTCGGGCCGGGACGTAAGAGACCTTGGCCAGATAGCCATGCCCCTCCCTCGAAAGTCCTGGGGAGGGACATGGCGAATCTCCGGCTGAGATCGACGTTACGGGCAAAGGGTACTACCTGACAGCGTGGGCTGGGTGAGCAGGCGTACAGCGAGTGGTGGGTTCTCCCTCCCGGGCTTTTCAGGTGAAGAAGGGCATTGACGCGTCACTCAGTGGGGGTTAGAGTGGGTCCCTGAGCCCTCGGTGATAGGCCCGTGTCATGGGTGCATTCAGATGGGGGATTCCAACTGGAAATCATACTGGAGAGCGACTATGAAGAGCGTGAATCGATCGATCACCGGGAGGGTGGGCTGTGTGGTCCTGGTCAGCGCATGCAGTGTCCTTGCCCAGGACTGGCCTCAGTGGCGAGGTGCCAATCGGGATGGGAAGGTCACCGGGTTTACCTCGCCTGCGACCTGGCCGAAGGAACTGATCCAGAAGTGGAAGGTGACTGTGGGCACAGGTGACGCTACGCCGGCCCTGAAGGGTGACAGGCTGTATGCCTTTGGGCGCCAGGACGCCAATGAGGTCATCTGCTGCCTGGACGCAGCCAGTGGGAAGACCCTCTGGGAAGACAGATACCCTGCAAACTACGTTGTCACTGGCCCGCCCGCCCGGCACCCCGGACCTCGAAGCTCCCCCGTGGTCGCAGACGGCAAGGTATGCACGCTGGGCGTTGGAGGCATTCTCTCCTGCCTGGACGCCGCCACCGGCAAGGTCCTCTGGCGCAAGCAGTCCACGGCGGACTATCTCGGCACCGAATACCAGTTCGACTCGTCGATGTCGCCCATCATCGTGGACGGACGGTGCATCGTCCACGTGGGTGGCAAGGGCAAGGGGGCGATCATTGCCTTTGACCTGGCCAGCGGCGAATCCAAGTGGAAGTGGGAGGGCGACGCCCCGGGCAATTCCTCGCCCGTGGTGATGACGGTCCAGGGCGTCAAACAGATCGTCACGTTCACGGCCAAGAACCTGGTGGGCCTCGGCCTCTCCGACGGCAAGCTCCTGTGGCAGGTCCCCTCTGAGCTCAAGATGGGGAACAACACAACGCCGATCGTCGATGGACAGACCGTGATCTGCATTGGCGATGGCAAGGGTTTGACTGCCGTGAGGATCGAAAAGCAGGGCGACGGCTTTACAGCCACTCCCCTGTGGACCAATACCCAACTCGGTGCCAGGTTCACCACCCCCGTGCTCAAGGATGGACTGTTGTTCGGGTACAGCAGCAGTTTCTTCTGCGCAAGCGCCAAGACGGGTGAGATCCTATGGACCGACGCCACCAAGAGGGGCCAAACAGCGGCCATTGTCGATGCAGGGTCGTGCCTGATGGCCCTGACCGGCAACTCCGAGTTGGTGGCCTTCAAGCCCAGCGACAAGGAATACACCGAACTGGCCCGGATCAAGGTCGCCGAGACAGAGACCTGGGCCCACCCGGTCATTGCGGGAAAGAGGATCATCGTGAGGGACCAAAATACAGTGGCGTTGCGGACGATGGAGTAACCGCGGCTGACGGCTGTGCAACTCCTGCTTTTCTGTTTCACCAGGCCACTATTCCGGATAGAATATTGACCTTTACGCCGGTTTGAAGGAGTCTTGCATGGATACAATTGGTTTCATCGGTTCAGGAAACATGGCTGAGGCCATGATTCGAGGGGTTATCCTCGCCCACGTGTACAAGCCGGGCAACATCTACATCAGCGATGTCAGGCCGGAGCGGCTGAAGCAGATGGCCGAGAAATACGGTGTGGTGCCTGCAGAGGGCAACCGGCAGGTGGCAGAGCGGGCCGACGTCCTGGTGCTCAGCGTCAAGCCGCAGAACCTCCAGGAGGCCCTGGCCAGCATCAAGGACCACGTCAGCCGCGACACCCTCATCATCTCGATCGTGGCAGGCAAGAAGGTCGCCAATATCGCCCAGCACCTGGGCGACGTGGCCATCGTGCGGGTCATGCCCAACATGCCTGCCTTGATCGACGAGGGGGCTAGCGCCCTGTACGCCAACCCCAAGGCCCGGCCCAAGATGGAGAAGGCCCGCCTGATCTTCCTGTGCGTGGGCAAGTCCATCGTGGTGGAGGATGAGGACCTGATCGACGTGGTCACCGCAGTCAGCGGAAGCGGCCCAGCCTACTACTTCCTGATGATGGAGGAGATGGTCAAGGCAGGCGTTGCCATGGGCCTGCCCGAAGACCTGTCCACGGCCCTGGTCCTGCAGACCGCCAAGGGCGCTGCCTTGATGGCCGAACAGGCGGACCGCGACGGCGAGACGCTCAACGCCCTGTGGAAGAAGGTCGCCACCAAGGGCGGGACCACGGAGGCGGCGTTCAAGGTGTTCACGGAAGGCCGGTTCGGACCGGTGGTGGAGGCGGGCATGAGACAGGCCTGCGCAAGAAGTCGGGAGTTGTCTAATGGCTGATCGAGTTCAGGCCCCTCCGAGGGGCCGCAGCAGAGAAAGGGTAGTCGAGATGAAGAGTGTTCCCTCGCGGGCCAGCCAGGCTCTGGAGTTGCCTGCGTTCAAGAATGAGCTGGTATTCCCGGGCTGTGATGACCCGAAGGTCAAGAAGGCCTTCCCCAAGGCCATCGCCGAGGTCCGACTAAACCTGGGCAAGACCTATCCGTTGTCCATCGACGGGAGGGACGTCGCCACAGAGAAGACGATCCCATCGGTCAACCCGGCGAATCCGGACGAGGTTGTAGGCTACGTATCCCAGGCAGGCAGGAAAGAGGTGGATCAGGCCATCGCCGCAGCGGACAAGGCCTTTGCCGATTGGCGGGATCGACCGGCCCACGAGCGGGCCGGGTATCTGGTCCAGGCGGCGGCCCTGTTTCGCCAGCGGATCTTCGACTACTCCGCCTGGCAGGTCATCGAAGAGGGCAAGCAGTGGGCCCAGGCCTACAACGACGTGGCCGAGGCAATCGACTTCCTGGAGTACAATGCCCGCGAGGCGATCCGCCTGGGTGAGCCTCAGGACCTGGGGACCTACAGCGGGGAGATCAACCGCTATTTCTATCAGCCCAAGGGCCTGTGCGCCGTGATCTCGCCGTGGAACTTCCCCCTGGCCATCAGTTGTGGGATGGCCTCTGCCGCCATCGTGACGGGCAGTTGTGTGGTGTACAAGCCCTCCAACCAGTCGGCGGTCGTGGGCCATCACCTGGTGGAGGTCTTTCGCGAGGTCGGCCTGCCCGATGGGGTCTTCAATTATGTGCCCGGTCCGGGCTCGCAGATCGGCGACTACCTCGTCGAGCATCCCAAGATCGCGGTCATCGCGTTTACCGGCTCAATGGAGGTGGGGCTTCGTATCGTCGAGCGGGCAGGCCGCGTGTCCCAGGGACAGCCGTTTGTCAAGAAGGTGATCTCTGAGATGGGGGGAAAGAACGCCATCATCATAGACAACGACGCCGACGTCGAGAAGGCCGTGCCTGCGGTCCTGTATTCGGCCTTTGGGTACCAGGGCCAGAAGTGCTCGGCCTGTTCGCGGGTGATCGTGGCCGACGGGATCTATGACCGGTTCGTCCAACGCCTGGTCGAGGAGGCCAAGAGGCTCAAGGTCGGTCCTGCAGAAGACCCGGGCAACTACATGGGGGCAGTGATCGATGCCGCGGCCCAGAAGAAGAACCTGGAGTACGTGGACCTGGCCGCCAGGGAAGGGAACCTGTTGTATCGCAGCGAGGTGCCCAAGACCGGCTACTACGTGCCCATGACCATCACCGAGGGGATCACACCGGATTGCCGCCTCGCCCAGGAAGAGGTCTTCGGCCCTGTGTTGGCCGTGATGCGTGCCAAGGACTTCGACCAGGCCCTGGACTGGGCCAATTCCACACAGTTCGCCCTGACCGGTGGGGTGTTCAGCCAGAACAAGGCCCACCTGGACAAGGCCAGGCGGGAATTCAGGGTGGGCAATCTATACCTCAATCGCGGCTGCGTGGGGGCATTGGTCAAGGTCCAGCCCTTTGGTGGATTCAAGATGTCCGGCGTGGGAACCAAGGCTGGAGGCCCGGACTACCTGCTCCACTTCATGGACCCCCGGTGCGTGACCGAGCAGCCGCTGTAGCTCGGCGGGCAGTTGTCGCACGGAGATCAGCAATGAACAGGCCGCGGCGCGAAATGATCCTCTCCTTCGTGCTGGGGACGATGGCCGTGCTGGGCACGGTCCTCATGGCCACAGGGCTGGCCACCCGAGCGGCCTCCGCCTCGGCAGTGGACACGCGGGAAGTCCTTGTGCAGGGCGCGTATCTGAACCTCCCCGTGAAGACGGGGGCGACGATGAAGAGGATGAGCGTCGCCATCGATGGACGCACGGTCCGCGAGTTCGATGTCGAGCTTGCCGAGGAAGGCCCCGATTTCTGGGTGTTCCTGGATGTCCGCCCGTTCCGCGGCAAGACAGCCCTGCTGCGAGTGACGTCCCCGGAGGGATCGGCAAGGGCGTTGAAGGCCATCACCCAGGGGGACACGATCGAGGGCGGGGAGGATCTGTACAGGGAGCCGCACCGGCAGCAGTTTCACTTCTCGTCTCGCCGGGGTTGGAACAACGACTCGAACGGTCTGGTGTTCTACAAGGGCCAGTACCATCTCTACTACCAGCACAACCCCTACGGCTGGAACTGGGGCAACATGCACTGGGGACACGCGGTCAGTACGGACCTGGTTCACTGGAAGGAACTGCCCATCGCCCTGTATCCGTCGCGGTTCGACGATTGGTGCTTCTCGGGTAGCGCGGTCGTGGACTGGGACAACACGGCCGGGTTCAAGACCGGGCAGGACGACGTGATGGTGGCCGCGTACACCAGCACAGGCCGCGGCGAGTGCATCGCCTACAGCAATGACCGCGGTCAGACCTTCGCCGACTACCCGGGCAACCCCGTGGTCCGGCATGCAGGGCGAGATCCAAAGGTCATCTGGTACAAGCCTGGCTGCCACTGGGTGATGGCCGTGTACGACGAGCAGGACAAGTCCAAGGGCATTGCCTTCTACACGTCACCGAACCTCAGGCAGTGGGAGCGGACCAGCCGCATCGAGGGTTTCTACGAGTGTCCGGAGTTCTTCGAGCTGCCCGTCGATGGCCGTGCCGACGACAGGAGATGGGTCGTCCATGCTGCGGACGGCAACTACGTGATCGGGGGATTCGACGGCAAGGCCTTTGTGCCCGCGTCGCCCAAACACACGTGGAGCTGGGGAAACTGCTTCTACGCGTCGCAGACCTTCAATGACATCCCACAGGAGGATGGCCGGCGGATTCAGATCGCCTGGGGCCGGATCGCAACGCCCAGCATGCCGTTCAACCAGTGCATGCTGTTTCCCTGCGAGCTGACCCTGCGAACGACGGAGGATGGGGTAAGGATGTTCGCCCAGCCGGTGAGAGAGGTAGGGCGACTCCACGGGCAGAGACAGGCCTGGACCGAAACGGCCTTGGGGCCTGGCGACAATCCCCTGGGCGGCCTGCGAGGCGATCTGTTTCACATCCTTGCCAGCCTCGAGGCAGGGGATGCCAGCGAGGTGGGGTTTGTGATCCGGGGCATACCGATTGCCTATCACGTGGGGGCGCAGGAACTCGTATGCCAAGGGAACACGGCCCCACTGAGACCGGTCAGGGGGGAGATTCGGCTGGAGATGCTGGTGGACCGGACGTCGATCGAGATCTTCGGCAACCAGGGGAGGGTCTACATGCCTATCGGCGTCATCCCTGCGGACGACAACATGTCCCTTGAAGTCTACGCAAGGGCCGGCCATGCCAGGATCCACTCCCTGGAGGTCTACCCGATGCGGTCCATATGGGAGTAGCCGCTGAAAACGGCGAACGAAAGAAGAGGCACGGACTTGGAGGTCCGTCCAAGCCCATGCCGTCATGCGAGAGAGATCCTCCCCGCTAGGAGGTCAGTTCACCTTCTTGCCGGTGACGGATCGAGTGCCTCGGTCACTGGTGAACTCGCCCTTGAGGCTCGTCCCTTCCAGCTTGCCCTTGAACTCCATGGTGACCTCCTGGTCATTGAAGGTGCGGGTGGACTTGAAGGTCACCTGGTTGCCCTCGACCTTGAGGTCTTTGATCGGGGTCTCATTGTCCCGACCGGTGTAGGTGCCGGTCATGTCGGCCTTGATCTTGAGGGTGTTCGTGCGTGTACCATTGGGGGTCTCGGTGGTCAGCTCCCACGTGCCGACCAGGGCGGCCGGGGCTGCTGCTACTGCTGCTGGCGGAGCGGCTGCCGCAGTAGCCTCGATCTTCTTGCCGGTCACCTCGCTGGTGCCCCGTTCCGAGTTCATCTGGCCCTTGAGGGTCTTGCCGTCGAGCTTGCCCTTGAAGTCCATCTGGAAGGTCTGGTCCCCAAAGCCCATCTCGACCTTGAAGGTCAATTGGTCGCCCTCGAGCTTGAGGTCCTTCATGGGGAGTTCCCCGCCGAAGAACTCGTAGGTTCCAGTCAGGTCTCCATCGACCATCATCCTGCCGGTGGACGGCCCGAAATCGGAAGTCGTAGCCAGGTCCCACTTGCCGATCAGGGCAGCCCCTACCCGCTGGCCGTTGGCCGGAAGGTCGCCCATCTGCCCCTTCAGCACACCCGTCAACTCATTGCCCTTGACGGTCCCCTCGTAGGTCGTCTCGAACTCATCCATGTCCTGGATTTTGCTCTTGCGGGTGAGGGTGAGCTTGCCGTCCTGGAACTTGACGTTGGACACGACGTGCTCGCCGTCCTCCTTGGTCCACTGGCAGGCCAGGGTGCCATCCGGCTTCTCGGAGATGACCAGCCTTGGGGCGATCTCTCGATCCATGACGCTGAATTTGATGTCCCACTGTCCCAAGACGGGGCTCTTGGGCTTCTTTCGGGCCCCGTTGGCGGCCATGTCGCCCCGGTCACTGGAGAGGGTGCCGGCGAGCTTGCCGTCCTTCAAGGTCCCCGTGTAGTTCATGGTGAACTCCTGGTCACCGAACCGGATCGTCCGTACGAAGGTCAGCTTCTGGCCGTCGAACTTGACGTTGGACAGGGCCGACGATCCCCACGTGCCGTCCAGGGTGCTGTCGGCCTTCTTGGATAGGACCAACGTGCTGAGCATGGGCCGCCCATCGAAGTCCACGGTGATCTGCCACTCTCCGGTGACGTCCTCGGCGGCCATAGCCGGAAAGGCCTCGATCATTGAGGCGAGGATAAAGATGCCGACCCAAAGTGCTCCCCTGCTCCTGCAAAACGTCGTGTGTCTCATGATCGTTCCTCGAAAGAATAGCGATACCTGCATCTGTCCTCTGGGGGTCCCATTGGAGATGCATCATAGCCGCTGCGCGGGGCCGGGGCAAGGACAAAATGGCGGGCCGCCGGGTCGGTCCCGTGGGGTTATATGACCTTCGATCCCGTGGCCCGGTCCCAGCCAGGTGGTACTTCCTGAGGCCGCCTAAAGGGCTTTCCCTATCTGGCCGACGACGAAGCAGTGCCAATGTACCCTTGGTTCCGGCATGTCCGGACTAGGAGAGATGCGATGGAGAAGACCGAGAAACGCGACGGGACCCCAAAGCTCGTGGAGCTGGTCACCTTCTTCTTGGGTGGATCCGTGTACGGGATCGACATCCTGAAGGTTCAGGAGATCAACAAGGTCAAGGAGTGGACCCCCGTGCCCCACGCCGACGATTTCGTGTTGGGGATCTTGAGTCTGCGCGGGAGCATCGTCACCATCCTGGACCTGGGCAAGAAGCTGGGATTGGCGGAGACTCGGGTCTCGGACGATTCCCGTAACATTATCCTCAATTCCGAGTGCGAGTGCGTGGGCTTCCTGGTTGATCGCATCGGCAGCGTGACCGGCGTCAATTGGGACCAGGTGTGCGAGCCCCCACCCAATGTCAACGGCCATCAGGGACGGTTCCTGGAAGGGGTCCTCAAGACCGAGAAAAACCTAATCGCGATCCTGGACGTGGAGGAGATCTTCTCCGAGGCCAAGTCCCAGGGCGCATCGGCCAAGGGCGGGAGCGTCGTATAGCCATGACAGGGGGCCGGCCACTGAGGGTCTTGGTCGTGGACGACACGGTCGTGTATCGGAAGATCGTCAGCGACATCCTGGGCGCCCTACCGAACGTGGAGGTCGTGGGCGTCGCCCACAACGGCAGGGTCGCCATGGCCAGGATCGAGATGCACCGGCCGGATCTGGTGATCCTGGACGTGGAGATGCCGGAGGCTGACGGCCTGGAGGTCCTGGCCTTCATCAGGGAAAGGGCCCTGCCAGTGGGGGCGGTGATGCTCAGCAGCTTCACCGTGGCGGGCAGCCATTGCACGATCCGGGCCCTGGAGCTGGGGGCCTTCGACTTCATTGCCAAACCGGAGACCTCATCCATCGAGGCCAGTCGCACTGCGGTCGCAGGAGAACTGAGGCGGGTGGTGGAGGCCTTTGCCCGCCGAGCGGAGATCCAGGCCGCGCTTTCCGGCCGCGTCTCCCGATCGATCGCGAATACGCCATCCGCGGTTGAGGCGAGGAGGCCGCAGACGGGGACGGCACGGACCGGACGGCCCTCTACGGTAGTGGTCCTCGGCGTATCGACCGGCGGTCCCAACGCCCTCAAGGAGGTGCTGCCCCGGCTGCCGGCGGACCTCGGCGTGCCGGTCCTGATCGTCCAGCACATGCCCCCGATGTTCACCAAGTCCCTGGCCGACAGCCTCAACAGCCGCTGTCGATTGCCGGTCACCGAGGCGGCGGACGGCCAGGGCATCGAGAACAACACCGTGATGATCGCGCCGGGCGGCAGGCAGATGAAGGTCGTGGCCGGTCCCAACCCGATGACCAAGCTGGTCAGACTGACCGATGATCCACCGGAGAACGGGTGCAGACCGTCGGTGGACTACCTGTTTCGTTCGGTGAGTCAGGTCTATGGGGGACAAGTCACGGCCGTGATCATGACCGGGATGGGACGCGACGGGAGACAGGGCATGGCCCTGCTTCGCCAATTGGGGGCCGTCACCCTGGCCCAGGACGAGAAGACCTGCGTCGTGTACGGGATGCCCAAAGAGGTCATTGAAGCGGGTCTGGTCGATGTCATCGTGCCTCTCGGCGGGATCGCCGAGGAGATCGTCAAGACCGTTCGCCGTCCCAAGGCCGTCCTGGTATGATCAAAGTCACCTTGGATGAGTTCAAGGTCCTTGCCAAGTACATCTACGAGGTGTGCGGCATCACCCTCGATACGAACAAGATCTACCTGATCGAGACTCGCCTGGGCAACCTGGCCGAAGAGCTCGAATGCAGCTCCTACAGCGAGTTCTACTACCGGGCCCAATCGGACAAGACCGGCACCATTGAGAAGAAGATCATCAATGCCATCACCACCAATGAGACCCTGTGGTTTCGGGACAAGACCCCCTTCGATGCCTTGCAGTACAAGATCCTGCCCGATCTGATCGACTGCAAACGGGCCACCTGCGGCAGTGTGGGCCGCCTTCCCATCCGCATCTGGAGCGCGGCCTGTTCCACCGGCCAGGAGGTCTACAGTATCGCCGTGGTCATCCGCGAGATGCTGCATGACCTGAGCCGGTTCGATATCACGATCCTGGGCACGGACATCTCAGACAACGTGATTGCAGCGGCCAGTTGCGGCAAGTACAGCCGGTTCGAGATGGACCGGGGATTGGCTCCCGACAAGCTCAGCCGGTTCTTCGATCCGGAAGGCGACGGGTGGAGGGTCAAGGACGAGCTTCGGGTCATGGCCAACTTCCGGAGGCTCAATCTCTTCGATCCCTTCCAGGGTCTGGGACGGTTCGATGTGGTCTTCTGTCGCAACGTAGCGATCTACTTCTCCATGGAGGATCGCAAGGTCCTCTTCGACAAGATCGCCGACGTTGTACAGCCGAACGGGTATCTGCTCATCGGGTCTTCGGAGTACCTGGTTGGGATCAGCTCCAGGTTTGAACCGCAGAGGCATTGCCGGGCGGTGTACTATCGATTGAAGTCCGCTGCCGCTCCAGAGCCGACGGTCTCCAGGCCGCAGGCCGCCCCTGTTGCGAGACCTGCCCAGCCCGCCGCCCGATTGCCCGTGGTCGCCGCCGACCCGGCACGATGATGCACGACAGCAGTTCAATGAGCGATTGCGGAGGGCTCCTTGATTCGGTCAATCCAGTCCGGTTGTGAGAGCAGGGCCCTGACCTTCTCGAACTCTATCTGGACATCTGAGAACAGGGCAACGAGATGAGGACCGGGGTTCTCCTTGGCTGCGGATTCCAGTTGACGGGCCGCTCGTGCCAGGGGTATGGCGCCCAGACTGCCCGCGGAACCCTTCATCGCATGGGCCAGGGAGAGGACGGTCTGCAGATCTCCGGTGGGTAAGGCGTGGGCCAGTTGCCTGACCCGCTGGGCGTTGTCGGCCGTGAATACGGAGGCGATCCGGCGGAGGGTCTCTTCGTCGTCGACGCGGCTGGACAACTCCCGCCAGTCGATGAGGGCGGTCGCACGGTCTTGTTCCTGTCCGGCCTCCGGCGGGACGAAGGCTACGGGACAGGGCGTCGAGGGGTGCGGTTGCGGGTCCTTGGCCAGGTACTTGGCCAACGTGGCGAAGAGTTGCTCCCGGTCGATGGGTTTGCCCAGATGGTCACTGCACCCGGCAATCAGGCTCGCGTGCACGTCTTCCTGGGAGACGCTGGCGCTGAGGGCGATGATCGGGACGGCCAGGCCCTTGGCCTTGAGGAATCGGGTGGCATCCAGCCCGCTGAGGCGGGGCATGTGCATGTCCATCAGGACAAGGTCGAACGGGCCGGCCGTGGCGAGGGCCACCGTCTCCAGGCCGTCCTTGGCGAGGGTGACTTCCAGGCCCCACTTGCGAAGCACCGTCTCAATGGTCTTCTGATTCACGGCATCGTCTTCAGCTACCAGGATGCGGCCGGAAAGCCGGACCTGGCGGTCCACAGTGGGCAGCGGAACGGCCTTGTTGCCCAACGTCGTGATCGTCGGCTGGGTGTTTGGATCCACGCCCGTGGGTATCACGAGGGAGAAGGTGGACCCGCGGCCCGGATCGCTGACCAGCTCGATCCGGCCGCCCATCAGCTCCGCCAGTTGCTTGGTGATGGTCAGGCCAAGCCCGCTGCCACCGTACCGACGGGTCGTGCTGTTGTCGGCCTGGGTGAAGGACTCGAAGATGACCCCTTGGCGGTCCTTTGGAATGCCGATACCCGTGTCCTCCACGTCGAAGCAGACGAAAGACCGACCGGGCGTCTCTTGCAGCGAGCCCTTCACGCGGATATGTCCCGTTTGGGTGAATTTGATGGCATTGCCGACCAGGTTGATCAGACACTGACGCAGGCGGGTCGGGTCAGTGCGGATGACCTGAGGCACCGGCGTCTGCAGAAGGATGGCGAAGTCGAGATGCTTGGCCGTGGCCTGGGATCGCATCAGGGAGTCGATGTCGACCAGGAGCCTGTCGAGGTCGCACTCCACGATCTCCAGGGTGATCTTGCCCGCCTCGATCTTGGACACGTCCAGGATGTCGTTGATGATGGCCAGCAGGGCCTTGGCCGATGACTTGCAGGTCTGCAGATACTCCTGCACCGCAGGGATCAGGGCCTCCTCCATGGCCAGGTCCAGCATCCCCATGATGCCGTTCATGGGTGTGCGGATCTCGTGGCTCATGTTGGCCAGGAAACGGCTCTTGGCTGCGCTGGCCATCTCGGCCTTGGCAGCCATTTGATTGGCCCGAGCCGTGGCCTCCAGGAGGACCCTCTGGGCCTGGCGGCGTTCGACGGCGTACCGGACCGTACGCGAGAGCATCGGTGCGTCGAAACCCCCTTTGACCAGGTAGTCCTGGGCACCTATGGCCACCGCCTCCAGACCGAGTTCGTCGCCCCCCTCACCGGTGGCTACGATGATGGCCGCGTTGGGGTCTTTCTTGTGCACCGTGGTCACGGTCGCCAGGCCCCCGCTATCGGGCAGGTTCAGGTCGACCAGGACCACGTCGAAGGCCTGCCTGTCCATCAACGCAAGGGCCTCGTCCAGGTGCATGCTAAGCTTGATGACCGAGATCGATAGGGACGATCTGCGAAGGAGCCTCTCCATCTGGTTCTGGTCGATCAGGTCGTCCTCAACGATCAAGATTGCCAGCGACCTGGAGGACGACAAGTTCAATTGGCCAAGCGAGTTGGGCATGGATGACGCACGATCTCCTACTGGGTGAGCACGACCCTTACCAAGTGAGTATCGGCGAACGGTACGACGTGCTTCTCAGGCAGCGGATGGAATTGCCGCCGGTAGGAGGGCGGGACCTGCGGACCGATAAGAAAAGGGCGGCTGGCCGCGCCAACCGCCCTTCGATCTACAAACAACTGGCAACCAACAACCCCCTAGACCGGATAGACCGGCAGTTGATCCCGTAACAGGGGAGTGATCGCCTTGCCGTGAGACCTGACCTGACGGGCGGTGTCCCTGAACAGGGCCTGGAGCTTGTCGAAGTCCATGGCCGCCAGGCTCGCCGCGTCCTTCTTGTCCTTGCCATTGGCTGCAACGAACTTGGCCATGGCGTCAGTGGCGATCTGACGGATGAGCTGCCACATCTCCTTGCTCTGGGCGGCAGCCACTGCACGACCCATGGCCACCGACATAGACAAGATGGCGTTCATGCCCAGCACGCCCTTTCGCTGCATGACCTGGATCTTCTCATCCTTGGATGCGTTGGCACTGGCCATACCGATCTTGACGGCCTCTTCGTATTCCATCTTCAACAACTGACGGTCCACGTCGAGGAGGCTGCCCAGGTCGGTCAGACGCCTGCCCACAAAGGCCTTTGCCAGGATCGTCTCAATGTGGTTGACTGCGTCCATGCAGCCCTTTCCGTCGTAGCGGCGGCTCTTCTTCCACAGGGCCATCAGCTCCGGATCATTCTTGGCCTTGACCTCGTCGTACTTGAGGGCCTTCTTGAACCGGAAGGTCTTGTCCCCGGCGTCCTTGAACAGGTCCGGATACTTCTTGGTCAGGGGACCTGGCATGATGATGCTGTCGATGTAGTGGATGGCCTCATCAACGCCGGCGGAGGTGCCTAGTGGGGTCGATCCCTTGAAGCGGATGGTGCCCGTCTTGCCCAGCATCAGGGTGGCGGCAGCAGTCGGGATGCCCGCGTTGGTGGCCTCTTCGTTGCCTATGACCGACTCGATGGCCAGCATACGCATCAGGATCGCGGTGATGTCGATGTCCGCCGCGTTCTTGGCCAGGGCCACATCCTTCTGGCCGGTCAACAGGGCGGCGATCTCCTGGATGCTCTTCTCGACCTCTTTTCGCTCTGCGGCGGTCATCTGTCGCTTGCTACGTTCGGCCAGGGCCAGGATCTCGACGACACGACCGTACTTCTGCAACCGCTCGGTGTTGGCGCCGCCGCCGCATTTGAGGCCCAAGGCATTCATGGCTGTGGAGAGCTCCGCCTCGAAGGGGTCGTTGGGGCTCTTGGACCGGTGCGACACCACCAACTCCGAGTCGTAGGCCAGGCTGGTCAGCATGGCCAGCACCGTCTCGGAGAGTGTCCCGATCTGGTTGGCCTTGATCAGGGTGGCGTTGATCTCGCCGTTCTTGGCGCACCGCTCGATGTTGGTATCCTTGGTCGTGACCAGGTCGTCGCCAATCACGAAGACCTTGTCGGCCAGGCCCTCCCGCCGGGTGGCCTTATCGCCTTCCATCAGGAGCTTCCACCCCGCGTGGTCCATCTCGCCGAATCCGTCCTCGATCGACAGGATGGGGATACCATTGCGCATGGCCTCCTTGTAGAGCTCCAGGATCTCATCGCGGCTCATGTCGATCTTGCTCTTGTCCCTCCAGAACCGGTACATCCCCACCGAGTCCTTCTGGCCGGTCTCTTCGCGGTAGGCGTTCTCCAGCTCGGAGCAGGCCGGGTCCAGGGCAATGGCCACGTCCTGACCAGGCACATACTCGCAATCCAGGATCGCCTGCTTCATGAGTCGCCACATCCGCTGCTCGGGCACCCTATCCTGCGGCTCCTTGTCAACGTACGGGGCGATTCCGCCTTCGAGGCCCACGCCCATCACCTTTGCGCCAGGGGCTGACTCGATGATTTCCTTCAGACGGGTCTGGAGCTTGACGGTCACCTCCTGGGCCTCTTCATAGGTCTTGGCCGATAGGGGCATGAACATGCCTTCCTGCATGGAGATGTTGCTCTCGGGGTACTCCTTCTCGGTATGGCGGCCACCCATCGCGCAATTCCGGTACTGCCACGGAGCTCGGACCTTGCTGCCGTCGGACAGGGTGACTTCGAGCATACGGCTGGACAGCAGTTGCTTCTTGACGGTGCCGACCCTGTTGAACCAGTTCTCGCCGGCTCCGGCCAGGGCTGCGGCACGGGCGGCCTGCTCAGCGGCCTGGGCCTCGCGGGCGCGGAACTCCTTGAGCTTGCCGCGGTCCGCCTCAAACCGGTCCAGCAAGGCCACGCAGCCGGGGGCCAAGAGGAAACGGCCAAGGTAGATGAGCATGTCGTTGCTGGTCTTGAGGCCAAGGGCGATGAGGATCACCGCCAGCGGCAGGAAGATCGTGGCCAGCCACTGGCTCCATACCGGAGCGGCTGCGGCCACGGCCAGGTTGTACGGGGCGTCTGGGGCGTAGTTCCCTTCATCCTTCTTGACGCCTCTGAACTTCCCCCATGGGATCAGCAGGAACATCTTGACGTAGAAGCCTATGGCCCCGCCGCCCTTCAGAACCCGGTCGGCCTCCTCCTGGGAGTCCTTGTTCAAGGCCGTGAGCCTGGCGGCAGTCAGGTAGTGGCCCATCTCGTGCACCGCGATGGCGATGTGCCAGGACAGGTACAAGATCGCCAAGGAGATCAGCGTCTCCCAACTGGCGAACACGAACTCCAGCACCGCAAACTTGGGCTTAAGGGCCTCCGGGATGCTCGTGAAGACCCGATCCAGCCAGAGGAAGTGCTCGCCCTTGGCCGTCTCCGTCGGGATATTCAGGATCGACGAGATGAAGGCCGCGTGGAATGACACCAGCTTGTGGTTGGCGATGACCCAGCCCCGCTCCAGGTACCCAGCGGCCTTCCACTGCAGGGTATCCCCGGTCCTAGCCAGCGACTGCAGGCCTTCGCCGATCTTCGTGACTGCATTGTTTCTGATCATGCTCATGTACTCCTCAAAAGTCCTATCTTCAAAGAACGACAGAGTTTGCCGCGGCTGGGGTGTTTTGTCAACAAGATTTTCCTGTCCCCCCGGCTGCACGGGGCCGTCCGTCGCACCGGGTTTGGCTGGACGGCCGGATCACCCCAGAACAGGGGCGGTTTCAGGCAGGATTTCCTCACGGGCAAGGCAGCAGGGAGATTTTGTTCAACCGGCGTCCATGGGTGGTCGATAAAACGTCTGATACGTTGGCTGTTGCACTAAAGGAGACGACTATGGGCATCCAGAACTGGTCCGAAGACATCCTGCTGGTGGACCTTCCAGCGGAGCCGGACATGGGCGAGGAGTTGAAGACCGTGGTCACGAGCGTTCGGGATCGAGGGGATTGCGACGTGGTCATCGACTTCTCCAACGTGGACATTATCACGTCCTCGAGTCTGTCCAAGTTGCTGAAGCTGCGCAAGCTCCTGGGCGACTGCGGGCATCGGCTCATTTTCTGTAGTGTGGCGGCGGCCACCAAGGGGGTCTTCACCGTCACGGGGCTCGATGGCGTGTTCGAGTTTGCCGCCGACAAGTTCGTGGCCCTTGCCGGCTTGCAGATGGTGAGCTAGCCCGGTATACTGACAATCCGCCCGGTGGTACGATGCAGACCCATGCCAGGGAGGGCACGAGAGGGTAAGGGCTCTGTAGGGGCGAGTATGGACGGAGTCCTCAATGTGGGATCTGAACGATAGCGATGCCCTGCAACGTATCGAAGAGGCCGTAGGCCATCCCTTTCACAACCGGTACCTCCTTCTGGAGGCCTTCACACACTCCTCGGCCTGCGACGATCCCGTCGAGAGCAACGAGCGCCTGGAGTTCCTGGGTGACGCAGTGCTGGGAGTCGTCATCTGCCAGGCCCTTTTTTGCCGTTTTCCGGGCAGTCAGGAGGGGGATCTGACCAAGATCAAGAGTGACCTGGTCTCCCGGGGGACCTGCGCGAGGGTGACCCGCCGGATGGGTCTCCAGGAGTTCCTGCGGGTCGGCAAGGGCATGGCTTCGACCAGGGCCCTGCCCAAGTCCTTGGAGGCGGGGCTGTTGGAGGCGGTGATCGGGGCGGTCTACCTCGATGGGGGCTTTGACGCGGCCCAGCGTTTCGTGTTGTCGTCCTTTGCTCCGCTGATCGACAAGGCCCAGGTCGATGGCCCGCACGACAACTACAAGTCCCTGTTGCAGCAGCACGCCCAGGAGCAGTTTGGCGCCACGCCGGCGTACGTGCTGCTCGACGAGAAGGGTCCGGATCACAACAAGTGCTTTGAGTCCGAGGTCGTGCTGGATCAGCGACATTTCCCCAGTGCCTGGGGCGTGACCAAGAAGGAGGCCGAGCAGAAGGCGGCCTACAACGCCCTGGTGGAGTTGGGTGTGCTGGCGAGCCCTGCGACCAAACAGGCCGAGTGAGCGACCCTGGCCAGGGGGTTCAGTATCCCAGCAGAGCCGGCCACCTGTCGTTGATGAACCACGCGACGGCACACAGGATCACGGCGGCCAGGGCCATGAAGACGGCGATCGACCCAAACAGCACAGCCGCCTCCTTCAAGAACGGCCCGGCCTTAAGGGTTCGGACCTTCGTGGCCTTGTAGACCACCGCGATGGAGGCCGTCAGCGGGAGCATCCACAGCACGGACTGCGGGCTGGTCCCGATCTGCTCGGGCTGGGTGAAGCTGGCCAGCACCGATGTCACTGGATCCATCATGTGGGGTTCTCCGGAAGAGGGGCCTCTCGCAGGTGGGCGAGGTACGCCGCATTGATGATGCAAAGCAGATTCAGCAACCCAGCAATGCTCGTATAGATCTGGCCGATCTCATAGGGCCGGTTGTACACCGAGTAGGCGCCGGTTGCAGCGTATCGTCCCAGCAGCAAGACCGCCGGACTGGTCAGGACCTGGGCTGCGTACCAGTACTTGGCGCCCAGCGGGTCCAGGACACCGATCGAGCCGATGTACAATCCCAGCAGAAACGTGGCCACGACCGTCAGGCTCACCACCAGGGCCCGCTTGCGATCCCCCAGGGCCCAGTATCCGCCGCCCGGCACGCCCCAGGCCAGCAGCCCCACGACCACCGCCCAGATCAGGTCTCTCTCTTTGGCTCGTTGTACGGTCATGGACGGAGACTACTTCGAGGGGGCGTTGTTGGCATCAGCGGATTGCGATTCCTCGCTGGCTGATTGGAAGTGCATACGCTCGACGATGTGGGCCGGACTGAAGTGGATCGCCGCCAGGCTTTGCGATTGGATGTGGTCCTCCTGAAAGGCGTACAGGGCCCTGGCCTTGGCGTAATCTTGGAGACTGAACCGCTTGACCGCCAGGTCCCTGACGCAGTAGACCGTCCGCTGCGCCTGGGACTCCAGGATCGCCGGGGTGTCTGCGAGGCTGTCCTGCTCTGCCGGGATCAGACCGTACAACTGGTCGCCCAGCACCTTCTGGGCCTTGGCGTTGCGATAGATCCGCTGGGCCATGGGGTCTTGTTCGCTGCGAATGGCCCACATCTGGACCTGCCCCGTGGAGATCCGGCGTCGCTGGGCCTGTGGACGGAGGGCAAAGACGTTCGGCTCGGTCGAGGCCAGACCCGCCTGCTGCCGGTAGCTCTGATTGAGCTGATCCAGGGCCTTGGTCCAGCCGTCTGCCTTGACCATCGCCACCAGCTCCCGGCCCTTGGTCTTGGCCAGCTCAAAGGCATCCAGTTGTCGCACGTCCTGGGCGACCTTCTCTCGCATCGAAAAGGTCGTTGGTGTCTGGCCCTGCGCAGGATCCAATACCACGACGGTGTTGTCATAGGTTTCGTTCACGTCCGCCGCTTCCCGGGTCTCGATCGCCTCGACGATCCGCACGACTGCCATGGCCTGGCCGGTGACGTCGACGTTCTCGTCGCTTCGCTGGCTCTGGGCCGGACCGATGCTCTCGTAGGGCCTTGGCTTCTGGGCGCCGACCATCATCAGGTCCTCCATATCCACGGGGTCCACGGCGAAGAGCACTCGGGCCAGGGGTACCGGTGACTGGGTCCGCCCCGTGACGACCAACCGGCCGAGGATCCGGTCACCGGTCATGTCTTCCAGGGAGAGCAGACCGGTCTGCCCGGCGTAGACCTTGACCTTGTGCTTGGCGGTCAGTTCATCGGCAATGGGTCTGTAGGGTGGGGCCTTCTGTCTGAGTTCATTGAGATTCGGTTTCTTGGCCCCCTGTTCCGCTAGGGGCAGGTCCGCCGCGTTCCGGGCCTCTTGCAGGATGGCCAGGGTCTTGTCCATGGCCTTCTCGCTGACCCATCGCCTCTGGATCTCGTCGGCCACCTCGGCAAAGCTGCGGACCACGTCCTTGGTGGGGGAGTTCGGATCGTTGGGATCGGTCTTCACCTGACGGGTGAACAGGACCTGGATGTTGCGATGATAGTATTCCTCCGCCTCTTCCTGGGTGGGTCTGGGAACCAAGGGCAGCACGTCGTCCACGCGCACGACCAAGTACTCCACCTGTACCCTGGCCGGGAGCTTGTACCCAAACCCAAAGGGGTTGTCGTCCGTGATCTGTCCGGCAAAATAGCCCTTGTAGCGGTTGAATTGCTCTCGCAGGCGGTCCTCCGCGGCGGGCCGGTTCGGATCGAGCAGCTTGGTGAACTGCCCTGCCTCCAGGGCCACTGCGTTGACGTCCAACGTCTCGTTGTCCCAACTGACCAGATGATCGAGCTGGCTACAGGTGACGTCTTCGGCGGTGCACATGAGCTGGGCGTACTGCAGGACCGCCATGAGCTTCCCACACGTGGTCAGGATCTCTTTCTCGGACATGCCGTTGCCCATCATGGCCCTGACGACCTGCCCATACGTCCGGCCGCCGAAGATCTTGGGGATGATCTCTCCGAGCATCTGTCCGACCGCGGCGTTGGAGACCGTGAGCCCGGCCTGCTGAGCCTCATGGGACAGCAGAAGCCAGTAGTACGCCCCGGGGACCGTCCCCTTGTACACGGCCGCCAGTTGCCTGTCCGTGACCCGGTACTGGTTGCCCATGATCATCTGGTTGAGGTACTGGACGACCTGCGGCTGGGGCTTGCGCTCGCTGAACAACAACTCCGCCAGCAGTACCCCGTGGATCTGCTGGGACCTCAGGAACATCGGTATCCCAAGGCCCGTCAAGACCTCCAACTCCTGCCTGGCCTGACGCAGGTCCAGGTTGGAGATCTTACGGTTGTCGGCGAATCGTCCGATGGCCTGAGTCCGGTTGCGGGAGAGCAGTTGCAGCAACTCGCCGCCCCCGATGAAGGCGAAGAGGCATCCGATGACGACAAAGGCCATGATCTTCTTGTTGTTCCTGCGTACCCATTTGATCACCTTCATCTGCTTTCTCCCAACACGGTCAAGAACCTGCAGGCGCCCGGCGAGAGGCCCGGTGCACGGGCAGGCCCCCAAGGCCTGCTAAGTCGTCCATTCACAAAGGTCTAGAGTATAGCGACCCGGCTGCGGCCTTGGCAAGAGAAATAGCCGAGCCCTTGCAGGGTGCAGGACAGGCCCCCGTGGCCGGGCGTGGCGGCTGCGCCGCCAACCTACACCTTGGGTTCCCACTTGGGCTCGTACTGGCGTCCCCACAGGTTAACGGCCTGCGGGTCGTTGAGGATGTGGCCGTTGTGTGGATCCAGGTGGAGGGTCCGGCCCACGCGCAGGGACACGTTGCCCAGCAGGCCGAGGATGTTGCTCTTGTGCCCTTCGTCGATCGGGCTGGTCAGTCTCTCCTGGCCGCGGATGGCCCCAATGAAGTTGGCAGCGTGTCGGTCCTCCAGACCCGGATCCACGGCGCTGGTCGGGTCTGCCTTCTTGCCCGAACCCGATGAGGTCTTGACGACCTTGTTGTCCAGGTCGTACACCGTGTACTGGCTGTCGCCGTTGTAGTCCAGGATGCCGTGGGAGCCAAAGAAGACGATGCCAAAGGCCTTGTAGCCTGGGCCGAAGTCATTGGTGGAGCGGCCAAACCAACTGATCATCCGGCCGCCTGAGTACTCTACGAGGATCTCCTGGGTGTCAGGGCATTCCCAGTCATCCTGGCCCACGTAGTGCCACCGGCCTCCCAGCGACGAGACCTTGACGGGATAGTCCACGCCCAAGGCCCAACGGGACACGTCCAGGAAGTGGACGCCGTTGTTGAGGGCCTCGCCCGTGCCCCACTGCCAGAACCAATGCCAGTTATAGGGGTGGATGTTGTCCCGGTAGGGAACGCGCGGGGCAGGGCCCTGCCAGAGGTCCCAGTCCAGATAGTCCGGCACGGCGATCTCCTTGCCAAAGCCGATGGTTCCACGCCTCCGGGTGAAGGCGCACTGGGCCAGGTACACACCGCCAATGACCCCTTCTCGGAGTTCCTGGACCATCTCCCGGACCTTGCCTACGGACCGCCGCTGGTTGCCCATCTGTACGAGCCGGCCGTATCGGTGGGCGGCCTCCACCAACAGCTCACCCTCCCTGCAGTTGTGACTGCACGGCTTTTCCACGTATACGTGCTTGCCTGCCTTGACGGCCTCGATGGACATGGGGGCATGCCAGTGGTCGGGCGTGGCCACGACCAGGCCGTCGACGTCCCGATCCTCCAAGGCCATTCGGAAGTCCTTGAACGCCTTGGGCCGCGTGCCCTGGATCTTTTCGATCTCCGTCACGGCCTTGTCCAGGAAGCGGCGATCCACGTCGATCACCGCGCCGATTCGGCAGCCCGGAAGGGCCGTGAACTTCTTCGCCAGTTCTGTTCCGCGACCGTGCATGCCGGCTATGGCCAGCACGACCTGATCGCTCGGCGACTGGGCGACCAGTCGGGTCTGGCCCAGGATGGCCGCGCCGACGCCGGCGGCAACAGAGGTCTTCAGAAAGTCCCGACGGTTGATGATGTGCTCCATGAGGGCCTCCCGTACAGAGTCTCAAGAGTGGCTGGCTGAACAGACGCTACTTCAAGACACGGATCCGGATGTTGCGGAACGAGACCCGGTTGCCGTGGTCCTGGAGCAGGATGTGGCCATCGGGCCATTCGCCAAACCCGGGGATGCTTTTGTATTTGCTCTGCGCGATGAGGTCGCGGAACGCCGGCGTGCCGCGATCATACTCCAGGACCTTCTCGCCGTTCAGCCAGTGCTCCGCGTGCTCGCCCTGCACCAGGATGCGGGCTGTGTTCCACTGGCCGATGGGGCTGGGCTTCTTGGTCGCGGCGGCGGGGATCAGGTCGTAGAGCGAGGCCTCGGTGCGGTTGCCGTTGTGTCCGAGCTTCGCATCGGGATGGCGTTCATCGTCGAGTATCTGGTATTCCAGGCCGATGGCCGAGCCGGTGGCCGCCTTGGCTCCGGTGCCCGTGATCGGATCGAGGTTGGGTTGGACGAAGTACTTGATGCCGCTGTTGGCGCCCGGGGTGATCCTGAAGTCCGCGACCAGCTCGAAGTCAGAGAATCGCTCTACGGTGATGATATCGCCGCCGGCCACGGACTCGCTGCCGCCGGACTCCAGCACCGTCAGAATGCCCTCTTTGATCTCCCAGCCCTTGATGGGAAAGGTGTCGGCTCTGGCGCTGCGCCAGCCCGCGGTGGTCTTGCCGTCCCAGAGCAACCGCCAACCAGCGGCCTTCTCCTGCTCGGTGAGCGCGTTGGCTGCTCCGTTGTCGCCGGCGATGATGGGCCTGAGGCGGATGCCGCGGAACCGGACCTGGATGCCCTCCTTCGACTTGTCGTTTCCGATGCCGTGGACCTGCAGGCCGATGAACCCCCGCCCTGTCATCGAGTCTTTGATATCGGCGCAGGGCGTGCCGTTGAGCCCGGTCTTGATCGAGTCCCCGACGGCCTCAACGCGGACGTGGTTCCAGTCGTCCGGCCCGAAGATTCGCTGCCCCTGCTGGCTGAAGGCCTGGCCTTCCTTGCCCGTCTCGCCGTCGCTGGGGAAGAGCCAGCCGCGTCGTCCCTCGTCGTAGATGCCCCCGCTCCACAGTCTCTTGCGTGCAACGTCGGGGTCGATCTCCACCTGGTAGCCGTGTACGCGGCCTGCCGGGATGTCGATGGTCTTGCCTTTCCATTCGACCCGCTTGGCCTGGTCAAGGCACTCGCTGCGGATCTGTACGCCGGAGTTCAGGCGAGGGTCCACCTTGAAGTCGTACTCGAGGATAAAGTCGCCGTAGGTCTCGCCGGTGCACAGGAAGCTGTTGTCGGTGTCGGTGACGGTAGTCCCGACGATGGCGCCGTCTTGCACGGCATACTGGGCCTTACCTCCTCGCCGGACCCAGCCGTCGAGGGTCTTGCCGTCGAACAGGTCCTTCCAAGGCCCTTCTTCGCCCAGCCCTATCCCGCAGGATACCAGCAAGAGCAGGGACGCCAGCCCGATGCAGAGTCGGGTGCCCCTTTGCGTCTTGCAGGATCTGGGAGCCGTTTGCTCGATCGTCATAACCACCTCGGATTCAGCATGTGCAAGTCGCGTACGCCGATCGTTGCGGCCCCAGGCCGCGGATCGGACTCCAAACCAGACTCAGCCAAGGTAATGGGTCCTGGGGAGGCAGTCAAGTCCGATTGCCTGTTGCTCAAAAGGCCGGGGCCCGCATCCACAGGATGCAGGCCCCGGTACGCATCTTCACTTTGCAGCCGACACTCTCTGTTAGGGCGTAACCACCCGGGTCAGACGGATGTCGTCTATGTACAGCTTACCCGCACCGCCGGCCTTCGGCGCATTGCGATTCCCAACGCCGACAATCATCTTCTTGATACTGCCGACGTTGACCCCGCCGGAGGTGAACTGGCTCAGCGGCATACTACACTGCTGCCAGGTCCCCGTGGCAATCACAGTGGGATCCGGATTGCTCTGCGCCAGGATCTTCCCGGCACTGTCCTGCAGGGCCACGTAGAATGTCTCCGGTGTGTTGCCGGCGACCTGCGCGACCCCGACCTCCGACATCTGCCAGGCTCCGGTGA
>Ga0209777_10000768_pt1 | contig 49998 bp, 46 predicted proteins | sample FrelakmetHBP12HB_FD_187147 | JGI IMG/M metagenome (GOLD analysis project Ga0209777, IMG submission 187147) | Freshwater lake sediment microbial communities from the University of Notre Dame, USA, for methane emissions studies -HBP12 HB (SPAdes)... | ecosystem: Environmental > Aquatic >... | reverse complement strand
CCATTGCGCAAAGAGCCAGCAGAGGAAGAAGACGAGCGGTATGTGTACAAACATCTGGAGCACTGAATAGCCGACAAGGTCCCGGGCCTTCATATGGAGCAGCCCAAGTAGCGGCAGCATCCAGAATGGATTAAGCAGATTCGGCAGGGCCTCGGCTGCATTGTAGATCACTACCACCCATCCAAGGTTCACTTGGTGCTGAATTGCCGCCTGCAGGACATAAGGCGCCTCGATGACCCACTTGCTTCCGCCGGAGGGAATAAAAACACCCAGGATGGCCGAATAAGCGGCCACCAGAAGCGGGTAGGTTCCCTGGGTCGTGATGCTGTAAAAGAGGTCGGCCAACCACTTGTTGATCCCCGTACCGACGATCATCCCGAAGATCACGGCGTAGAAGGGGAACTGGATCAGAACGCCGCCCGTTGCAGGAACCGACTGGGCCACGGCCTTGAGGAACCGTCGCGGTCGCCAGTGCAGGATCATACCGACGGTTATGAAAATCAGGTTGTAGTTATTGAGGTCCAGAACCGCGATGGGCCCCCTGGGATCCTTGCTAAAGAGGTCTATCAGGTACCAACAAATAAGACCTCCCACGAGGATGATCAGCAGAGGGCTGTATTCAAGCCATTCTCCCGGCTTCTGCCGCGCCTCGATGCTCGTATCGATCTCTTCAAATTTCAGGTTGAAGTACTCCACTGTCTTGGCGCGCTCGGGTTTCGGGGCCGAGAAGTAGGCAATGGGTACGGAAACCGCAATGAGGGCAATTATCATCCATAAATTCTCCCAGATGAAAAGCGTCTGAGTCAGGGGGAGCAGACCGCTAATCTCAAAGAGTTTCGGCGGGATGGCACCCTTTGTGGCCATCATGAGGGGCGCCGAGGAGGAAAGACCGAGGGCCCAGATGGCGCCCAACCCGAGGTAGGCCGCTGCCCCCGCGGCCCGGTAGTCCATTCCCTTGACCCTTCTCGTCAATTCACGGACCAAAAGGCCGCTGAAGATGAGGCTTAACCCCCAGGAGATCAGGGACGTCACCAGAGACAAGAAGGCCACAAAGGCGATGGCTCCCCTTCCCGTCTTGGGGATTCCGGCCACCTTTTTGATCACCCAGTAAACGGCGGGAGTAGAGGCAACCACATATCCGCCGATGATAATGAACGCCATCTGCATGGTAAAGGGTATCAGGACCCAGAATGCCTTGCCGCCCTCGGTCGCGAGCTTGACAGGGCTTTCACCGATGAGCAGACCAAAGACATAAACGATGACAATACCCACAAGGGCAAATACCCATGCGTCAGGGAACCATTTTTCACTCCACGCAGCCAGCCCCAGCCCGAAGCGCTCAAGAGCGCCTTCCTTGGCCTCGCCAGCTCCCGAATCTTTCTTTTCTGCCATTTTTCATTCTCCTTTCATGAAAACATATTCTTAAAGTATCACCGATAAAAGCACTCATTTACGTAAGATACCTGATGCAAAAAATAAAAAATGATAAACCTGAACTCAATACTATTTTACGGCATCACCTCGCTTCGTATAATTGTTTGCAACTCTCGGAAAAATAAAAAACCCCGTCTTTTAAAAAACGGGGTATCCATGAGACGATTCACTCATAGTTCTTTCCTCGCGGTTCTCATAGAACCGCCGACGCGGCAAGTACTTAGCGGTCACATACCAAAATAAACATTAAAGTTCAACCTTTTTTGTCGCTCACGCGAATCCGGCAGCGAACAGCTGCTCAACTATCATATTCATTGAAAGACGTTCAACCTATAGAATAGGGTTTTTCTCCGGAGGTCGTCTTTCCGGCACATACACGTGTGGAATCTTATCTTCGTTCCATTCCTTCGACACATAAAGATTGCAGTAGCAGCTTCCGTATTCTTCCACGTCGGGCGCACGATACACACAGGGACAGATAATGTCTTTATCTTTTTCTCGATCTCCGGATGCCAGCCGGCAGGGACATGACATATAGCCGTAACGCTCCTTGTTCGTGAGAAGTCCTCTTAAGATATTAAGCACCCATTCCTTATCGGAGCTGAAAAAATAGCCTTTGGGCTCCTGCATCTTCCTCAACATCTCATATAGCTGTTCAGCTTCCATTATAGCCCAAGCGCCTTCCTGATCTTAGTCTCCTCAAATCCCACAATGACTTTGTCTCCGATGACGATCGTGGGAAATGTACAATGCGGATTTAATCTTTTTACATCCTCTATAATGATCTTCTTCTCCTCGTTAGATAACAAATCCACATCCGTGAATTCGTATTTAACATGACACTCATCGAGCAATTTCTTCGTCGATTTGCAGTGGCTGCATGTACTCAGTGTATATATCTTAATTGGCGGCTGCATATATGACCTCCCTTCTCATCATTTAATGATTGTTTAACATTAAACCATCACGACTTTCTTGGCAAGTCCTTCGTTCCGTGAGAACCCATTGTTATTGAGATACGGCCATGGTAATAGCTTCAACAGGGCATTCCCGGACACAAAAGCCGCATCCAATGCAAGCCCTCTCATTCGCCATATAAGGGCGTCCGTGAGGGTCACCAGGAGTTGATACGTCAGACAGTCCCAGACAGTGAACAGGACAGGCATCGATGCAGATCCTACAGGACATACAGGTCATTCTATCGAACTGCGGTCTCTCCCAGAGAGATCTTTTTACCATCGCACAGGAAATCCCAAAGGGGTCATTCACTGCCGCCGCCGGACAGATGCGCCCGCAGGCGCCGCATTCAATGCACCGATCAGCGACAATAACGTGAAGCGCATTCTTATTTCCCGTTATTGCATCAGCCGGGCATAACCTGCTGCATGCGCCACAGCCATTGCACTTGTCCGTAATTCTATATGCCATGTTCCCCGCCTTAGAGTCTCAAACGGTCGATACTCTCTTCCGTTGGTCTCCCCGTCTCGGGGTCCCACCCGAACTGCCTATAGTAATCGGTTATCAATTTTCCCATGTCCGCCGATCTGCCCCGGTTCGCTCCTTCGGTCTGCGCCGGTTTCCCGGTGACCCTGTCGCCCGGCCGAAACGACCTTGGATCTATGCCATGTTTGATATTGAAGGCCTGCTTCAGCGTCTGGATTCGCGCACCGATATCCAGGTATTCCTCAGGGGTCTTGCTCCATCCTGTTGCAGCATTCAGCCAGGAAAATGTCGGCGTCCTCTTTGCGCCCAGGAATACGCCAAATAGGCATAGACCGGCGCAGTTGACGATATTCATAAACTTGCTGCACAGCGCGGCCGTCACCGCTTTCTCTTCATTCGCTACATATTTTCTGCCCTTGAAATAGAGAGGTTTCACACGCGGCAGCCCTTTTGCCACCTTCCAAAGCTGGAACATCTCATAATACATCTGGGCACCTACAGTGTGCCTGCCGGGTGCGGCTTCCACGGAGTAATGAACGTTATAACCGGGGTCGTTCCTGCCGTCGTGCATAGGAAGCTCCTGGCCGCCTGCATGCATCGCAGATGCTTCTGCCTTCTTGCCGATCTTCCGCGCTGCTACCTTTGAACCGTCGGCCAGTATATCTCCGATTCCCTCGCGCCTGATCATCTTTTCAATGAGGGCAACGATTGCTTCCGAATTCCCCCAGGTGAGTTCGAGCCCATCCGTATCTTTCTTTGTGAGGACGCCCGCCTCATAGCACTCAATGGCGAAAGCCACTGTGCTGCCCGCAGAGATTGTATCCATGCCGGCCCTGTTTAATGTCTCATTGAGATGGAAGATGCTGTCTATGTCTGCATTCATGCACAGACCGCCTAAGGAAAGAACTGTCTCATACTCCGGCTTGTGTGTCTCGCCGTATTTCCCCTTTGTCACACATATGCCGCCACATCCCAAAGGACAGGCATAGCAGTGATACTTCACCTTCTCATACCTTCTGATTGCATCCGGGTTTACGGACAAAGATTTTTTAATTCCCCAGTCCACGTTGCTGCCCTGCCAGTTCCTTACAGGCGCATCCCCCATCTCAACAGACATCTGATTCATGGCGCCTGTGCCCCACTTCTTGAGCAGCATCTTATAGACCATCCCGTCCATGGCCATCTGTACGGGCAGGATCCTCATGAGGGCACCTACATATGCAGTTACTGGCCCGGCAAAAATAGGTGGTTGAAATTGCACCCACCGGTTGCATATCTGACTCAATCTTTTTATTTCAGCCCTGTTATGGACATCGATTCTTTTTTTGCCATCGAGGACTACAGCCTTAAGCCTCTTTGCGCCCATGACCGCGCCAAGGCCGGACCGCGCCGCCATTCTGCCCCTGTCATTGCATATGCCGGAGATGAGGGAAAGCCTCTCTCCTGCGGGACCGATGACGGCAATCCGTGAATTGGCACTCGTTTCCGCAATCAGCATGGCCTCTGATTCTACAGCATCCCTGCCCCATAGGTGTGACGCATCGCGCAGCTCTGCGACGCCGTTATTGACATAAAGGTAGGCAGGCTTTTCGCTTATTCCCGTAAAAAAAATGCCGTCATAGCCGCAGCGCTTGATCGCCGGGGAAAAACTGCCGCCGCAGTTTGCCTCCCCCCATCCGCCGGTGAGGGGTGATTTTCCCACGACCATCCATCTTCCTGCAAAGAGACTCCCCGTCCCCGTCAAGAGCCCGGACACAAAGCCTATGATATTTTCTGGACCGAGCGGATCAGCGCCGGCAGGGATCCTGTCATAAAGAATACAGGCTGCCAGACCCATGCCGGAGAGATATTGCTCGTAAACATGGTCGGGAATGGTCTCCTCACGGATTTCGCGCGCGGAGAGGTCTGCTATCAAGATTTTCCCCATGTATCCGAAATTCATTCTGGTCTCCTCAACTTTAGAAGATATCTCATTCATTTTCGGAAGGCAAAACATCTGTTTTCAGTTTGATGAGAACGTCACCCGTCTCGACTGCCTGACCGGGAGCTACATGTATTTTTTCTATCAGCCCGTCACTGGGAGACGCTACAAAAGTCTCCATCTTCATAGATTCTATGCTCACGAGGTCCTGGCCTCGATAGATGCGGTCTCCCTGTTTTATCGGAATGGCGACTATCACGCCCGGCATTGGACAGCGGACGACGTCTTCCGGGGGTACCTTCTTGGGCTTCGGCATGTGGTAAAAAAGTTTCCATTCCAGGGGAGTGTAAATTCCGAATGTGCGAGTGACGCCGCGATAGGCAACCCATATGTTATTGTCCCTGTATCGGGTATGGAAAAATTGTGTTTTCCCGCCGATCCTGAGCTTAATTCGACGCCGATAGAACTCGAATTCGGGTGTAACAACCTGGTATTTAACCCCGTTTACCATTACTGTCCAGTTATGAGGAGCAGGATTAACCGTAAGACGCAATTCAAGAAAAACATCTTCTGCTTTCGTCAGATAGGTAAACTGGTCTTTTGACTGGTGCGGAGAGCCCACTTTCGTCATCATCGGCTTCAGTGATTCGTGGACCAGAGATTGCCGATTATGGTAGATCAGGGTTGCCGCTATCGCCATGAAATGAAGCCACTCTTCCGGAGGTGGCAACTTCATCTCGCCGCGTTCAAAGTGCTCAGCAATGAAATCCGTCGAAAGGTCGCCTTCTATAAATGACGGGTGATTGAGCACGGCATTCACAAAATCAATATTGGTGATTAATCCCTCGATGTGATACGCGTTCAGTGCCTGTACGAGGGATTCGATCGCCTCCGTCCTTGTTTCGCCCCAGGCAATAACCTTGGAAAGCAGCGAATCGTAATAAGTGCTGACAAGACTGCCCGCTTCAACGCTGCTGTCAATGCGGACGTTCTTTATCCGTGCCGCAGCGTACCGCGTAATCATGCCGGTCACAGGCAGAAAATTCCTAGCGGGATCCTCCGCGCAGATCCGCGCTTCCACAGACCAGCCGGTGCCGATGACGTCTTCCTGGCGGATTTGGAGTCTTTCCCCTGCAGCGACTCGAAGTTGAAGTTCTACAAGATCAAGGCGGGTTACCATTTCGGTCACAGGGTGTTCAACCTGGAGACGCGTATTTATTTCCAGGAAGTAGACGCTCTTATTCCTACTATCCAGGATAAATTCAACAGTGCCCGCGTTTGCATAACATGCCTCCCGCGCAAGATTACACGCCATGGCTCCCATGCGCTCGCGGAGGCTGTCATCAACAGCCGTCGAGGGAGTCTCCTCAATTATTTTCTGATACCGCCTCTGAATGGAACATTCCCTCTCCCCTAGGTGAATGACATTACCGTAGTGATCGGCAATGATCTGTATTTCGATGTGACGGATTCGCTCAATGTAGCGCTCCATAAAGAATTCATCCGTTCCAAAGGCCTTTCTTGACTCGTTTTGACAGGACTCTACGGCGGTGCGCAACATTTCCTTACTGTCCACGACCCGTATCCCTCTTCCCCCTCCGGCGCGAGCCGGCCTTATCATCAAGGGGTATCCGATCTGTTCTGCAATCGCTGCCGCTTCCTTAAGAGTGGAGATACATTCCTCATGTCCGGGCTTGACAGGTATGCCCAGCTTTTTGGCAAACGCCTTTGCGGACATTTTGTCACCCAGTTGTGCGATGACCGTTGCAGGAGGACCGATAAACGCCAGCCCCGATCGGGAGACCATTTCGGCAAATTCTGGATTCTCCGATAGGAAACCGTATCCCGGATGAATCGCCTGGCATCCGTGGGAAATAGCGACATCGATGATCTTTTTCTTCGCCAGATACGAGTCCTTCGGCCTTGACCCGCCTAAGAATGCCTTTTCATCCGCTTCTCTGACGTGAAGAGAACGGGAATCCACTTCTGAATATACTGCCACCGTCTTGATGCCCATCCTTTTGCAGGTACTCATGACGCGGACAGCTATTTCGCCTCGGTTCGCGATCAGGATTTTTTTAAACATAGTGCATCCTTAGAGAGGAACATTTCCGTGCAGCCGGTCCGGTCTTTCCCTCTTCTTCCCTTCCAAAAACTGGAGACTCCTGATGATCCGGTGCCTTGTGTCTCTGGGGAAAATGACATCATCAATGTATCCCCTCTGTGCTGACAGAAAGGGATTAACGTATGTTTTTCTGTATTCTTCTGTTCGCGCTGCAAGTGTTTTTGCGGGATCCGGTGAGGATTGTATCTCTTTCCTGAAAATCACCTCCGCTGCACCCTTGGGACCCATCACGGCAATTTCGGCCGTAGGCCAGGCATAATTGAGATCACTGCCGATGTGTTTGGAATTCATCACGACGTAGGCCCCCCCGTAAGCCTTGCGTACAATGACGGTTATACGCGGCACGGTAGCTTCGATAAAAGCATAGAGAAGCTTGGCTCCATGGCGGATGATCCCTCCCTGTTCCTGTTCCGGTCCGGGCATAAAACCCGGCACATCTACAAGGCATATCAGGGGAATGTTGAATGCGTCACAAAAACGGACGAATCGCGCCGCTTTGTTTGATGCATTGTTATCAAGCACCCCCGCCAGGACTGACGGCTGATTCGCCACCAGACCTATCGTCTGACCTCCCAGGCGCCCGAATCCGCAAATGATGTTTCTCGCATAGTGAGACTGAATTTCTATAAACTCGGCCCCGTCAAGGATACTGTTGATGCATACCTTCATGTCGTAACTCTGGTTTGGGTTTTCAGGTACAAGATAATCAAGGGCCGGGTCAGTCCGTCCAACGGGATCACTGAGGTCCAGAATAGGTGCCCTTTGTTTGTTGTTGGAAGGGAGATAGTTGATCAGTCGCCTCACTTCCCGCAGGCACATGATGTCGTTGGGGAGCACAAAATGAGCGACCCCGCTCTTTTCCGAGTGGACCCTTGCGCCGCCGAGGTCTTCGTGCGAAATCGCTGTATGGGTAATGGTCTCCACGACATTCGGTCCCGTCACGTACATATATGACGTATCCTCGACCATAAAGATAAAGTCCGTAAGCGCGGGACTGTATACGGCGCCACCCGCGCAGGGCCCCATTATGCAAGATATTTGCGGGATGATACCGCTGGCTAGGGCGTTTCTCTTAAAAATATCCCCGTAAGAAGCAAGCGCATCCACACCTTCCTGTATTCGCGCCCCGCCTGAGTCGTTGAGTCCTATTATGGGTGCCGCCACTCTTACGGCATGATCCATCACCTTGCTGATCTTCTGCGAATGGGCTTCACCGAGCGACCCGCCGCGTACTGTAAAATCCTGGCTGAACATAAAAACTTCCCGACCGTCTATCGTACCGTGCCCGGTCACAACACCATCTCCCGGGTATGTCTTTTCTCTGCCGAATGCGCCGCCTCTTCCGGTTTTCAACAAATCGAATTCCTCGAAGGAACCTTCATCCAGCAGCAGCTCTATACGCTCCCGCGCAGTGAGTTTTCCTCTTCGGTGCTGATCTTCTATAAGGTCAATACCGCCACCTTTCAATGTCTGGTCTTTCATTTCTTCCAGCGCATTTAAAGTACGCTGTGTGGCCTGTACCTTTTCATACTGAACCGTGGATGGTTTCAATTTTTTTTTGCGCGTATTATTCCGACTTCGTCGTTCTTTCATTGTAATACTCCATTCATCCTTTTCCGGTCAGACACGCGTTGCGAGGTTTTCCTTCCCAGGCCGCTTCCAGGACCATGAGAAAATCATTGTAATCCAGGTCTTCAGGATTGTAAAAGATGGAGCCGTCTCTGAGGGCTGTTTCAGCAATATCCGGCAGCTTCTCTTTCGGCACCATTTCTTTTCCGTTTCTGTCCAGCGACTCCCCAAAGAACCGCGCATGTCTTCCACCCGTTGCTTCATAGAGTTCTTGATTCATTCGGCGAATGAGGTCGATAACTTTTTGGGCTCTCTTTTCCTTCGGGGTCGCGACATACACCTCAGCGCCTGCCATGGGCAGCAGCAGCTCCGCCGTGAGATGACCGTTTTTGTGCATGTTATACTCCAGCCCATAGGGAAGGAGAATCGCCATACATGCTCCATGGGGCACACCGCAGACAGAGCCGACAGAATGGCCAAGGGTATGCACCATGCCGACCATAGAGTTTCCAAAGGCAATGCCTGCGAGGGTCGCGGCGCTGGCCATGCCCAGACGTCCCTTTTTATCACCGGGATTGACCGTCACTTTAAGGAGATTATCGCTGATCAGCCTGATGGCCGCTAAAGCATGGGCATCACTCAGAGGGTTCTTTGCGAGACAGGTATATGCTTCCACAGCATGCGAAAGCGCATCCATGCCCGTAGCCGCCGTGATAGCCGGGGGGAGGGTGAGAGTCATACGGGAATCCACGATAGAAGCATCGGGCAAAAGAAAATTGCTGACGAAGGCCATTTTCAGGTGTTTTTCATGATCCTTGATCACTGCCACCAGGGTAACTTCAGAGCCTGTTCCCGCCGTCGTTGGTATCGCTATCATGGGCCTCAATGCCCGCTTCAGCGCGTTGGCGCCGCTGAACAGCATCAGATTATCAGCCTTTTCAGAAACGATTATATTAATTCCCTTGGCCGTATCCATGACAGAGCCGCCGCCTATGGCAATGAGAGAATCGCAATCTTTCTCCCGATACAACCGTGCCAGGCTGTGTACAATCCTTAAGTCTGAATCGGGAGGAACATCGTCGGCAATCGCCCTGATGTTAACGCCGTTACTGATGGCATCAACCACGATATCAATCAACCCGGCACCTACTACGCCCTTATCTGTGACGATCATCGGCCTGCCGGCGTTCAGTTGAGCAAGAGTGTCTGGTATCTTCTCCAGGGCATCATGGCCGGAAATAATTTTAACCCGACAGCAGAATTCATAGTACCCCGGCATATCCATTGTGGTCCCCTTCTATTTTCCTTCCCTAGCTTCCCTTAGAATTTTTACACAACAGTCCATGTCGGATATTGCTCCATTACCGACGGCTCTTTGTGCTACGTCCTGCAAAGTGTCTTCCGATACTTGTGCATCTTTCCATATCCTCGACACGGCGCCACCGCTCACTGCCGCTAGATCTTTCAATAAATCATAGAGAATATCAACTGCTCTTCGTGCCCTCTGATTTTCCGCCATGCTTGCATATACGTCGAATCCAGCCAGTGGCAGCAGTAGGTCCGATATGTGATAATCGCTTTCCGACATGTGTTTCTCAAGAATGTGGGGGAGCAACATCCCCATGCACAACCCCGAAGGCACATGACACACGTCGCCCACGATCTTTCCGAGTTCATGTGCAATACCCGAAGCTACATTAGAAAAGGCACAGCCGGCCATGGCATGGGCATTGGCAAGGGACAGCCGTCCGTTCCTGTCTTGTTGATCTCCAATTACATTCACCAGATGTTCCATGATTAATTGAATTGCGGTATAAGCGTAGGCATCGGCCAGAGGATTCTTGCTGGAGCCCGTATAGGCCTCCACCGCGTGGGCCAGGGCAGCCAAAGTGGTGGAGGCAGTCGTTACAGCATCCTCCGGGATAGTCATGCGAGGATCGATGACTGCAAGATTGGGCATCAAGAAATGAGAGGCATAATCTCTGCCATCGAAAAATGCATTTCTCGACATTTCATAGCCAGTTCCCGACAAGGTTGGCACGATGATTAGAGGCTTCAGAGGTCTTTTGATCAGATTCTCTCCGGCGCATCCCTCAATATTGTTCGGTTTGCCGGAGACGGCAATATTCAGCACCTTTGCCGTATCCGCCACGGGCCCGCCGCCGACTGCAATAACCGCATCGTAGCCCCTGTCGCGATAAATATTGAACAGCTCCCTGATTAATTTCAAATCAGGATCGGCAGGCACACCGTCGAAGATACCGATAGCGATCCCAGAATCCTTGAAGGCATCGATGATGACGTCAACTAGGCCCCTTTCACTGTCATCTTTTCTTGAAATCACAAAGGGCTTCCTCACGTTCAAGGCATCCAGTTCGAAAGGGATCTGTTCCAGTGCCTTGTGCCCCGAGTTTATTTTCACAGGGCAGAAGAATTCATAGTGCTCCGGCAAATACATCAACAACCTCATCAAAAACCAAATATAGTTCGAAAATAGATCAACACCCGGCCAAGATATTTTCGCGCGTAAGACCATGCCGGATACCTCTTGACTGCTAACTTTGCAATGATCTTCGGAAGGAGATAGACCTCAACAATATCAAGGATGCGCACGATTGCACATGCGTGTGCCACTTCACCGTCAACAATTAAACGCTCCCTGGCCGTGGCAAGGGCGGTACTCTCTTGAAAGGTAAATATCAGCATGGCGGCTTCGATATTCTTGATCTTCATTTGCAGGTTTATTGTTTTCCCCTCAGGGTCCCATCCCCTGTATCTCACAAGCCCCCTCTGGTCCTTTCCTACAATCATATGTGGCCCGTTCGGCATAACACAGAGCGCAAACGTAAAGCCGTCCGGCATGTCTACGAATTCCTTTTTTACTGCCCTGTCTACCGCGGCCGCGGCTTGAATGGCTCTTCCCATAAACCACATCATGATAGCCACATAATCCCTTTTCAGCGATTTTTTCCCTGCTGCAACTTCCCTGAAATTCTCCATCGATGTAATCCGTAATAATTTATTCGTAGCTACGAAAAACTACGCCTGATGCCATTGCAATGCCCAAATCTACGTGACAATCTTTTCCCTATTGACTGCAAAAAAGATTTTTCCTTTTAGTCGGCATGACAAAGCAATAATATTCTTAACGATTTCAGTTTGTCAGTCCATGCGGAGCACCTTTGCTCCGCGGATCCGCGCCTCCTTGAGCTCGACGAGGGCCTCGTTGGCCTCTTCCAATGAAAATTCCTGCACCTCCGGTTTGATCGGAATCTCCGCCGCTAGATGGAGAAATTCACTGATGTCCCTCCGCGCCACGTTGGCCACACTCTTGATTTCCTTCTCGAGCCAGAGGTGTGTCGGGTAATTGAGTTTCAGAAGGTAGTCCTTGTCGGTCTCTTCTTTCCTGATGGCGTTGATGACCAGCCTTCCGCCACTCTCCAGGTTCTTCATGGCCTCGACAATCGGTTTCCACGCCGGCGTGGTGTCGATTATGGCATGGAGTTTTTCCGGCGGTTCGTCTTCTGTATTGCCCGCCCACGCTGCCCCCAGTTCCCGGGCGAAGTCCTGCTCCTTCCTGCTCCGGGCAAAAACAGAGACCTTAGAATTCGGATATTTATGGCGAACCATCTTGAGAACCAGATGTGCTGAAGCCCCGAAGCCCGTAAGTCCCAGGTTCTGTCCGTTTTTCAGGTTGGCCAGCCGCAGGGACCGATAGCCGATGGCCCCTGCGCACAGAAGGGGTGCTGCTTCGACATCAGAAAAGATATCAGGGATAGGGTACGCAAAGTCCTGCGAAACTGTCATGAACCGGGCATATCCACCGTTGGCATCCCTGCCCGTGGCCCTGAATTCCTTACAGATATTTTCATTCCCTTCAAGACACGCACTGCAATGGCCGCAGGCAAAAAAGATCCAGCCCACGCCGACCCGCTCTCCCGTTCGGAACTTGGTCACCTTTTTTCCTATTGCTGCTACTTTGCCCACGACCTGGTGACCCAAAATAACAGGGAAAGCCGGCGGCGGTGTTCGTCCCTCAATTTCATCCAACTCCGTATGGCAGACCCCGCAGGCGGAAACCTTAATGAAGATTTCCTTCTCTGCCGGCTTTGGCTCCGGCATATCGACCAGCATGAGCGGGGTCTTGTTCTCCCGGAAACTGAAAATCCCGTTCAAGACCATAGCTTCCATTTTAGTGCTCCCCTCGTTGGCTATTATGCCTCCACACCTTGTCTTAAATCAATATGAAATAATGCTCTCAACTTACTTTGCTTCAATAATTTTAATTAGTTGACAATATGGACAATATTCTGCATAGTTGCGATTATGCTTCAATATCAGCAGTAGTGTAAGACCATAAATCAGCCGTCGACTTCAGTTTACCGCTGCATATTCACTTATTGCCCAAATCGGCATCTATATACACGAAGGTCGCGGATAATTGGTGAAAAGCGTGGCGAAAATTACAGGAGTGCTCTGGTAAATGTAACGCCTTCTGGCACCCAAACTAAATAAGGAGAGCAAATGAGAAGAGGATTAATCTTAATCGATATTCAGAATGATTATTTTCCGGGTGGGAGCATGGAGCTTGTCGGAATGGAACAAGCGGCGCAGAATGCAGGATTATTGCTTAAGGAGTGGAGGAATAGGGCATTCCCTGTCTTTCATATTAAGCATATTTCAAAACGCCCGGGAGCAACATTCTTCCTCCCGAATACAAAGGGCGTTGAAATCCACAAAGCCGTGGCCCCTCAGACCGGAGAAGCCATAATTGAGAAATATTTTCCCAACGCATTCAGAGACACTGATCTATTGAATGTCCTCAAGAGATCAGAGGTGGAAGAAGTGACAATTTGCGGGTCCATGACTCACATGTGCGTTGATGCGACGACGCGCGCGGCATTTGATTTCGGATTCAGGTGCACGGTTATTGAAGATGCTTGTGCGACCCGCAATCTCGAATATAAAGGGACAACTGTAGAAGCAGGCAAGGTTCAGGCAGCATTCATGGCCGCCTTGGCTGTGCCTTATGCAAGAGTCATATCCGCGAAAGACTTTGTCGGTAAATTGGCATAACATCGAAGTGCTGACCATGAACCGAACACCTAAAATACTGATTCTGTCGGCAGTCGTCGTAAGTATTATCATCGTTTCTGCTGTCTCTTGGCATTCAGTGCAAGAGATCCATTATTTAAAGTCTTTCTATCCGCAGCAATTCAGCGTGCAGGAAGCCTTCTGGGCCAGTGCGGTGGAACTCATCAAAGTCTTGGTCATCAGCATCCCGTTCTTTTTTATCATTATCGCCGGATTCTGTTTGCTCCATTATTGGAAGCGCACGCCCTAACTGGTGTACCTATAGATATAGCCGGAGAAGATTAAACGGAACAATTGAGCATGAAAGAAATATTGGATGCCCAGGGCCGTCAATGGCAGGAAACGTTTGTCCGGAATCCTGACATGTTTGGCGCTCTACCAAGCGATCCTGCCAGGATAGCCGCGGAGATGTTCGAGAGGGAAGGCAAAACCCTGATTCTGGAACTGGGCGGCGGACAGGGGAGGGACACAATCTTCTTTGCCCGCAATGGCTTCCACGTCAAAGTGCTCGATTACTCCGAGAGCGCCGTCGGGGCGATTACCGACAAGGCTCATAACCTTGGTTTATCCGGTTATATCACAGCACGCCAGCATGATGTGCGCGTTGCCCTTCCTTTCAAGGATGAATCCATGGACGGGTGCTATTCGCACATGCTGTATTGCATGGCTCTGACAACTTCAGAGCTTGAGTTCCTTTCACGTGAGGTGAGAAGGGTTCTCCGCCCCAAGGGACTTCACATTTACACAGTCAGACACACTAAAGACCCTCACTTTGGAAAAGGGATTCACCGTGGTGAGGATATGTATGAAGTCGGCGGCTTCGTCGTCCATTTCTTCAGCCGGGAAAAGGTGGAACGCCTCGCAGAAGGCTTTGAAATACTGAGTGTAGATGAATTCGAAGAAGGAGAACTTCCGCGAAAGCTATTCCGGGTGACACTCAGGAAGAAATAGGTATGCCTGCAATCTCTGCGAGGACGCTGATTCCCTGCGATTGCCCGGCATCAGCGCAAAGGTGAAAAACTTGAAGCTCAAATTAATATTAATTATTATCTTCGTAAGTCTTTTCGTCGTATTCATAACCCAAAATACCACAGTAGTTGATGTTCGACTTCTATTCTGGAACGTCTCAATGTCCCGCGCCCTGTTGATATTTTTTCTCTTGATTATCGGCATTGCTCTTGGGTGGTTTTTGCATAGTTACTTGTCATACCGGAAATCGAAGGGTGAATCAGGCGGAGATGTCTGATCCTCAATTTTCGTAAACGACATATTTTCTCATTTTATCTTCTTGATTTTTTGTGGTAGTTAATATGTCTAAATATCCTCTCTTTTTTGACACTGCCCAAACACGTTCCATTACTTAACTAAAATAAGGAGTCTTACTGATGTTATGAAAGGAACGAAAATCAATCTCCATGACCGTCTTCGCACCCTGGCTCAGAATCTCTGGTGGACTTGGCATCCGGAGGTCATCAGCCTCTTTACTGACCTGGACCCGCATCTTTGGCGGCAGGTTGAGCATAACCCGATAGCATTTCTCCATCAGATCACACCGGAGCAAATTGAGGAGAGGGCCTCTGAGCTTGTACTGCACAGCCGGATAAACTACGCCTTCCGGCGGCTGAACGAATATATGGAAAAAGATAAGACATGGGGAATGATGCACTGTGGAAATTTAAACAACCGGCCGATTGTTTATTTCTCCGCAGAGTTCGGAATACATGAAGCCCTGCCGATTTACTCAGGCGGATTAGGTATCCTCTCAGGTGACCACCTGAAAAGCTCCTCCGATCTTGGAGTCCCTTTGATTGGAATCGGGCTGATTTATCAGCAGGGTTATTTTAATCAGAGCCTGAACAATGATGGCTGGCAGCAAGAAAACTACGTGAACCTCAACATAAACAATTTGCCGTTGCAACCTGTCCTGGATTCGACTGGAGAGCCATTGCTTGTACGCATTGACACCCGCAGCGGCCTCCTCAGTGCCCGCGTCTGGTTGGTTCAGGTGGGCCGGATTCGTCTGTTCCTGCTCGATTCCAACGTTGATTGTAATACGGCCCAGGATTGCGAATTGACCTCCAGGCTCTACGGCGGCGACGACAGGCTGCGCATACGACAGGAGCTGCTGCTGGGAATTGGCGGTGCCCGTGTCCTGCAAGCACTGAATATTATTCCCGGGGTGCTGCATCTAAATGAGGGGCACAGTGCCTTTGCCATCCTCGAAGAGGCTCGCTGGGTTATGGAGTACGACCAGATTCCGTTTCACCGCGCTCACCGGCGCGTAACTCTGCGTACTGTTTTTACCACGCATACCCCCGTTGCCGCAGGCCATGACCGATTCCACCCCGACCTGGTCGAAGACAGCCTCGGCATCTTCAGAGAACAACTGGGACTGTCACATGACGATTTCATGGCCTTGGGGCGCATCAATCCGTATGACAGGTCCGAACCGTTTTGCATGACAGTTCTGGCGTTGAAATCTTCCTGCTGGGCAAACGGCGTCTCCGCTATCCATGGGACTGTGAGCCGTCTTATGTGGCATTCCCTCTGGCCGCAACGCCCTGAATCAGAGGTTCCTATCGGCCACATTACCAACGGGGTTCACGTATTGTCATGGCTGGCGCCGCCGATGTACCAATTGTTTGAGACGCGCCTTGGACAAGACTGGCCCACGCGCATGGTGCACCCGGATGTGTGGGAAAGAGTAAGCGAGATTGATGATGGGGAGATGTGGGAGACACACCAGAGTCTGAAGATGCGCCTCATTCGCTTCGTCCGTAGACGTCTGCAATTGCAGGCTGAGCGTCTGGGACACCGCGACACATTAAAACATATCGACCAGTTTCTTGATCCGGATGTTCTGACAATAGGCTGCGCCCGCAGGTTTGCTACCTACAAGCGAGGAGACCTGATTTTATCGCAGGCGGAGCGTTTGGCCAAACTGGTGGAAGACACAAAACGGCCGATCCAGATTATTTTTGCCGGCAAGGCCCACCCGCGCGATGACGAGGGCAAGCGTGTACTACAGAGAATTGCCCATTACAGCTACAGCCCTGCCAGCAGGAGAAGGGTCGTCTTTGTTGAAAACTATGATTACAACTTAGCACGGCACCTCGTCCAGGGGGTCGACGTGTGGCTGAACAATCCGCAGCGGCCATTAGAAGCATGCGGCACCAGCGGCCAGAAGGTGGTCCTAAACGGAGGACTAAACCTTTCAGTTCTCGATGGATGGTGGAATGAAGCATATGACGGCAGGAATGGTTTTGCCATCGGTTATGGCGGCATGCATAATGACCCGAATGTACAGTTCCAGAGGGATGCAGACTACCTCTATGAAACATTGGAGAAAGAGGTTATCCCACTCTATTACGAGAGGGACCCAAGCGGAATCCCGCATCTCTGGGTAAAGAGAATGAAGCATGCGATGCGAAGCCTCGGTTGGCGCTTTAGCGCAGACCGCATGGTCATAGACTATGCCCAACGGTTCTATCTGCCTGCGGCAAGCGCCGTCTCGACAATAGCCGGGTAGTGTGATCGCATGACCCTCCAGCTGCAGTTAGCAAAAAATGTATAATGGATAAGTTCAGCGTGCAGTACTGGCGGGATAGGCTGAAAAAATGCAGAGAGGCGCTCCGGGAAAACGCATTCGAGGCCTTCGTCGCTGAAAATAGAAAGCAGGCAAGAGACATAGTACTTGAAGAAATATTTCCGATGACCGGTGCGAAGAGCGCATCCTGGGGAGATTCCATGACTCTCCATGCGACGGGAATTCTGGACGCGTTGCTGACCTATCCCGACCTCTCCATCGTGAAGACCTTTGAAGGCGGCGTCCCACGCCCGGAAATCATCGAACGCAGGCGCCAGGCCTTGCTCGTCGATTTCTTTATCACCGGCACGAATGCCCTAACCGAATGCGGCAAGCTTGTAAACCTGGATATGGTGGGAAACCGGGTTGCGGCGATAGCCTTCGGTCCGAAAACCGTGGTCATACTCGCCGGGCGAAATAAGATAGTTCCCGATGTCGCCGGCGCCATGTCGCGCATCAGGGACTATGCCGCACCGATAAACGCTATACGCCACGAATTCAAAACCCCGTGCGCCTCAACCTCCCGATGCGCAGACTGCAAAAGCCCTCAGCGACTCTGCAACACGTGGACGATTACCGAACAGTCGTTTCCGAAAGGGCGGATCAAGGTTGTCCTTATCAACGAAGAAATGGGCCTTTAGAAATCACATGGCGACTAAAGCAAAAAAGCAAAACATCTTCCCCGCATCCTTCGAACGCATACATGTGGAATGCTACAGCGGCTATAAGGCCAACGAACGGCCCGTGGCCTTTACCCATCAGGGACGCCGCAGGGAAGTGGAGGAAATCATCGACCGCTGGTATGAAGGAGGAGCCGATCCCGGCAGGCCGTCGTTAGCTTATTTCAAAGTGAAAACAACGGACGGCGAAATTTTTATACTCCGATATCTTTCCCTTTTCGATTCCTGGTCCATCCGCACCTAAGGCGCTGCGAAGGTAATATGAAGAGGCTTCAATAAGGCAAGAAAGCCACAAAACAGAATGGATTAAAACATTGGCTCGCCATTCCGATATGCAGGTGCACAATATCAAGGCTGCTGTTCTGCGCAAGAGGGGCGGCCCGTTGAAGATAGAGTCCCTCGAGATGGAAGGTCCACGGGATGATGAGGTGTTAGTCCGCATCGTAGCCTCCGGCATCTGCCATACCGACATAGACTTCTGCGACTACTGGGACAAGGCGGACGGGCCGCTGGTGCTGGGTCATGAAGGCGCGGGCGTGGTAGAGCAAGTAGGCAAGAAGGTTAAGAGTTTCAAGCGCGGCGATCATGTTGTGCTCTCCTACCAGTCCTGCGGCCACTGTGGCCAATGCCGGAGTGGACATCCTACGGCTTGCGAACACTTCTACGAGGCGAATTTCGGTTTCGCACGCCTAGACGGCAGCAATGCTCTGTATCGCAGCGGTGTACGCGGACACTTCTTTGGCCAGTCGTCATTCGCCACGCATGCGCTCACGACGGAACGCAACCTTGTCAAGGTTCACAAAAGATTAAATCTACAGATCTTGTCTCCGCTGGGCTGCGGTCTCCAGACAGGAGCCGGCACGGTGATGAACTCGCTGAAGGTCACGAAAGGAGCAAGCATCGCCATTTTCGGTACCGGTGCGGTTGGCCTAGCGGCGGCAATGGCGGCCCGCATCGTCGGGGCCAACCCCATCATAGGCGTCGATATCAGACCGAAGAGGCTCAAACTCGCCCTGGAACTGGGAGCAACTCACGTGATTGACAATCGTCGCAATAAAGTTGCCGCCCTCATCGCCGATATAACCGGTAGCGGCGTTGATTACGTGGTGGAAACAACCGCCAACCAAAAGATGCACGGGCTCGCCGTCGACGTGTTGAATCCGCATGGCACTGTGGCGCTACTCACTGGCGAGCGCGGCACTACCCTGCCGGAAGGCCGGAGAACCATCGGCATTATACAGGGCGATGCCCTGCCGCAGAAATTTATACCCAAACTGATCGCACTCTACAAGGCGGGAAGGTTTCCCTTTGACCGCCTTGTCAAGTTCTATGACTTCAGCAAGATTAATGCTGCCATCGCCGATGCGAAGGTCGGCGACACCATCAAGCCGGTACTGCGTATCGGCAACGAGCACGTCCGTGAAGGCAAGGGAGTCGCTAATTAGTATGAAGCTATTCTTTGAGGCAGCTCTTGAAAGAGGCACTGTATCCACGTCGGCAAAGGTTGCCCTCCTCGTCGGATCAATACTCGCACTGATAAATTATGGTGACCGTATCCTCCTCTATGGCGACATGCGCGCCCTGGACTGGTTCAAACTCGCAGTTACATATTGCGTCCCCTATTGCGTCGCAATATACGGCGCCGCCAGGTATGCAACGCGGCATGCCAGGGACAAGAAAAACGACACACCGAGAGATTCAGCATGACACCCGACTGCGGCGCAATGCGGACTCGCCGGTTCTAATCAGGTAGAATGGCCGACCACAGTTGCCGCTCATGCAAGGAGATTCATCTCTCCGTTTCTGATTCCGGTTTAACGGCTGAAAGATACTAGGGGGAAAGATAACCTGCCAGGCTTTGCTGGTTTCTCAGCATCGCCTTCGTAAAGAACACGCTCAAGAAAAAGACCCGAGGGAGGAGCTGTGTGCTCTGCCGGCAGGTGGGACGGCAGTTCGAGTAAGGCTTCGACATCCTGAGGCGTCAGGTTTCCTCTTCCCACTTCCACCAGAATCCCTGCCATTCTCCTGACCATTTTCCACAGGAAGTGGGATCCGACAACCCTCAGCATAATCAAATCATCCACCTCTCTTACTTCAACAGTGTCGAGCTTTACCTTCGTTGATGCGTCCTTGTCCATCCTCTTGTCGGCAAAAGACACGAAGTCATGGAAGCCCTGAAAGATGCGGCCGGCTGTCCGCATTTTTTTGACGTCCAGCTTGTCTCGAACCCACCAGACATACCTTTTCCCGAATGCCGTCCGGTGTTTCGAGATTATATAGATATAGCTTCTGGCAATTGCATAATGGCGGGCGTGAAAGCTGACAGGGACTTCTTCAACATCGAGGATATTGATATTGGAGGGAAGGAGATCATTTAAGCCTTCCTGTATCTTTCGGAGGGGCATTGCTACTGTCGCCCCCAGGTGGGCAACCTGGCTGAGTGCATGCACTCCCGCATCCGTGCGGCCTGCTCCCTGAATTTCCACCGGTTCTCCGAACAGTTTCTCAGCTGCATGGAGAAGCGTATCCTGAACACTCCTGGCATTCTTCTGCGACTGCCAGCCTCTGTAACTGGTCCCGTCGTATTCAAGGGTGATTTTATACTTATGCATTATAGGGACAATACCTGTGGTGGCCGCTCGTGTGGCCTTTCACAATTACGCAGTATGTCATTGCGGGGAGCAAGGTACTGTGGCAATCTATGAGGCTGCGATCTTCAACACTTCTTTGATTAATTTTTCAATACCCTCCGCTACTTTAGAAATTGTCGGACCCAGCATATACGCGGGAGTGGTCACGATCTTATTTTTCCGGTCAACAACGATATTGTCCACGGTAGATACGACATGTCTGCCGCCCATCTTCTCAATAGCCTCCGCCGTATCTTTATCGCTACCTATTGTCAATTGCGGATTGAATGCCCCCAGAACCTTTGCTGCGATGACCGGGGCGATGCAGACAAATCCGATGGGTTTCTCAGCTCTATGCATTTCTTTTACCAGTCTTTGGACATCTGCATTTACCGTGCAGTCCGCTCCTTTCACGGCAAAGCTGCACAGATTTTTTGCAGCTCCAAAGCCACCGGGAAAAACGAGCGCATCGAGATCAGCAGCCTGGACATCTTTGATGTCCTTGATATCCCCTCTGGCGATACGGGACGACTCGATAAGAACATTCCTCTTCTCGGGGGCAGCCTCACCCTTCCTGTGGTTTATGACATCCATCTGATCCACATCAGGGGCCATACAGATTATTTGACACCCCGCCTTGTCAAGGAAAAGCAGCGTCAGGGCTGCCTCATGAATTTCAGCGCCATCGAACACTCCACAACCCGACAAAACTACCCCTACTTTCGCCATCTCTTACCTCCTGATTCTTCTTAATCTCTAAAAGTTCGAATAAATTTTTGGCCATGCGCAATGCACTGTTGCATCATCGCGAGGAGTAATGCTGCATGGTCATCTCATAGATGCTTCTATTGCAAAGACATTGCCGCGCATTGCTCGCAAGGACTGATCGGATATTTTTTCAAGGATTTAGACTGCCATAAGTGTCGCTATTTCTTTGCTTCACCGACTGCCGCAAGGATGATTCTGCAGTCAGCAACTGTTGCTCCCTTCCCTTCCTCGTGAACTATGAGCGGATTTATATCCATTTCCTTGATTTCCGGATGATTGACAACCATATTCGATAGACTTATAACTGCTTTCTCTATTGCTTCGATGTCCGCTCGCGGCCGCCCTCTGAAGCCCATGAGAAGCTTGTATCCCTTGATCTCTTGAACCATCCTGTGAGTCTCATTTCTAAATATCGGAGCCAGACGAAATACGACATCCTGAAAAACTTCAACAAAGACTCCCCCGAGACCAAACATAAGCAAAGGGCCTAGGGAAGTACGGTTAACGCCTAGTATCAGTTCTTCCCCCTGCATGGCCATCTTTTGCACCATGACCCCGTCGATTACGGCATCAGGCCTAAACTTCTTTGCATTCTCAATGATTTCACGGAAGGCTTTTCTTGCGTCATCTTTGTTCTTGATTCCCACGACAACCCCTTTTGCATCCGTTTTGTGGAGGATCTGTGCAGAAGCGATCTTCATGACTACCGGGAAGGTCATGCCTTCTCCGATATCGGCAGCCTGATCCTCATCTTTCGCAAGTCGAGATGGCAGAAGACTAAATCCATAATATTTCAGCAGCTCGACACTGTCCATTTCTCCCAATTGCACTTTTCCCTGGGCAAGACATCGGGCAATCACGTCGTTCGCCTTGTCTTTATCGTACGTCAGGGAAAACTGAGGAAGATGTTCCCTGTTCATCCACCGGGAGTATCGGTAAAGTATTCCGAAGGCCTTTGCTGCGTTTTCCGGAAATCTGTAAACCGGATAGCCGTTCTCCTGCAGATATTTAACGCCGGGAGACACATCGACAATGCCCATGAAGCAGCATATGATGGGTTTTTGAGCTCCTCTCGCAACGCGAACGATGGCCTGAGCAGTACCGAGGGCATCTGTCATGGATTGGGGTGTCAGGATAACAAGGGCGCCATCGACACCCTTATCTTTTATTACCGCTCTTAAGGCGTGCTCGTAACGTTCGGAAGGGGCATCCCCGATGATGTCGACAGGGTTGTGGATGTTCGCTGTCAAGGGAAGATGGCTTGCCAGATCATCAATCGTTCCCTGCTCAAACCTGGCAAGCAGGAGGTCGGATGAAACCGTCACGTCCGTCGCCAGGATACCCGGCCCGCCGGCATTGGTGACAATGGCGACGCGATTTCCTTTTGGCAGGACTCGCGCCCTTTTTCCCAGCTTGCTTTCCTGTTTGTAGGCAAAGACATTAGCATAATCAAAGAGCTCATCAATGGAATCAGCACGGATGAGACCCGACTGTTTGAAGATGGCATCGTACACTGCCTCGGTCCCGGCCAGGGCGCCTGTATGAGATGCTGCTGCCGCCGCGCCTGCCGTTGTCCTCCCCGACTTTATGGCCAAGACCGGAGTCGGTCTCGCCCCTGAGGTAATCTCCTTTACGGTTGCTATGAATTCAACACCCTTCCTCAGTTCTTCCATATAAAGCATGACGACCGCCGTATCCTGATCTTCGTGAAAGAACTGCAAGAGGTCCAGTTCATCCACATCGGCCTTGTTGCCTATGGAGATGAATTTTGAAAAACCTATATCCCTGTCTGCGGCAAAATCGAGCACCGCCGTACACAGCGCACCACTCTGAGAGATAAAAGAAATATTGCCCGGCGACGGCATCCGTGCGGAGAAACTGGCGTTTAAGCTGACGGTGGGTATAGGATTGATCACACCGAGACAGTTAGGCCCAACGAGTCTAACCCCCGCTTCTCTGCACATGGCGACAATCCTGTTTTCAATTTCAAGCCCTTCACCGCCGACTTCTCTAAAACCGGCAGAAACAATTACAAATCCTTTTATACCTTTTTTGATGCCCTCTTCTATTGCAGCAAGGGACGCAGCTGGCGGAAGAATGATGATCCCGAGATCTATATTATCGGGTATTTCTGTAATCGAGTGATAGGACTTGACACTGAGAATCGACTTGGCCTTGGGATTAACAGGATAAAGAGTGCCCTGGTAGTGGCCGCTCAGGATGTTGGCAAAGATGTCATGTCCCACTTTTCCCGGTGTGTTGGAGGCTCCTATGATAGCAACAGATTCCGGCGAGAATATAGCATTTAGACCGTTCATATTATTTTCCTCTCATTGTTTTGATATTTCTGGATTCTTGGGGTTTACTAACAAGGTCATGCCCAGGATGCCATTTCGATAGTCCATCTCGGTCTTATCACCGTCATGAAATTCTATTCCCGGATGAAGCGTTGTAATTGCCGCATGACCGACTATTTTTCTCGTCTCCCTGCCTAGAAAATCCCTTGTTCTGACTCCCCAGAAATTATGGAAAACGAGGACCCTGCCCTGATAACTTCCAATATAAAGCATAATATGTCCCCTGCGCCAGATCAATGTGAGATAAGGTATGCCCTGCTTCAGAATCATCAGTTCCTTTTCCTTCGCTGAAAGTTTCTGGAGGTCTATGAATGTGCCCCCCTCTTTTGCCTGATCGGCCGAGTGCCTTGGCAACCAGAGTCCGAACGGGGCAAAGAGATCCTTTATCATAGCTGAACAGTCTCTGTTCTGATATAATCCGCCCCAACCGTAGGATTCGTTTATCAATTCGTTAGCAAGTTTAGCTATATTGGAACTGGTCAGTCTCACTGGCTTTGAGGCCGCTGCCTCTTTGGAAACGATGGCTCTTTTCATAAATGCCTTGCCATCTTGATCCGTCACAGCCACAAGCAGTTTGATGTTTTGTGTATCTTCCTCAACTTTGGGATACACTGAGCCTAAGGGGACTTTAAACAGAAACCGCCCCTCTTCATCATATATGGGAATTTTATCCTTTATGACAACTGCGTACTGGCCCCTTTCCCACAATCTTACGAAATTGCCATCCACCCGGGCTATATTTCTTGCCGATATCCAACCCACGGCATAAGGCGTTTCCGCTAAGACCCACGCCTTATCCTTCGTCACGTGGGATATAAAGACGGGGGTATTCGCAGCGACAGAGGACTCTTGGAGACTGTCAAAGGGAAATCCGCGATCGGTATTGGATTCATAGAAGCGGGGCTTATGCGTGGGCAGCACCCTCAAATCGGAATTATCAATCGTAATGGCGGCGAAGCATGCATTCGGGTAATTCTCCAGATGGGCATTGGCAGCCAGATCTTTCATCCATGACATATCGTGTTTTCTTCTATTTTCGGCGTAGCCCGGATTATCTCTGTATTTTTTGAATGCCGCTTCGACCATCTCCTTGGAGTAGAATGCCTTTGCCCGATGCCAAGGAGAAAAAAAGATGGAGTCATAATTGGCATCCATTTTTCTTTGATCATCGGCGGTTAAGAAACCGCGATCAGAAGTGTTTTTATCTACGTAAAATAGATTGTCCTGCTTGAGGTCCCGGATGTCCCTGATCGTCTCAGGGGTTCCTGCACACGCAGAAATAATCAAAATCAGGCTAAGCAAAATGGGGATATTCTGCAATCTTATGAACACCATGGACTCCAGTAATTGTTCTCTTTTATATTAGGTATTTCTTCTCAGGCATGCAATACTTCATATGTTCCTCATGTGTCAAGGCCTTCCGGAAAACAGTTTTTTATGGAATTCAGAGGAAAAGATTGGTATAAAAAGTAAGAGGGCTTGGATGAGACAACAACAAAAGTTTATCTCATCCTCGAAGAAGGGAGGTAACAAAGTATGGTTTCAACAGATCTGCTAAAAAATTATAGCTTTTTCAAAGAGTTCACTAACGAGGAGTTAAAGAAATTTGCGGAGTTGGCCTCTGAGGAATCTTACAAGGCCGGCGTCCAGATATGGAAAAAGGGAGAGCCCGCAGAAAATCTATCTCTATTGAAAGAAGGAAAGGTTCTTATGACAATGGATACCTATGCGGGACCTTCCAGGCCGCCAATGCAGGTGACCGTGGATGTCGTCACGAAGGGTGACGCCATGGGATGGTCGGCTGTCGTTGAGCCTTACATCTATACCTTAGGGACCAGATGTATTGATGATTCGCAACTGATTAATTTTAACGCAGCGAAAGTGAGAGAGATGTTAAACAGGGATAAGGCCTTAGGGTTCAAATTTATGCATGCCATTGCAAAAGTAGTGGCTGCTCGTCTGACCCACACTGAGATTATACTGGTCGGTGAACGAGGCCTTTCTGTTTTGTCAGATACATGATTGGGGAGGAAAGGTCATGGCGGATGAGATCATCATTTACGGCAAAGGGGGCTGACCGTTTACAGACCAGGCCCGGTTGGCCTATGGAAATAAGGCAAAGTACGTAGATGTGAAGTCCGATAGCGCAAATTTGCAGGAGATGCTCAAGCTTTCAGGCGGCCTTCGGCAAGTTCCCGTAATTCTTGAGGGCGGCAAGGTCAAAATCGGCTATGGGGGCACCTGAGGCGTGTAAGGGCCGATCGGTGATCGGACAAATGCTGATACCAGGAATTTCTCCTAAGCGCATTTTTACTGCCATTCTGAAAAATAATTTCCTGCATCTGGGAGGTTCAACAGTAAGTATGGTGACTAAGTTACAGAAACTTTTTATCTTCATTCCTTTTCTTCTTTTGCTGCCTTTAATTCTCATTGCGGATTTTCATTCCTTGCCTACGGAACTGAGTGCCCATAAGGCCTTTGCCGCACCGGCGGAAAAGGTCGTCAGAGAGCCGGTGTCTTTTGCCGATCTGGCAGAAAAGTTGAGCCCTGCGGTGGTAAATATCAGCACAACGACTATCGTTAAAGGTCGCGCGGGATCGCTTTTTGGAAACGATATGCCTTTCCAGAGATTCTTCGACAGGGACGACCTTTTTAGAAGATTTTTTGAAGAGGCGCCGGAAAGGGAATTCAAACAGAGGAGTCTTGGCTCAGGATTCATCATATCCAGTGATGGCTATATATTTACGAATAATCATGTTGTTGAGAAAGCCGATAAGATAAAGGTGAAACTTGCAGGCGGCAAGGAATATGACGCGGAAGTTAAAGGCAAAGATCCCACAACTGATATTGCCCTGATAAAGATAAAACCGGAGGGCAGCCTTCCTGTTGTTGAGTTCGGCGATTCTGATAGACTGAGGATAGGTGAGTGGGTATTTGCCATCGGCAACCCTTTCGGTCTGGAACACACGGTCACAGCAGGAATTGTGAGTGCCAAGGGACGCGTCATAGGTTCAGGGCCCTATGACAATTTTATTCAAACGGACGCTTCTATAAATCCAGGCAACAGCGGCGGCCCTCTCTTCAATATGGACGGCAGAGTCATCGGCATCAATACCGCCATCGTTGCTCACGGCCACGGGATCGGATTTGCCATACCGATTAACACGGCAAAAAGCATTCTCGCCGACCTCAAAAAGAAAGGCAGCGTTACCCGGGGCTGGTTGGGAATTTCCATACAGGATATCACGGAAGACATTGCCGAAAATATGAAGCTGAAGGACATGAAAGGCGCCCTCGTAGGTCATGTCTTTGAGGGCGATCCTGCTGACAAGGCCGGTATAAAAACGGGTGACATAATTATTGAAATCACGGGTAAGAAGATTCAGGACTCTCACGAACTGATAATAATCGTTGCAGCTCTCACGGTCGGGGAGAAAATCACGCTGAAGATTCTGCGGGATGGGAAGGAGAAGACACTCACCGCTGTAGTCGGTGAAAGGAAGGACGAAAAAGAAATAGCCCACAAAGGCAAGACCCGCGAGTATTATGGCATGGCAGTTCAAGAAATCACCCCGGATATGGCAAAGCATCTTGGCCTTACCGAAAAAGGCGGGGTCATAATCTCCCAGGTGCGCGACGGGAGCCCCGCTGATGACGCCGGGTTGAAGATCCAGGATATAATTCTACAGATCAACAAAGTGAGAATTTCCTCTATGAAAGATCTACAGAACGAAATCAAGAAGGAATCGCAGGAGGGAACCATCTTACTTCTAATCAAGAGAGGAGAGATGAGCTTCTTTGTGACACTAAAAAAAGGAGGAGCAAAGTAATCATCCTTATTATTGACATATCATTCACAAGCTGATAAATGAGCCTACCAATATCCGTTATCGTCACGATAATGTCATGGCTCGACCCGCAAATAGGGGACAATGAATTTTAGGAGGGAGCGATGGAATATCTTGTTCCCAAGAAGATTTTCTTTACGAAGGGTGCCGGCACGCATAAGGATGAACTCCACTCGTTTGAGCGAGCCCTGAGGGACGCAGACATAGAAAAATTCAACCTTGTTCAGGTATCGAGCATATTCCCGCCACACTGCAAGATGGTATCAAAGGCCCAGGGGCTGAAGCAAATGGTTCCCGGCGCAATGACCTTCTGTGTCATGAGCCGTTGCTGCAGTAATGAACCGAAGAGACTCCTGGCTGCTTCCGTGGGCTGCGCAGTCCCGGCAGATGTATCATCTTACGGATATATCAGTGAACATCATGCATTCGGTCAGACGGAAAAGCAGGCCGGGGATTATGCTGAAGACCTCGCTGCCGCTATGCTGGCATCCACATTGGGCATCGATTTTGATGTCGATGAAAGCTGGGACGAGAAGAAGGAGATATTTAAGATCAGCGGCAAGATAGTCCGAACACGCAATGTGACCCAGTCCGCGATTGTAAGAAATTCAGGGTACACCACGGTCGTCGCCGCTGCTGTATTTGTTTTCTGAATTATGTTGATAGCGCACACGTTGTCGTAACCACGTGAGCATCGTCTTTTTTATACCCTGTTGAGATCAGATTTCCTGTTCATCTTTTTTTCGTTGCAAATAGTTAGAGCATCTATGAAGAACAGGCCCACCAGTATTCTATTCAGCTCCCTTTTTATTATCATCGTCATCGCTGTTCTGTCAACCCATAGAGCGGGTCCACTGGTGCACGCAGCTGAGTTCACCGATTATGATTTCCAGAAACAAAGACTGGCAATGGTGAAAGACCAGATTATGGAAAGGGGAATAAAAGACCGCAGTGTGATAGAGGCGATGACGGCAGTTCCGCGCCATAAATTCGTTTCGGACAATTATCTGAACAGGGCCTATAACGATAGCCCCTTGCCCATCGGATATGGACAAACCATCTCCCAACCATATATTGTGGCGTACATGACGGAGATCCTAAATCTAAACAAGAACAGCAGGGTTCTGGAAGTCGGCACGGGATCAGGTTACCAGGCCGCAATCTTTTCACCCATCGTCAAGCAGGTCTACACAATCGAAATTATCCCAGAACTGGCAAAGCTTGCCGCCGTCCGTCTGAAAGATTTAGGCTACCATAATATTGAAGTCGCAATCGGTGACGGCTACTACGGCTGGAATAGATATGCACCATTTGACGCCATCATAGTAACCGCAGCAGCCGGCCACATTCCACCGCCCCTCATAGAACAGCTCAAGAATAATGGCAGGATGATTATTCCCGTGGGGGGCTCCTTCCTGGTTCAGAATCTTATCCTGGTAAGTAAGGATAAAGATGGCAATGTAACTACGAGAAACCTGATACCCGTGCGTTTCGTTCCCCTGACCGGCAGGCACAATTGATCATGGCCGCCCAACTGTCAATAAGAAGTATTCAGGTTTCCGTTTTTTTTATTTCCGCAGCCCTCATCTCCTACCAGATTCTACTCTTCAAGATGTTCTCCATACAATACTGGTATCATTTCGCTTATCTCATCATCAGCATTGCCCTCCTGGGCTTCGGTGCCAGCGGCACCATCATCTTCATTTTCCGGAGAACTCTGAAGGATCATTTCCCGCTTGTCCTGTTTTCCTGCCCACTTCTCTTTATACTGTCTATGTGGATGAACGACTACCTAAACCGGCTGATTGCCTTCAATCCGCTCATGATTATCTGGGACAAGAGCGAGATTTGCCATCTGTTATTTCTTAGCCTTTCCATCTTCATCCCTTTTTTTCTCGGCAGCCTTTGCATCGGAGTCAGCTTCGTGGTCGCTTCCAATTATATTCACAGAATATATTTTGCCAACCTGGCAGGTTCAGGTCTGGGGAGTCTGATTGTCCTTCTCACTTTTTTTCACATCGGACCTTATGAAATCATGTTTACAATTACTATAATCACAATTTTTGCGGCCATGGGAGGGAGCACGGGCCATTTGCAGCAGGGAACCGTCTTAGTAGCCGGTGTTATATCGATACTCATTTATATCTTCTTGTTCCGTTCCCTGCCGCTCCCGATGAGCAATTTCAAAGAACTCACCCAGGCTGAAAATCTCATGGCCGCAACAAAAGAAATTGAAACTTTTGGTCCTCTTGGTCTGGTTACGGTACTGGACACCCCTGCCTATCATTATCTTCCTGATCTAAGTTTAAACTGTCCACACCCGATACCCCGGCAGAAGGGGCTCTTTCTCGATGGAAACACGGTTGGCGCAATAAATGAATTCTCCGGCAATTTAAATGATGTCCGCTTCATGGATTACCGCACCAACTCAGTCGCATATAAGATTCTAAATCGCCCCCATGTGCTTATTATCGGAGGCGGCTCCGGAACGGAAATACTCAATGCCATGTACCACGCGGCCAAAAGCATCTCCGTTTTGGAAATGAATAGGGACATCATCCATCTGCTGCAGGGACCATATAAGACATTCAGCGGAGACATATATAGTACTGCGGACACCCATGTATTTGTCGAAGAGGGTCGAGGATATTTACAAAGAACGGAAGATCGTTTTGATCTCATAGAGATCAGCCTCCTGGAGTCCATGGGAGCCGCGTCTGCCGGTGTTTATTCTCTCAACGAAAACTATCTTTTTACTAAAGAGGCAATAATGCTGTGCATGGAGCGCCTCACGCCTGAGGGTATACTCTCCATCTCCACATGGATCAAGAATCCTCCGCGGGATAACATCAAGCTCCTCGCCATGGCTATGGAGGCTATTGAAAAGCGCGCCAAGAACGCGCCTGCCCAATCGGTCGTCATGATCAGGAGCTGGCAAACCGCCACGCTTATTATGAAAAACGGCAGCTTTCACGAGAAAGAGACAGGAGCCATAAAGGGATTCTGCAATGCACACCTTTTCGATATTTCCTATTATCCGGGAGTTACAGAAAAAGAGACAAATATCTTTAATAAGTTTGAAGGCGACCCCTTTTATTCTGCCGCAATCAGCCTGTTATCTAAGGAAAGAGATAAGTTCTACGAAACATATCCTTACTATGTAAGACCGGCCACAGACGACAGGCCTTTCTTTTCTCATTTTTTTAAAATTGAAATGCTCAAGGAATATCTCAGCTCATCCAACCGCGCCCTGATCCCTTTCCTGGATTGGGGATATATACTGGTGTGGATAACAGCGTGCGTCGTTTTCCTCTTAGGCATAATTTTTATCCTGGCTCCCATGCCTTTCATTTTTCCCTCCTACAGAGGCATTACATCGATTCTTATTTATTTCGGCTCTCTGGGACTGGCATATATGTTCCTCGAGATATCCATTCTCCAGCAATTCATCCGCTATCTTTATGATCCGGTCTACTCCGCGATCGTCGTAATCGGCTCATTCCTCGTGTATTCGGGGATAGGAAGCCTGATCGCAGGGAATGCCAGTTCAGTAAAATCGAAACACATATTTTGGGCCGCACTCGTTATTGGTCTAGTGGGCATAATTTTCATTACCGCCGACGGATGGCTGCATAATGTCCTTGCGGGGTTTCCTCTCTGGTTGAGAATGCTTTCGTGCAGCCTACTCATCGCTCCCCTCGCCATTCCCATGGGTATCCCCTTTCCATCGGGACTGAGCGCGTTGGCAACAGAAAGAGGGGGATTTATCGCCTGGGCATGGAGTATAAACGGTTTCTTTTCCGTTATCGGAAGTTCGACAACAGTATTAATCGCCATTAGTTGGGGTTTCAAATCCATTATTCTGATAGCCGTCTCACTCTATATTGTAGCGGCATTTACATTCTCCCGCCTCCTGATGATTATCCCCTCCCTTGGCGAGAGGGATTGAAAATTTGTTGCATTGATAATATTGATGTGAGGTAATAGCGTCAGTTGCTCATAATGGAAGGAAGGTAATATTGATATGCCTGTCAACGCGAAGGGCCAGGTAAAGCCCATATTGATGACTCAGGATGTTGGTAACGCTCATCTACCATATCTCTTATACGACGGTCGCGGACCTACACTAATCCTTCTTCACGCTACAGGGTTCTCGCCCTGGCTATGGCATCCTATCGCAAGAGAATTATATCCATCGTACAGGATCATCGCCCCCTACATGTGCGACTACCGGATAGAAGATCCTGAAAAGGGCGGTCTCGGCTGGGCAAAGATTGCGAGAGACGTTGCCGCTCTTTTGGGCAGCATCGATATCAACGATGCATTCCTCGTGGGGCACTCCATGGGAGCTACTATCTGCACGATTGCAAATGCAGCCTGCGGCGTAAAGGCAAAAGGCATGGTCCTGATAGAGCCCATCCTCCTCTCCGATGATTTCTATCGCGTTAAAATTACCGTAAAAGACCATCCCCTGGCTTCCCTGGCAATTAAACGGAGGAACTACTGGAAGAATGAGTCAGAGGCTATGGATTATCTCAGATCGAGAGAGCTCTTCAAGAAATGGAACGATGAAATGCTTGAGCTCTATGTTGCCTATGGCATGACACCGAAAGAGGGTGGCGGGCTTCAATTGGCCTGTAAACCAGAAATGGAAGCAGGTCTCTTCATGGGCGGTGCGCAATATAACCCATGGCCTTTACTGCCTGAGGTTTCGTGTCCTGTCCTTGTCGTCGAGGGAGAATATAGTGACACTAAAAACTTTGTCGACTTCAAACGGATTGCCTCCATGCTGAAGAAAGGCGCTCATGCCGTCGTGAAAGATGCAGGACATCTGATCCCTATGGAACAGCCGTCAGTAATAGCGGAAGTCATCAACGATTTTGTGAAAAACATTCAGTCATCACAGTATAACAATTTTTTGCAAACTCGCAGAGTTTGATAGCACACAGGATTTTTTCCCAAAAAATAAATTGCATAATGTCTTGACAATCACCATGTGTATTATAGAATAATTCATATATGATTATTGAACCGGTCTGTCAGGGACTGGGAAAAAACAATCTTAGAGGGGGGTGAAGAGAATGGCAACGTTGAAAGAAGGAGATTATTTGACGTGTGAAGTATGCGACCTTGTCGTTGTCGTAGACGAAGAGTGCGGCTGCGCGGTGGGTGGACTCATTTGCTGTGAAGAGCCAATGGTCAAAATGAAGGCTCCCGCCAAGGCAAAGAAAAAGGCAAAGCCCGCAGCGAAAGCGAAGAAAGCAGCAGCAAAGAAGGTCGCCAAGAAGGCCGGGAAAAAGCCAGTCGCCAAGGCCAAGAAAAAGTAATATAGATTCAGTCTGATAGTTGTGATTTTCTGCTATTTTCGTGAAACCCCGTTTCTCGAATTCACATGAGGACGGGGTTTTACGTTTTTTTGCCTTCTTTCTCGCTCCATTATGAAAGAAACTCAGAGGGGTTTTTCGCTCTGTAAAATCCCCCTGTATTCCCATTTGCAAGAGTAGGACTTAAGGGAATGATAGATGAGTGCGAAGATTATTGATTCCCACATGCACTGCGGCATCCAGAATTCCAATCTACCCTTTGAGGACATCAAGAGATACCTTGATTCCGCGGGAATCCAGGGGGCGTGCCTCTTTGCACCTGTCGAGGATATCTATGACCGGTACGACTATGCCTTCAAAGACAATTTCTCCTGGGTCACCTGCAGGCAGCAGGCCAACCAGTATGTGCTGGACATCCAGCGAACCCATCATAATTTCTTTGCCTATTACTTTGTATGGAACGACTTCAGGAAAGATGAGCTGAAGAAAGGCTACAAGGCAATTAAGTGGCATCGCCATGAATATGAACCGGTCTATCATTACGATGATCCTCTCTGTGAGGCATTCTTACAGGAGGCCTATCGTCTGAAACTGCCCATTGTCCTGGAAGAATCTTTCGCAAACACCCGCTCTTTCATAAGAAGGGTCAATGGAAGAACCACAGTCATCATTCCCCACTTGGGTGGATTGAATGGAGGCTTTTCCGCACTCTTCAAGTCGGGGATCTGGGATGACGAAACGGTCTATGCCGACACGGCACTGGCGTCGGGAGGGGAGATTGCACAATTCATGGCCAGGTACGGAAGCAGGAGAATCCTTTTCGGAAGCGATTTCCCGTTCGGTACGCCCGGCGGCGAGCTTCAGGAAGTAGTGGGGATGAACCTGGGGAAAGAGGATTTCGAAAATATCGTATGTCACAACATTTTAAGACTGCTCAAGGTCTGATCAAGTTCTAAGATTCTATTTGTGAAAAATTAATTATATATTACAATGGCTGACATGATGTAATCGTCGTCAGTCATCTGGGAGGTGCATATGAAAATCGCAATAATGGGGACTGGTGGAGTTGGAGGGTACTACGGAGGACTGCTTGCGAAGGCAGGCAGGGACGTGACGTTCATTGCCCGTGGCGCGCATCTTCAGGCAATACGCAAGAAAGGCCTGCAAGTGAAGAGTGTCCACGGGGATTTCCAAGTATCGAAGGCCAAGGCAACTGACAAACCTGCTGACGTCGGACCGGTTGACCTCATAATATTTGCAACAAAGACATATCAGACTGACGAAGCGGCAAAGGCGATCAAACCCATGGTCGGCAAGGACACAGTGGTAGTTCCACTCCAGAACGGCGTAGACGCGGCAGACCGCATCGGCCAGGTGGTAGGTATGGATCATGTGCTGGGCGGTGCTACGTGGCTTTCCGCAGCAATCGAAGCGCCTGGCGTGATCGGCCAGTATAGTGAGTTCCGCCGCATCGCATTGGGTGAGTTCAGCGGAAAGACGACACCACGGCTCACTGCCATCTGCGATGTGCTTAAGGAAACCGGTGCGACAGTTGAGATAAGCGATAATATCCTGAAAGTCCTGTGGACGAAATTCGTTTTCATTTCATCCGTCAGCGCCATGGGCAGCCTGACGCGCGTGACGTTCGGTGAGTACCGCGGTGTCCCGGAAGCACGCGCTGTACTCAGCGAGGCTATCGGCGAAGTGGCGGCGGTAGCGAGAACCAGAGGCGTCAAACTTGATGCGGACATACTAGCCAAGACGCAAGCCTTCATTGACAGCAGCGCACCAGGCATAAAGCCATCGATGCAGCGTGATGTGGAGGCCGGGAAGCCGTCCGAACTGGAGTCGTTGATCGGCATCGTTATGCGTATGGGCGCGGAGAAAAATGTGCCTACACCGGTGATGCGCTTCGCTTACGCGATGCTCAAGCCTGGGGAGTTGAAAGCGCAACAGAGTTGAGAATCGTTGCCGAGCGAAACTGCGTCGTAATTCTGCTTTTTGTCATTTCGGCGAGCCAGCGTCCTGAACGTCGCGAAGGGTAAGCGAGAAATCTTTGTCCCTGCCGAAGAGAAGGACCTTAAAGATTCTTCACATTCGTTCGCAATGACATTTCCCACTATTACCACGCGGCCATAGATGTCGTGATGGGGGATTCTTTGCGACACGATAATCTCTTGCGGAGGACTTTCTAAAGATCAATCATTTTGAAAAAGGAAGGCTTCAGAAGGATATAATTGTTCTCTAAAATTTCAATCTCTTCCGACTGGACAAATCGTTTGAGTGAGCGGGAGACTGTCTCTCTCGCGGTATCTGCAAGTTCGGCAATGTCTTTGTGTCTGAGTCTTAAGTTGACGATTGTTCCTCTCTGATCCTTGACCCCGAACTGGTCACCGGCATTTTTCAGCGCCACTCTTATCCGCTGCTCTGCGCCGGCAAAGCCCGACACCTTGAGCCTCTGCCATGCGTCTCTTAGCCCTTGGCAGAGGTAGGATATAATCCCTCTAAGGACTTTCGTGTTCTGCAACAGATGCCTCTCAAAATCTCCTGCGGAGATGAATCCGACGCTTGTCTCTTCCATTGCCACGACTGTGGCCGGTTCGGTCATTCCATCGAGTATGGCCATCTCACCAAAGAACTCACCTCTCTTTCGAATAGCAACGATCCTCTCCTGGCCTTCCGAGCTGAGCTGAACGACTTTTACCTTGCCGGAATAAACAAAGTAGAGGTAATTGAGGGTATCCTCTTCGTGAAGGATGATCTGCTTCTTCTTAAAACGTTTCTCAATGACGTCTTTTCTCAAATCGGCTAATTCATCTTCAGATAGACAGGATAAAAATGGAATCTTCCCGACGATAACATCGAAGTTTGATTTCTTGAGCTTATTTTTAATCTCTTTTCTCATGTCAATTATAACGCCCTGGTTGAAACCGCGAGAAAATATCTATATATTAATCTTTGCAGATTTTTGGATACGAAGCAACAAAAATTGTGCAGTTCCCACCATAGAGATTGATAATGTACATTTTACTGAATAAATGAAGTCGTAAAAAAGTAAGAACGACGAAGGGAGGAACGCTAAAAGCGACTGCCTCCCTTCATTCGATCACTATCATCCGACTATTGAAAAATCCCTCTCTTTTCCGCACCCTTGACCAGTTCATCCTGGAAGCTCGGGTGGGCAACCTTGATCAATGCCTCGGCACGCTCAGCAACCGACATCCCTTCAAGCGGCCCTGCGATGCCGTTTTCCGTGACCACGTAATCTATGAGATGGCAGGGGATGTTTACCAGTGCGCCGGGCTTCAGGAACTTCACAATGCGGCTGATGAGATTTCGGTTCTCATCCCTTCCAACCGATTCTGTGGCGATGATCATCCGCCCGAACTCCGACATGCGGCAGGCCATGGCAAAATCGATCTGTCCGCCGTGACCGCTGAAGATCCTCTCACCGCAGGTCACTGATGCGATCTGGCCGGCGAGGTCAATCTCAAGCGCCCCGTTTACGCCCACAAGCTGGCCCTCGGCGCCGAGGACAGCGGGATGGTTGGTCATGTTGCTGGGGAAGAACTTCACAAATTCATTTTTTTGGATGAACTCATAGAGTTCTGCAGAGGGACCCATGAAGGTGCAGTTGATTTCTCCGGGTCTGAACTTTTTGTATTTTCCCGTGCAGATGCCTTTTTCCACCCACTGGGGGGCTCCCGTCGGCAGCATTTCCGTGAGGACGCCAATGTCCTTGAGGTCGGACTTTACGATAAGATCCGACACCACCATGGGAAGGGCGCCGATCCCGATCTGGATAGTATCGCGGTCCTGCAGGAGGCTCACTACGTTCTCGGCGATCTTGTGGTGAGCTTCCGACGGCGTCGGCGGAGGCGGCGCCGGCAGCTTTGCTGAGTTCTGAACGATGTGGGTCAGCTTGGATACATGGAGCTTCGTGTATCCAAAGGCAGGCGGGTACTGGTCGTTTTCCTCAGCAATAACCACCCGGGCGCCTCCGATGACGCCCCTACTCGTCTGGACGCCTTCGATCATGGCGCGAGTGTAGAAAAGGTCCGGCCCCAGGTTGACAAACCCGTTTTTGTCCGGCGGGGTTACCATCAGGACGACGACGTCGGGCCTCCGATAGTAGGAATATTGTTTCGAGGTAGAGAAGGAACTAACCGGTACGTAGCGCCCGTAGCTTTCGCTTACGGGGAAGCAGGACCTTATGCTGGGCGTCCCGAGGAATCCCGCGTTGATCCTGAAGCTCCCCCGATATTCGGGTTTGAACATCTTATATGGCCGCAACGTCAACAGGGCATTGAATTCGCAGTCCTTGATCTCGTCTTTTCGGTCCGCAATGGCGTCCATGACCAGATTCGTCGGCTGTCCCAAGCACAAAGGATTCATGATCCGGTCTCCGCTTTTCACGGTGCGGGCCGCTTCCTCCGCCTTGCACAATTTTTTCTTGTAAATATCCATCCAGTTTCCAGACGACATAGACATTCCCTCCTTTCAAGTTACAATTTAACGTCTCCAGGCTTTCATATTGCCTATTTGACCGGCACAAATTGGGCGATGTCATAGATGTCTGCTTTTTTCTCGAGACTCCAGACCGCCTTCACCTTTGCTCCTCTCTTCAACTTCCGTTTCATCTTTTTGAAGTCCCCAAGGTCAACACCGCCGATGAAATGATGAAATCCACAATCCGTCCCCGCCAGTTGAATCGTGGCGACGATGTACGGGGGCTCTTTGACCTGGCCGTAGTACTTCGCCTTCACGAGCGTCCAGGTGATAATCTTTCCTTCCGGCTTCACTTCAACCCATTCCGCCATGTCTTTGAAGCATTCCGGGCAGAACGTCCTCGCCGGAACGAAGACCTTACCGCATTGGGCGCATTTCGTTCCCAGAATCTTTTCTTCCTTCAGGCCGTCGAAAAATTTTGCCCACGTTTTGCCCAGGGCCCACTGGTAAGGAAGGGCCACATCGTTTCTTATGGTTCTGTATTCTTTTGCCATGATTCCGTCCTCCTCACTTCACAGGCTCAAAATAGGCGATATCGAGAATATTCCCTTTTTTCTCCTTACTCCAGACCGCCTTTACTCTCCCTCCCAACTTCACGGTCTCTCTCACCCTGTCAAAGTCAGAGAGGTCGATCCCCGCGATCTGGTGGATGAACCCGGTGTCGCTTCCATCCAGCCGGATCTGCGCGGAGATGAAGGGGATCTTGATTTCCTGGGCGAAAAAGGGCATGTTTACGTAGACCCATGTTTCAACCACGCCTTCTTGGCTCACTTCGACCCATTCATCCATATCTTCGAAACACCGTGGACAGAAGCTCCTGGGAGGAACGAGCACCCTCTCGCACTTGCGGCATTTCTTGCCCATGATTTTTTCTTCTTTCAGATAATCGTAGAAATTGCTCCAGGTCCTGCCCAAAGCCAGCTCATAGGGGACCATGATCTGTCCCTTGACGATTCTGTGTTCTTCTTTTGTCATTTTCCATCCTCCTCTTACAGCTTCGATCCGACAATGGTCACCGCATTGAACTGATCCACCCCTCCCATGGCATGGGACAGGGCCAGCTTTGCACCTTCTACCTGCCGTGCGCCGGCCTTGCCTGTCACCTGAAGTACGGCCTCCGCCAGCCTGATCAGCCCCGTTGCGCCTATGGGGTTGGTGCAGAGCGTGCCGCCCGACGGACAGCAGGGAAGCTGACCATTCTTCTTAAAGGTGCCCTTCAAAACGTAATCCGGAGCTTCCCCGCGGGGACAGAATCCGAAGCACTCGTAAAAGATCATCTCCTGATAGGTGAAGGGATTGTACACCTCGGCCACGTCAAGCTCCTTCAGCGGATTTCTGATGCCTGCCTGCCTGTAAGCTTCCCTTGCCGCCTCTGTGGCACTCATCCAGATGGCTTTGTCGCTTTCGCCGTAAAAGAATTCCTCCCCACGGAATCCCAGGCCCTTGATCCAGGCCGGTTTTTTACAGATCTTTTTTGTTTTCTCCTTGGAGGCGAAAATAACGGCACAAGCGCCATCCGATGCCGGACAGACATCGAAAAGACGGACAGGATAGGTAATGATCCGGGCATTTTTGACCTCATCCATGGTCACTCTCATCCGGATGTGGGCATACGGGTTATCCATGGCGTTGTCGTGGTTGCTCACGGAAATCATAGCTGCAGCTTCCCTTCCCTTTTCTTCTGGGATCTTGAAGCGATACATCCACTCCATACTCTGCATGGTGAAGACACCCGGTGCCCCCGCGGCGAAGGTTCTCTGGAAGAAAGGATCGAAGACCGTCGTCATCGTTGCTTGGCCGTCGCCTTCGGACATCTTTTCGGAGCCGACGACCAGTACGACATCGGCCATACCCGAGGCCACCCAGTAGAATCCGCAGTGTCCGATGGACTGTCCGGTACTGCCGCAAGTTTCCACTTTCATGACAGGCTTACGGAACGCGCCCATTGCCTCGGCGAAATAAAAGTGAGTCGAAGAAACCCCCTCCATCATGGAGGGCATGGTCCCAAGAACAACCCCGTCAACATCTTTCAATGTGATCCCCGCGTCTTCGAGCGCTGCCGAGACGGCCTCTCTTACAAGATCGGGATAGCACACATCAGACCTTCTTCCATGCTTGGTCTGGCCGGTCCCTATAATTGCAACTGCTTTCCCCATGTCTATTACCTCCTCCTAAGCTGATAAGATGACGACGGAGTGACACTGGCCTCCGAAGCCGTGAGTGCTGTGGGCCAGCGCCGTTTTTACCTTTTTTCCCACCTGGTGCTCACCGGCCTGGCCTTTGATCTGCAGGGCAGCCTCGGCTATCCGATAAAGGCCCCGGGCCGGATACGGATTCATGGCCAATACCCCGCCCGAGGGATTGACGGGGAGGGCACCATCCATTGCTGTAACACCACTGTCTATCAGATATCCGCCTTCTCCTTCTGCACAGAGCCCAAGCTGTTCACACCACAGCAGTTCCTGAAAGGCATAGGGTTCGCAGACCTCCGCTACATCGATCTTCTTCCGGGGATCACGGATACCTGCCATCTTGTAAGCCTGTCTCGCGGCCGTTTTAAGCTGGCCGTCTAAAAGATCCCTGTCCCCGGGAATGAAGTGGTCCATGGAACATCCATAGCCGCTGAGCCATACGGGTTTATCCGTCAGTTTCTTTGCCCTGTCTTCCGATGCAATCAGAACGGCAACGACGCCGTCTGATTTTGGCGCACATTCAAGGGCCTTCAGGGGATCGTAAACCCGCTCGGAATCCATCACATCTTTAAGGCTCACTCTTTTCCTGATATGGGCATAGGGATTGAAAAGGGCGTTGCCCAGATTCTTCACGGCCACTTTTGCACACTGCTCTTCCGTTACCCCGTAGAGATCCATGTATTGTCTCATCTGCATGGCAGCCACCACACTCTCGTTGATACCCACGGGCCGCAAATAGAAAGGATCGCCGTAAAAGCTCGTGATGGGATCGTTGTCCGGGTTTTCCGACCCCTTGACGAGAGCGGTCACGAGAACGGTATCGTAGTGGCCCGACAGGATACGCATACAGCCATAGATGAAAGAGAAGGCCGATTCCTCCGCGCGGGAGCCCTCCTTCAGGAAGGCGCCGATGCCGTCCCAATCAAAGGCGTTGGCGCAGGACAGCCCGCTGTGAAAGATATCCGCTGAACCCGCGATGATGCAGCCGACCTCTTCACGCTTCAACCCGGCTTTGCCAAGCACCTCCTTGTTCACCTGATAGGTGAAATCCATCAAGCTTTCCCTCGATTCCCCTCCGTTGCTCTGTGCCACGTGGGTAATGGCAACTCTTCGCATGATTTTACCTCCTCGCTTATTTTTTCGGTTTTTTACCGCAAAGAACCTTGATGATGTACGTGACGAGCACTTCACCTCTCTGATTCACAATCCTGTTTTGCGTGGTCAAAACCCCCCTTTCGGGGCCCTTGTCAGTTATATCTGTGACTTCAACCTCGCAGTGAATCGTATCTCCGATCTTGGTCGGCCCCGTGAAGCGCACCGACTCCATGCCGTAAAAGGCGATGAAGGAGCGGGGGAGAAAGCTAGAATAAGGTCCCAGTCGGAAAGGAAGTACCATGCCCACGGAGAGCGTCAGCATGCCGTGGGCAATTCTCTCTTTGAAAGGCGTCCTTGCCGCGTATTCCACATCCGTGTGGAGGGGGTGCCAGTCCCCCGTGAGCCCTGCAAAGAGAACTATGTCCGTTTCCGTGATCGTTCTCGCCGGAGAGATGAATTTTTCACCGACCGTGTAATCGTCGAGGTATTCGTATTCTTTCGACATGCGTCCTCCTCGCCTATTTCGTGAGTAGCGATTTGTCCCCAACCCCAGACTATAAAGTCTAAACCCCTGACGCTCCTTTCAGCTTCCCAACAGTTCCCTCGCAATGATCAGGCGGCGGATTTCAGACGTTCCGGCTCCTATTTCGATCAGTTTCGCGTCTCTTAAGAAACGCTGAACGGGATATTCGAGCATGTAGCCATAACCGCCATGAATCTGGACTGCCTGATCCGCGATGCGACTTGCCATCTCGGCATTAAAGAGGATGGATGCTGCCGCGAGCTTATGTATCTCAGTACCCTTGCCTCCTGTTATTGCCTGCTCGGCAAGGACGGCCGCCTTGTAGCAGAGCATCTTCCCGGCCTCGAGCTGGGTGTACATGTCCGCCAGCTTGGCTTGAATGAGCTGGAAGGCGCCGATTGGTTTTCCAAACTGAACCCTTTCCTTGGCATACTTAATAGAAAGCTCCAGACAGGCCTCGGCGATCCCGATGGATTCCCCGGCATAGAAGGCCCTTTCCACGTCAAGACCGGACATCATGACGTTAATGCCCTTGTTCTCCTCTCCGATGACGTTCTCTGCGGGAATCATACAATCCTGCAATATCAGCTCCGCCGTTGGCGAGCCACGGTGGCCATACTTCTTCAATTCCTTCGAAACGGAAAACCCGGGAAACTTTGTATCCAGAATAAAAGCGGTGATCCCTCTCGCGCCCTTTTCCTTGTCTGTCTTGGCATAGAGGACAATAGTGTTTGCCACTGAACCGTTGGTGATGAACATCTTCGTGCCATTCACCACATAATGATCACCTTTTCTCACTGCAACGGTTTGGATATTAACGGCATCAGAGCCGGCATTAGGCTCTGTCAGTCCAAGAGCTCCGATGTGCTGCCCTGTGCAAAGGGGCGGCAGATATTTACTCTTTTGCTTCGGGCTGGCATTGTGGTTGAGGTTATTGCAGCAGAGATTTGCATGGGCACCCCAGGAAAGGGCAATTGCCGGACTTGCTTTTGACAGCTCTTCCAGGACGATGATGGCTGAGATTAGATCCGCACCGGCGCCTCCATAGTCTTCATTAACCGTGATCCCCATGATTCCCAGATTAGACAGTTTCTGCCACATTCCATCGGGCCACTTATCCTCTTCATCGATATGTTCGGCAACAGGCCAGATCTCTTTTGCGGCAAAATTACGGATGCTTTCTCTGAGCATGATATGCTGATCGCTAAAATTGAAATCCATTTCTTCTCTCCTCGCTCTATTTCTTCATTATAAGGCGTTAGAAATTAACCTTATCGATCCCATAAGATGGTAAGCCGTATCGATCTATGACTTTCATGCATGTACCGTAAGATTGGAGAGGGGCCTTAACACATTTTAGCCTATGCCACAGTTAAAATCTGAAAGAAAGCTTGAGTGAACACCGGCAGGCATAAGAAGAATGATTAGGCTTATCATAATGATTCTATTCATACATGCCTCGTTCTTGATAAAATAGAAAACCCCGCTCTCTTTTGAGAAACGGGGTTTCAATAATTATTCATGGCACTACCCTTACAAAAAGGGTTCAGATTAGTTGTTAACCTTTTGACGATGCCCCATTTAGATATGCTGTTTTTTTGTGCCCCTAATTCTTTGAAAAGTCAAGACACAAATTTCATTGACAGCGATTTGAAAGGATGTATATCCGTCGAAACTACAGGATGCTCTATTTCGGGAAGCATTCCGTCGATCTTACCATCTCAAATTTTGAGATATGCCTTTCCCACGGTAGGTGCACCTTGCACCTACTGACCCTCGCATGGCCATGCTATTTGTTGTTGATGATTATTGAATGATAGATTATGATTGAAAAAATGCTCTTATGAAGGAAGGGGTGATGAAAAGAAAGGTTGGGATTAAAATTTTCGCTTTTAGCCTTCTGTTATTGGCAGCATGTGTTGGAGAGGGAGGCAGTGAGCCGCAACATTTTACTACACCAAAATCAGATTTTCACTGATAACACCCCTTTATTTATTGTATTTTATGATGATAGAAAGGATAAGGAAAGGAGGAAGGGACATATGAAAAAATATATTGCGATCATCCATTTCTTGCTTCTATTGGTTATTGTCGGGTGTGGAACAATCTACGGAGTGGCAGTAGAAGAACGGAAGGCAGGCACCATTGCTGCAGACGCAAAGATAACAGCTGCCATCCAAAAAGGATTCCTTGAAGACAGTAACGTCAAGGCTCTTGATATATCAGCTTACTGCTACAATGGGAACGTATATCTAGTAGGCGAGTATGATAGGGCACCACAAAAAGAAAGGGCTATAACAATAGCAAAGGGTGTTGAAGGCGTAAGATCTGTCCATACATACATTCTTCTGAAAAAAAAGATCGATACGTGTGGGACAAGCGATAACCTTGCAATAAGAGGCAAAGTTGATGCTAAGCTCGTCGCGGACAAGGATATCTGGTCGACGAACGTTGATATCAAAGTCGTTCAATGCAATGTTGTGTTACTTGGCATTGTTAAATCCAGCAAGGAAATCGCTAAAGCTACTGCACATGCCAAGAGTGTAGAGGGTGTTAGAAGCGTTACTTCATATTTAAAATCTACACACTGATTTTGCAGATAAAAGAATCAACCACAAAAAAGACGGCGCAAAAGGGCTCTGTTTGACATGATCCCTGGCGAGCCCGATGAATAGAAGCGCCTTTTATCTCGTTACCCGCGTCATGCTATACATTTCGGGATATATATCATTTATTTTTTCAAACGAACCATCATAGCCAATTAAGCGTTATCGAAAACGGAGCGATGAAAATGGCAAGTTCAAATCTTCAGGATGTAGAGCATCGTTGGAAGTTTTTTCGGGCCGGCGGATTCGACCAGGTTCATCTTGAGAGCGGCTCGGACCTGATGGCCCTCGATCAGCTTGATCCGAAACTCTGGGTTGCTTTAAGCTGTCCCATTCACGGCGTCGACTTAGATGGCAGGACATTAGAACTTATAGATACAGACGGCGACGGCCGCATTCGTGTGCCGGAAATTATTGAAGCCGTAAAGTGGGCCGGTTCTCTCCTTAAGAATGCGGACGACTTGACGAAGCGTTCTCCCGAATTATCCCTCGCCTCTATCAATGACGGCTCGCCGGAAGGAAAAAAGCTGCTCGACTCAGCAAAGCATATCCTCAAGAATTTGAGCAAAGAAAAGGCGGCAATAATCACCATTGAAGATATCACTGATACAGCAAAGATTTTCGCTCAAACGAAGTTCAATGGAGATGGTATCATCCCCCCCGATTCCTCTGATGATCCTCTAATCATACAGATGATCCAGGATATTATCGACTGCATGGGTCCGGAGACAGACCGAAGCGGCAAAGATGGTGTTTCGCAGACGAAGGTGGACCAGTTCTTCGCGGAAGCCGATGCCTATCTTAAATGGTGGCAAATCGCGGAGACCGATGGCGCCAATATCCTTCCCCTCGGCAATGCCACCGTTTCTGCCGCGGAGGCGTTGAACAACGTCAAGATGAAAATAAACGATTATTTTGCCCGTTGCCGACTTGCCGCTTTTGATTACAGGGCGTTGAATGCCATGAACCGCCAGGCGGAGGAATATCTCCCTATTGCAGAAAAAAATCTATCCCCTGATGTTGAGGAAGTGGTGGGCTTTCCCCTGGCAAGAGTCGATGTCGGTAAACCACTGCCCTTGTGGGAGGGGATCAATCCCGCCTGGATTGCACCCATGGCCAGGTTTGTTGCCAGCGTAGTGGAGCCTCTTCTGGGGGAAAAGACTAGTCTCCAGGAGTCGGAATGGAACGCCCTGCTTGCGAAGTTCTCCGGCTATGAATCATGGTTGTCACAAAAAGCTGGTGCCTCCGTCGAAAAACTTGGGGTGGAGAAAATCCGCGGGATAGTCAATGGCCGGGGCAAGGAAAGCATTACGGAACTCATTGCAAAGGATCAGATGCTGGAATCGGAATTTAACTCCATCACCTCCGTTGAGAAGCTGGTCAGACTGCACCGCGATCTATTTACTCTCCTGAACAACTTTGTGTCCTTTAGCGATTTCTACACCGGCAAAGAAATGGCCATTTTTCAGGCGGGCACCCTGTACTTAGATGGGCGCAGTTGCGATTTATGCATCCGCGTGGATGATGCCGATAAACATGCCGTCCTCTCGACCTTGAGCCAGACTTACCTGGCTTACTGCCGCTGCACGAAAAGGGGCGGCGTCGATCAGATGACGATTGTTGCGGCATTTACAGGTGGCGATTCTGATTATCTCATGGTGGGTCGGAACGGCGTTTTTTACGATCGCCGTGGTCAGGATTGGGACGCAACCATCATAAGAATCATTGATCACCCGATAAGTATTCGTCAGGCCTTCTGGAGTCCTTATAAGCGGATCATGAAATTGATCGGCGAGCAACTGGAAAAACTCGCCGCTGCCAGAGCCAAAGCTGTCACTGAAAAGGCCGCCTCCGGGATCGTGGGCGCCGCTGAAAAGACGGCCGGGGCAAAACCGCCGGTACCGGCTCAGCCTTTCGATGTGGCCAAGTTTGCGGGGATATTCGCGGCCATAGGACTGGCCATCGGTGCTATAGGCACGGCCATAGCGGCTGTGGTTACAGGTTTTCTGAAACTGGGATGGTGGCAAATGCCGCTGGTTGTACTGGGAATCGTGTTGGTCATATCCGGATTCTCCATGCTCATTGCATGGCTGAAATTGTCTCAGCGAAACCTTGGTCCTCTGCTGGACGCGAACGGGTGGGCTATAAACACACGGGCAAGAATCAACATTCCTTTCGGAAGTACCTTAACAGAGATCGCTGGTCTTCCGGAAGGGGCTGAGCGTTTAATGCAGGATCCCTACGCCGAAAAGAAGAGGCGATGGCCCTTCGTAGTCATGATACTCATCCTGATCCTGCTGGTTATTTTTACTTACTTCGCCTATGAGGTGGGTATACTCTACAAGTGCACATGGGGGTTATTAGGCAGAAAACCCTGATACGTAAAGAAAGGCTCCAAAACGGTAACCGAAAGCAGGTGAGCCGACGATCTTCGCGTGTCCCTGCTTCGAATTATACATATACAATGCGACAGCTATCGCAATCAAGACGACTACTATCGCTATAATTTTTTCTTTATTTTTCATGATGATTGTTAACTACACCTTGAGAAGTCGCATATCTGACCTTGTCAAAGCTGCCTTCTTTTGCTCCTAAGTTCATTAGATTGCTGCCTACACTTTTCAGCGACATCATCTGTATCAGCTCTCTTAAGGCCAAAATATGATCTTAATCTTTGCATAAGTTCCAAAACGAATGCACTAACTGCCAATTGATACATTTGATAGGAGTCATTTCTTATCATCAATCGTTGCCCTATTTGCAAATTTAGCCATGGGCAATTCTCTACAATCTTAAGATCAGCAACCCCTCGCCTGTGAACTAACACATTTCTCACACAATAAAGTTCATAAATGTCTCTCTTAAGATTTTCGTCCATAGATACTGATAGACCAAAGACACTCAATAAAGAATTAAATCTTCCGATCCCTGGACTTCCTCGTGTCATGAGATGGTCTTCAAGTAGGTCTAATATGTAATTATACTTATCTTCCTCGTCCCTGATGCTTTCATATTCACCAATCTTGACTTTTAGTTTTCTTATTTCATCACATTTCATTGCATCAGGTATATTTTTGAGCCAACCTACAAGCAAGTTTCGCATAAATGATTCTAGTGATGACCAAAGGTTAATAGCCATCTGGGCATGTAAGAAAGGATAGCCGTCAGCTTTTTCACTTTGCGCCAATGAGACTTCCATCTGCGCATTTCTTAATTTTGATTCATAATCATTGCTTTCTTTTTCAAATGCTTCAATCATGGCTGGAATGAACTCTAATGAGTTAATCCCCTTTATGCATATAGCAAGTAATTGAAAGACGCTTTTCATGTGATCGAGAAAATCGTCAACTATATCGTTTATCCATTTTGGCAACCCCTTACTCATAAACTCAAACTCCATTGATTGTTGTATTTCTAATCTCAAGCATGTCACTTATATATACCATATATTTATATTGACCCACTCTTTTTTCTATAATTATACCAAAGCCGGAACAGATTTGTAATCTGTTTTCAGCATAGATTTTGTATTCATGATAGATGAATCTTAAGATGAAATATTACAGAAAGAAGTCTATGATCAGCTTGATGTTATGGCGGCGAGGCCGGGACTTGAATGGACATGAGGCGTTTTTGCGGCTGCGCAGTCAACGCATCCTAATCCAGTTCCGCTGCCTCTCTGACGGAAATAAAAATCTTGTAAAGCACCGTGATACTCAGAAACCCCATGGCCCAGATATCAATGGCAATGGCCACCTCCGACCCGGTGGGAGTGTAGCGGGTGAGGTGGCCTAAGAGTGAGGGGGTGAAGCCGGTCACCAGCAGGCCGAGTCCTTTTTCGATCCAAAGGGAAAGAAATACCAGGACGGTCGAAGTAGGGGGACATCATCCTCAGGTGTCTCATGAATGCTGTCGCGGCGCAGGCTGAAATTAAATATGGTGTCGCCATACCACATAAGGAGGCCGCCATCACCGGTTTAGCTCCCTGACCGGCGAGTCTTCATTATCTCGGCGTCAAGTTAATGGGTTTACAGCGTACCCATGTTTTCCCATGCAAAGGATTTTCATAAATATGTGACCATAGCGTAACTATCCGAAACGGACAGTTATTAAAAGCCTTGATAAGATCGAGAAATCTTGATAGTTGACGAACATAATTTCTATTTATTCATTTGGAGAGGTCTTCTATGAAAGATGAAGAGTACGTTCAGGAGAAATATCACTTAGTCGTAAACCTAGTTTCACAGCTGCGTGAAATGCAGGAAGAGCTAAATGAGCTGGAAAAGATCAAAGTTGCGTATGAAATAGAAATGTCGCAGCGGATTCTTATTGAGGAGAACTTTCACAAGATCAGGACTTCTCTTGAGGAACAATTGGCCGAGCGTGGAGCTGAAATGGACAGGATTACATCAGAGCTTCAGCGCGAGGTCGGAGAGCGGCAGCGTATTGAGCAGGAGTTTCACAAAATCAGGATTTCTCTTGAGGAACAATTAGCCGAGCGTGGAGCTGAAATGGACAGGATTACATCAGAGCTTCAGCGCGAGGTCGGAGAGCGGCAGCGTATTGAGCAGGAGTTTCACAAGATCAGGACTTCTCTTGAAGAACAATTGGCCGAGCGCGTAGCCGAAATGGAAAGGATTACAGCGGAGCGTCAGCACGAAGTCCAAGAATGGAAACACATATTGGACAACCTGCGCGATCGATTAACCAATTCTAAATTTTAATGGTGCCAGTTCTTCAGGGGACAGGGCAGTCCGCGATAGTGATAAGTATTAAATGGAGAATCGTTCTCGAAAGTACAGCGTCGTTGGAATTCTACATCACCATACCATTACTCAGTGCCTTGAAGGATTTGTAAAGACCAAAAAGCAGAAATTGAAAAAGAGCACGCGTTCAAATGGCTACAGAAGATGGCGGAAATGGCGTGCTGTTTCGGACATACTCGCCGTTAATAATCCTGCAACAGATCAACAATACGCGTGTTACCTAGGCCCACGAGCTCTATGAATTGAATGATTTTTCATGGCCTGGAAGTGTGAACACCGGCGAGCTGCTGGCATCATTGATGGCCATAGCAAGGATAAAACGGTAAATCCTGGATAACAACTAGGCAGATTTGAAGGCCATTCCAAAAAATGGCAATTAAATTTATTTAGTTCACCTACGAGTGGGCACTAATGTCTCGTTATGAACAGTGAAGATTACGGGTGGAAACAAAGTATAACCGCTCTCCCCAGTGCCCAGATTTGGCGACGCCGGGGAGCCAATACTTTAACGAGTAGTGAATGAGTGGACTGTCGATGAAACAGTAGTGCCACCCGCCGTTGACGAAACTTGGTAGTAGTATGTCGTATGGCGCCGCAGCGAGGACAAATTCAACGAATGCGCAGTCACCAGCCCATTGCTCGATACCGTTTTGGTTAGGCTGCCGGCGGTGGTCCCATAGCCCACAACCGAATTGGCCGCCACATTCGTTGTCCATTGTATCCGCGCAGAAGTGTTGCTCGCCGTGGCCGTAGGTCCAACCGTGATAACCAATACTGGTGCCACGGGCTTCGCCGACACTTCGCTCGAAGGTGCCGAAGTGCCTGCGCTGTTTGTGGCTGACACCTCGTAGTAGTAGGTCACGCCATTGGTCACCGTGTCAGTGTAGGTCGTCGCGGTGATGCCAGTCTTGATTGGTGTAGATCCCTCTCCCCCCGAAATCGTGCCGCGATAGATGTTATAGCTTGTCGCGCCGGGGCTGGCAGTCCAGCTCAAGGTAACGGTCCCATTTCCAGCAGTGGCAGTCAAACCGGTCGGGGGAGATGGTGGGTTGATGGGAGCAGCGGGAGTTGCCAGAGCGGCCATCAAATTGGCTCCGTTAAAAGACCCCCAGCCGGTAGCGTTATCATAGCCGGTCGCTGCCCGATAGTGCAGGTTTGTGCTGCCGTCCGCGATGTCATGAAAACCAGTTCCATACCCCGCCCCGGTTGCAATCTGGTATATCGCAGGATTGGCAAACCCCAGCGTCGTCATTCCATTGGCAAGGCGTTGCTGGTTGACACGTGCGGTGAACGCTGCCCAGAGAGGAGCGGCGCAGCTCGTGCCGCCATAAATCCACCATCCGCCCTTGTAGTAAATCGAATAGCCGGTATACTGGTCGGCATTGAGCGAAACATCCGGCACGTTCCGCATGGTAGCCGACGCCGCGGTAGTCACTCCCTGTTGCCAGGAGGGAATGCTCCAGAGAGAACTGACACCGCCACCACCTGCCCCGCCGTTCACCGTGTTGTTGACATTCCAGGTAGTTTC
>Ga0209777_10000767_pt1 | contig 50026 bp, 45 predicted proteins | sample FrelakmetHBP12HB_FD_187147 | JGI IMG/M metagenome (GOLD analysis project Ga0209777, IMG submission 187147) | Freshwater lake sediment microbial communities from the University of Notre Dame, USA, for methane emissions studies -HBP12 HB (SPAdes)... | ecosystem: Environmental > Aquatic >... | reverse complement strand
GCTCGCGGCGCTGGGGTGGAGGAAACCGGTCTGGTTGCCATGAGCGCCGGACTGGGGAGATGAGTCAATCAGTCTCACGCCGGCCCCGGCCAGGCGGGTCAGTTCCGCGGCAATGTCGTCTACTTCAAAGCAGATGTGGTGGATACCGGTTTCGCGTTTCTCCAGGAACTTCGCAATCGGGGATTCCGGAGAATCCGGCTGGACCAGCTCGATGCGCGTCGCGCCAAGCTGAATGAACGCGACCCGGACCTTGCGCTGGGGTACGGTCTCCCGGGCTGAGACTTCGAGTCCGAGTTGTTCGTGGTAGAATCGCGCCGCCGAATCTATGTCGCGCACGGCAATGGCGATGTGGTCAATCTTCTTGATCATCTCTTTCTCCTTATCCGCAGATTTCGCAGATTACACAGATTCGGTTTCGGATTCGGCTTCGGCTTCGGTAATCGGCGAAGTCTGCGTAATCTGCAGTCAGCTCCGGATTCCGGGACCGGCTGCTCTCGCACTGCCGGCCCGGTCGTGCTCACCGAATTCAGCACGCAGGGCATCCGCTACTTCACCGACCGTGGCATTTGCCCGTACCGCGTCGAGAATCGCGGGCATCAGGTTGTCGGTGCCCTGCGCGGTCCGGCGCAAGGCGGCGAGCGCGGACTGGAGTTTGGGCTGGTCGCGCCGGGCGCGGAACCGGGTGAGTTCTTCGCTGCGACGCCGGCCCAGTTCCGGGTCCACTTTCAGGACATCGAGCTTGGCTCGGTCTTCTTCCTGAAACCGGTTCACGCCGACTATCACCCGCTTTCCCTTCTCCACGTCCTGCTGATACCGGTAGGCGCTTTCGGCGATTTCGTCCTGCATGAAGCCCTGCTCGATTGCCGCGACCGGGCCGCCCAGCCCCTCAACCCGTTCAATGAGGCTGAGCGCGCGGGTCTCGATTTCGCGGGTCATGGCCTCCAGCGCATAGGAACCGGCCAGCGGGTCAACGGTATCCGCGACCCCGGTCTCATGGGCGAGTATCTGCTGGGTCCTTAGCGCGATGGTCACGGATTCCACGGTGGGCAGGGCGAGCGCTTCGTCCCGGGAGTTGTTGTGCAGGCTCTGCGCGCCGCCGAGCACGGCCGCCAGCGCCTGATACGCCACGCGCACGACGTTGTTGTCCGGTTGCTGGGCGGTCAGGGTCACGCCGCCGGTCTGGCAGTGGAAGCGGAGCCGGCAGGATTCGTCTGAGGCGTTCCAGCGGGCGCGGAGCAATTTGGCCCAGACCCGGCGGGCGGCGCGAAACTTCGCGATTTCTTCCAGAATCTGCGAGTGGGCGGCGAAGAAGAACGACAGGCGCGGGGCGAACTCGTCAATCCCCAGTCCGGCCCGAATCGCGGCCCGGACGTACTCCAAGCCGTCGGCAATCGTGAACGCGACTTCCTGAACCGCATTGGCCCCGGCTTCGCGGATGTGATAGCCCGAGACGCTGATGGGGTTCCAGCGGGGCAGGTTGCGCGAGCACCAGCTTATCGTGTCGGTGACCAGCCGCAGGGAAGGCCGGGGCGGATAGATGTAGGTGCCGCGCGCGACGTATTCCTTCAGGATGTCGTTCTGAATCGTGCCCTGCAGTTTGTTGAACGGGACGCCCTGGCGCTCAGCCAGCACGCAGTACATGGCGAGCAGGGTCGCCGCGGTGGCGTTAATCGTCATCGAGGTCGAGACCTTGTCGAACGGGATTCTGGCAAACAGCACTTCCATGTCACGAAGCGAGGATATCGCGACCCCGACTTTGCCGACCTCACCCTGCGCCAGCGGAGAGTCCGAGTCGTAACCCATCTGGGTCGGCAGGTCGAATGCCACGGAAAGCCCGGTCTGCCCCTGCTGCAGGAGGTAAAGGCAGCGCCGGTTGGTGTCCTCGGCCGACCCGAACCCGGCATACTGGCGCATGGTCCAGAACCGGGAGCGATACATCGTAGGCTGGACCCCGCGCGTGAACGGGAACGCGCCCGGCATGCCGAGTTGTTCGGCAAAAGCCGGGTCGTCCGGGTCGGGCGGGACATAGACCCGCTCGAGCGGAATCCCGGACACGGTTTCGAACCCGGCCTGGCGTTCGGGCGCCCGCTTCAGCGCCGGGCCCAGAACGTCCTGTTCCCAGCGCTTGAGGGCATCCTCCTGCGGACTGCGGACTGCGAACTGCGAACTGCGAACTTCCGGTTCTCTGTGCTCTTTGCTGTTCAATTCAGTTCTCCGGTTCTCTGTGTTCTCTGTGCCCTCTGTGGTTCAATTCGTTAGAGCGGGATGTTGCCATGCTTCTTCTTCGGGTTGCTGAGTTGCTTGGTTTTGAGCACGGCCAGGGATTCGATGACCCGGCGCCGGGCATCGTCAAACTGAATCACCTCGTCAAGGAAACCAAGCTCGGCCGCCTTGAACGGGTTGCCGAACTTCTCAACGTAGTCCTCGACCAACTGGCGCCGGGTTTCCTCCGGATTCTGGGATTCGGTAATCTCGCGCCGGAAGAGAATGTTCACCGCGCCGTCCGCGCCCATTACCGCCAGTTCCGCGGTCGGAAACGCGAAGTTGAAGTCGCCGCGAATGTGCTTGGACGACATCACGTCGTAGGCCCCGCCATACGCGCGCCGGACCACCAGCGTAACCTTGGGCACGGTGGCCTCGCAGAAGGCGTAGAGCAGCTTGGCGCCCGAGCGGATGATGCCGCCGTACTCCTGGTTGGTGCCGGGCAGAAAGCCCGGGACGTCAACCAGCGTGACAATCGGGATGTTGAAGGCATCCAGGAACCGGACGAACCGGCCGGCCTTGACTGAGGCGTCAATATCCAGGCAACCGGCCTGGAATCTGGGTTGATTCGCGACAATCCCGACGACTTCGCCGTTCAGCCGGGCAAAGCCGATAATCATGTTCCGCGCCCATTGCTTCTGGACCTCGAAGAAACTGTCGGCATCACAAATCTCACAAATGACGGTCAGCATGTCATACGCCTTGCGGTTATCATCCGGGATGAGCTCCCCGATTCGGGCGGTCGAGCGCTGGGGGTCGTCGGTCGGCTCGCGGCGCGGCGGGGATTCGCGGTTGCTCTGAGGCAGGTAGCTGAGCAGGGTGCGGCACTGTTCGAGCACTTCCCGGTCGTTGGCGCCCTTGAAGTGCGCCACGCCGGACACCGAGTTGTGCGTATCCGCGCCACCCAGTTTTTCTTTGGTCACTTCCTCGCGGGTCACGGCCCGGATGACATCGGGACCGGTGATGAACATGTAGCTGGTGTCCGCGGACATCAGGATGAAATCGGTCAGGGCCGGCGAATAGACCGCGCCGCCGGCGCACGGCCCGAGAATGCAGGAAATCTGCGGAATCACGCCCGAGGCAAGGGTGTTGCGCAGGAAGATATCGGCATACCCGCCCAGGCTGTTAACGCCTTCCTGAATCCGGGCCCCGCCCGAATCGTTCAGGCCGACCATGGGCATGCCGGTGCGCATCGCCAGGTCCATCACCTTGCAGACTTTCTCGGCAAAGACCCGGGAGAGGGTGCCGCCGAAGACCGTGAAATCCTGGGAGAAGACCGCGACCGGGCGGCCGGAAACCCGGCCATGCCCGGTGACCACGGCATCACCCGAGACCTTCTTCGCGTCCATCCCGAAATCATGACAGTCATGCACCCGGAGTCGGTCGAGCTCGACGAAGCTGCCCGGGTCGAGCAGCAGGTCGAGCCGCTCGCGCGCGGTCAGCCGGCCGGCATCATGCTGCTTTGCAATCCGCTCCTGGCCGCCGCCCTGCAACGCTTCCTCGTTGCGGCGGCGCAACTCCTTCTGCACTCTTTCCAAATGAGACATCAATTCACCTCTTCCATTCCTTGACCACAGATTTCACGGATTACACAGATTCGGTTCCGGATTCGGTTTCGTCGGTCTGCGGAATCTGCGTAGTCTGCGGTTGAAATCCAGATTCCGCACGGCAATTTGCTCATGCACGGAAGATAGCGCACCGGCGTGGGGATGTCAAGACCCGTCTTGAGTCCTGCCTTGAGTCCCAAATCCCGAAACGGGCTCACCACGACGTCACAACGACACGAAGAGGAGAGACCTAGGCACCTGAACACCGAAATACCGAAGGAACCACGCAAAGAGCAAAGCTCAGAGATGGTCTTCGGCCTTTGATTTTTGATATTTGCTCTTTGATATTTGCTCTCGTTCTGGTGTTCGTCGTGCCGTCGTGGTTCCATTCCGGTTTCCGGGATTTTCAGCGCGAAGGGGCAAGGAACAAGAAACCATCGGGAGTGCATCGCGGGATTGACTTTCTGGCGGACCGGGTCTAGACTATCCCCGCAATGGCACGCTTCCCGCTGATTGTCTACATCAGCCAACTCTGGCTGTTTCTGACCTTCGTGTTCGGCTTGTTCATCGTCTCCCGGAATCTGGGGAAATCCGAGAAGCCGGGATTCTCAGTGCGCCGGCACAAGCGCATCGGCCGGCTGTTCCTGGCCGCGGTCATTATTGGCGCGCTGCTGGGCAAGTTCGTCACCGCCAGCCTGCCACTCGGCGCTCTGCGCATGCCGGGCAGTACTTTCCTCGCTATCCTGACTGTGGTACTGGCGATTATCGGCGAACTCTTCGGCTACCAGGGTGAGCGCAAACGCCTGCGGCTCCGGACCGGCATAATGCAGATGCACCCCTGGTTCTTCATCACGGTCACCGCGCTGGTCTTCGGCCAGGTCGTGCTCGGCCTGCGCGCGCTGCGCATCATCAAGTTCTAGCCCCGCATCTCCGCGGCTTGATTCCCGTCTAACCGCGTTGAGATGATTCAATCCCGATTCTCAAGGGAAAGGAGTTCTGATGGCCATTGACCCCGTGTGTAAGATGACCGTGGATGAGAAAACGGCCCCGGCTAGGTCCGACTACAAGGGCCAGACCTACTATTTCTGCGCTCCGGGCTGCAAGAAGCAGTTCGACAAGGACCCGGAGAAGTTTCTCAAAGCTGAGAAGCCCAAAGGCGGCTGCGCCTGCTGCGGCGGCTAGCCGAATTCATAACCACAGACTCCGGATGGGGAACCACGGATGAACACGGATGAACACTGATAAACGGCCAAATCCCAAATTCCAGATTCCATCCGCAGATTTCGCAGATTACGCAGATTCCGGACCGGATGAACCACAAAGCGCACAGAGTAGACACAAAGGACACAAAGACCCTCTGTGTTCTCTGTGCCTTCTTTGTGTTCTTTGTGGTTTCCGGAGTTTGTTGAACCGCAGCTCAGAAGTACTGATTCAGGAACGCGAAGAACGGCGTGTCGAGCGCGGTATAGCCCGCGTCGTTGGGGTGCGAGTCGGTGCTCGACGTCTCGTATTCGGGCTTGAGCGCGCCGCTGGTGTCGCTCAGCACCGAATACAGGTCAAACACGTGCACGTCCGGATGCGCGGCCGCGAAGTCGGTCAGGCGCCGGTTGTACTCCCGGTGATTCCAGACCAGCCACGGGTCGGTGCTGGATGCGACCTGGGGCAGGGCATTACCCAGAATCAGTCTCAGCCCGCGCGCCTGCACGATTGAATCCACCTGCGTGATATAGCCCAGGTTCCGGTCCAGGTTCGCCTGCGCGGTCCCTGAGTCCCCGCCCTCAAAATCCACGAAGCAGAGTTTGAAGAACATCACCGGGGTCTGGCACATCGTGACCGAATCCACCACGGCCTGCACGCTCGCCACCATATCCGGCGGGCTCTGCACGGTCCAGTGCCTGAGCGTGAACCGGTTGTGCACATACGCCGGGTCCGCACCCCAGTGCGTGAACCAGCCGCTCATCACGGACCGTCCCATCATCCAGACTTCGACCAGCCCGGGCGAACTGCTGTCCCCGGTCGCAAAGCTCGCCTGAACCTCACCGGCCAGGTGATTCCCGGCCAGGTCCTTTGCCCCGGTTCCGATGGTCAGCGTGTACTGGGTGTTCGCGGTCAGCGGGCTATCCGGCGTGAGCATCAGGCTGTTGTTGCTCCAGGAAAGACTCCCGGTCGCAGTCGGCGCAATCTGGAACGCAGCCTCTGTCGCGGACTGGTCCATCGCTTCTGAGAACATGATCTGCGGGCGAATTGCGAGCGGAACCGCGACGGCGCCATTCGCGGGATAGGTCGAGGCGACGGTCGGCGCGGTGCGGTCGGTCCTGCAGTCGGCCACGAGCAGGACGATAGCCGATAGCAGATAGACGATAGCCGTCCGACGGTTCATACTTATTCGACCGTAACGCTCTTGGCCAGGTTGCGCGGCCGGTCAACGTCGTTGCCGCGTAGGACCGCGACGTGGTAGGCCAGCAGTTGCAGGGGCAGGACCGCGAGCATCGGGGACAGGAATTCCGAGGCCTTCGGGATGTAGAAGACGTGTTCGCCGAGCCCGGCCACCGATTTGTCGCCTTCGGTTCCGATGACGATGATGCGGCCCTTGCGCGCCTTGGCCTCGGCGATATTGGAGAGCATCTTGTCGTGCACCGAGTCATTGAGCGCAATACAGACGACCGGCACGTTCTCGGTAATCAGCGAAATCGGCCCGTGCTTCATTTCGCCGGCCGGGTACCCGGTCGCGTTGATGTACGAAATTTCCTTGAGCTTCAACGCCCCTTCCAGCGCGGTCGGGTAGTTGATGCCCCGGCCCAGGAAGATGAAGTCCCGGGCAAACGAGAGCCGGGTCGCCAGGACCCGAATCTGAGCATCCAGCTTGATCACCCGGGTCATCAGTTTCGGCAGCCGCTTCACCTCGGACTTCACTGCCGTGAAGTCCTCTTCTTTGAGCGTCCCGCGATAACGGCCGGCATAGAGCGCGAGCATCAGCAGGTTGAAAATCTGCGCAGTGTAGGCCTTGGTTGAGGCGACCCCGATTTCCGGCCCGGCGTGAAGATGAATCACCGAATCCGATTCCCGGTCAATCGAGGAGCGCTTGACGTTCACCAGGCTCAGGGTCCGGATGTTGCACGACGTGGCCATCCGCAGCGCGGCCAGCGTATCCGCGGTCTCGCCCGACTGGCTCACCGAAATCATCAGGGTCCGGTCGTCATACAGAAAATCATGAGTGCGCAGTTCCGAGGAAATCTCGACGTGCGCGGGCAGGCGGCAGAACCGCTCGAAATAGGGCCGGGCCACGAGCGCCGCGTGATACGAGGTCCCACACGCCTGGAGCACGACCTGGTTGAATCGGTTCAGGTCGCCCGGGTAGAACCGGAAGTCCGAGCCCAGCAGGATTTCGTTGTCCTGCAGCCGGGTCTCGATGTTGTGCTGGATGACCGCGGGCTGGTCATAGATTTCCTTGCGCATGAAGTGCCGGTACTTGCCTTTGGAAATCGACTTGATTTTGAGTTGGAACGGCAACGCCGGACGCTCTTTGATCTTGCCCTCGAAATCCCGGATTTCGACTTTGTTGCGCTTGATGATGCAGATTTCGTTGTCTTCCAGCGAGATTACGTTCCGGGCGATGCCGACCATCGCCATCATGTCCGACGCGAGCACGTGCTCGTATTCGCCCGCGCCGATGACCAGCGGGCTGCCCCGGCGCACCGCGACCAGCGTCTCCGGCTCGTGCTTCGAAATCAGCGCGAGCGCGAAACTGCCCTTGAGTTCCCGCACCGCGCGGAGCACCGCGTCGGCCAGCGTCCGCCGTTTGGCCGGGAGCTTGCGATAGCACTGCTCGACCAGGTGGATAATCGTCTCGGTATCGGTATTCGACGTGAACTTGTGCCCCTGCTTGACCAGGCGTTTCTTGATTTCCTCATAGTTCTCGACGATGCCGTTGTGGACCAAGGCAATCGAGCCGGTGCAGTCCACGAACGGGTGCGCGTTGGCGTCGGTGACCGTGCCGTGGGTCGCCCACCGCGTATGGCCGATACCCACCGTCCCGGAAATCGGGTCTGCGGCCAGGATTTCCTTGAGCGCACCGAGCCGCCCGGCGGTCTTGCGCACGTGCAGTTCGCCGCCGTCCACGGTCGCGATGCCGCACGAGTCGTAGCCCCGGTACTCCAGGCGCTCCAGACCGATGAGAATCACCGACGCCAGGTCTTTGTTACCGATGTAACCGACAATTCCGCACATCTAGTCCTCTTTCTTATCCACCGATTACGCCGATTTCACCGATTTCCAACCGAATCCAATCTGCGTAGTCTGCGGCTGAAGTCCAAACTCCAGAAACCACAGAGAACACAAAGAAGGCACAGAGAACACAGAGAATCTCTGTGCCCTTTGTGTCTACTTCGTGCGCTTTGTGGTTCATCCGAATCTTATCCGCGTTTATCAGCGGTTAACACTCTCTTCGCGCGGCGAATCAGGCGCCGGGCCTCGGTCTCGGTCCGCGCTTCAGCAATTAGACGCACAATCGGCTCGGTATTGGACATGCGAACGTGCAGCCACCAGTCTTTGCCGTTCAGTTTGATGCCGTCGGTCTTGTCCTGCGCCGCCCCGGCAAATGCGCGCGCCAGTCCGCCGCTGAGCCTTGGCCATGCCCGGCCCGCAGTCTGAACCTTGTCCTTCAGCATTAGGTAGTGAGGCAGTTCCCGGGCCAGCACCGACAGCGGCTTGTTCGAGTCGGAGATCGCCTGGACCAGCACCGCCAGCGCCACCAGCCCGTCCCGGCTCGTGTTGATGGCCGGAATGATGACCCCGCCGTTTCCTTCTCCTCCGACTACCGCGCCGGTCTCCTTCATCTTCGCGACTACCGCGGCCTCGCCGACCCGGGACCGGACGACCTGCACGCCATGGCGCGCGGCAACGTCGTCTATCCCGCGCGTGGTCGACAGATTCACCACGACCGGGCCGAGCACCCGGCCGAGCACGAAGTCCGCGGCCAGCATGACCGAGGCCTCCTCGCCCAAAGGCGCGCCGGCCTCATCCACGCACGAGAAACGGTCGCCGTCCGGGTCAAAGGCCACGCCCAGGTCTAGGCCCTTCTTCCGCACGAAATCCGCCAGGTCGGCCAAGTGGTCCGCGGTCGGCTCGGGCCGGCGCGGGAAACCGCCGTGCTCGTGCAGCGAGCAGAAGAGCGCAAAGGGCAGGGAGCCCAGCTCCTGCGCCATCCGCTGGGCCGCCAGTGACGCCGCGCCGTTGCAGGCGTCAATGCCGATCTTCAGCTTCCGGCGCAGGCGGTTGTGGAACAGGTCGGAATGCAGTATCCGCCGGATATGGATGTCTATCGCGTCATCGCGCACCGTGACCTTGCCCAGCCGGCCCCAACTCCGGGCAGCCAACTGTTTCTGACGCAGGACGCGCTTCAGCCCGGCCAGTTGCTCGTCATTCAGGAACGCCGCGTCCGCGGAGACGAACTTCAGGCCGTTCCATTCCGGAGGATTGTGGCTGGCCGTAATCTCGATGCCGCCGCTCAGCTTTTCCTCCTGGACCAGCACCGGAATCGTCGGCGTCGGGCAGATGCCGCAGTCCAGCACCTCGCATCCAGCGCTCACCAGCCCGGCCGTCACTGCGTGGAACAGCATGTCGCCCGAACTCCGGCAGTCCCGGCCCAAAGCGACCTTCCCGGAACCGACAAACCGGCCGAACCCGGCCGCGACGCGGCACGCCAGCTCCGGGGTCAAGTCCTTTCCGATGATACCTCGGAGTCCGGAGATAGTGAAGATTGGTTGTGCCATCAGTAACTCATATCCTAGTCCTGCCCGCGGCCCAAGTCAAGAAAACCCGATTCCGGGTTTGGGTTTTCACCACCAAGACACCAAGGGGTGGACTCCGAAATCCGAACCCTGATCTGTGTGATCTGCGAAATCTGCGGATAGAATCCGGAGTCCGGGATTTGGTCGCTCATCTGTGTTCATCCGTGTTCATCTGTGGTTCAGTGTCGATGGGCTGACGCGCGAAGGCCGGTAATGCCAGAGACGACGGCCCGAACCGCTCGAACCGGGCATGGCCGCACGCGGCAATCATCGCCGCGTTGTCGGTGCACAGCGAGCGGTCCGGGAAGAATACCTCAAGCGACTGCTGCCCGGCCAGCTCCTGCATCCGCTCGCGCAGGCGCGTGTTCACCGCGACCCCGCCGGTGACCGCAACGCGTTTCACCCCAGTCTCATCAACGGCAAGCGCGACCTTGCTTACCAGCGCGTCAACCAGCGTCTCCTGGAAGCTGTGGCAGACGTCGGCCAAGTCGAACTCCCGGTGGTCGCGCAGGTAGTAGAGCAGTGAAGTCTTCAGGCCCGAAAAGCTGAAATCCAGACCCGCGATTTGCGGTGAAGGGAATTTCACCGCGCGTCGCCCCTGCCGGGCATGCTCCTCGACGAACATCCCGCCCGGGTAAGGCAGGCCGAGCATCTTCGCGGCCTTGTCGAATGCCTCGCCACAGGCATCGTCCAGGGTCTCGCCCAGGACCCGGTACCGGCACTTCTCCCGGACCTGAATCAACTCGGTGTGCCCGCCGGACACCACAAGACAGATGAACGGCACCCCAATGTCCGGGTACTGGAGGAATGTCGCAAACAGATGACCTTCAAGATGGTTCACGCCCACGAACGGGAGTTTGTTCGCCCAGGCCAGCGACTTGGCGAACGGCAGGCCCACCAGCAGCGCGCCCAGCAGGCCCGGCGCGTTGGTTGCCGCAACCAGGTTCAGGTCGCGCAGACTGATGCTCGCCACCTCGAGCGCGGTGCGGACAATCGGCACAATCAGCCGGATGTGCGCCCGGGAAGCCAGTTCCGGGACCACGCCGCCGAACTGCGAATGCACAAACTGGGACGCGATTATCGACGAACGAATCTCCCGGCCGTCCGCGACCACGCTCGCCGCGGTCTCATCGCAGGAGGTCTCGATGCCGAGGGTAAGAAAGCTCAAGCCCAGGCCCTCAGCTCAAGCCGAAACCGGAGCTTGGGCTTGCGGCTTGCGCCTGGATTGCGTGATACGTGATGCGACTACTTGATGTCAACTTCAAATAGCGCCGGGTCACACTTGACCAAGGTGATGCCGGGCGGGAGCGTAATCTCGCACGGCAGCTGGCGCCTGACCCGGGCCATCGTGTCCGCGACTTTGATGCTGGCCGAGATCTCCTGCAGGGTCAGGCTCTTGACCTGGTCGGCCGGCCCGGAAACGGTGATGTGCGCCGACGCGGGCTTGACCGCCACGCTGAACAGCGCCGGTTTGAACACCGACACCGCAACGTCCGGGAAGGTCCGGGATGCCTCTTTCTCGATCTTCAAGACCACGGTCACCGAATCCGGATCAACCTGGAACTTCCTGCCGGCCGGGGTCAGCACTTTCAGGTGATACTGGTTGTTCGCGTTCGCGTCCGCGTCCGCCAGATTCAGCGACTCGGTATTGACCACCCCGACTAGGTTGATTTCTTCCTGCGGCCCGCTGATTGACACGCCGTCCAGGACTTTCAGGCTGGTCACAACGTAGCCCTGCGCCGCTTTGCCTTTGGTCGGCACGTTCACCTTGACTCCCCGGCGCGCCTGCTGGTCAAGGTCGACGTTCACGTACTCCGGCTTGGTCAGCTTGATTTGCACGGTAGCGGGCAGCGTCGAGTGCTCCTGGGTCAGTTTGACCCGGCTTCGCCCGGCGTTCTGATTCGTCAGGTTCAGCTTGAACTCCGGCCGCCGGAATCTGAGCGAAATCAGATCCCGGCCCTTGCCGGTGAGCTGGGCATAGACCCGGGCGGTGTCAATTCCAGCCACGACCATCCCGGGCGGCAGCTTGCCCACCGAGACCGGCAATTCGGTCGCGACCGTCTGGTTCCGTTCCAGCACCGCATAAAGCCAGAACACCGCGGCAAAAACCACGGCAATGACCTTGATTGGAATGTTGCTGAACAGGTTACGCCAGAACTTCATACTCGACCCAATATAGGACGTTTCCGGCAGAAGTCAAGGGCGACTATCGCCCGACGCGTCAGACCCGTCCGGCCGGTCGGACCGATTGCCCTACCACGTGCTGTCGCGATTCGTCTGCGCCTGGCTGCTGTCGACCGGTTCGTTCGACAGACTGTCCGGTTTCGGGGCCGGCCGGTTCAAGAGCGCGGACAGGCTGTCGGCGCGCTGTTTGAACGCCGGGAAGTACTGTTTCGCCAGCGGCTCGGCCCGCGGTGGAATAATCTTCAACGGGTTCCGCGGCACGCCGTTAACCCGCACCTCAAAGTGCAGGTGCGGCCCGGTGGACAACCCGGTCGAACCGGAATAGGCAACCGTTTGACCCTGTTTGACCCTGACCCCGGCGTGGATTCCCTTGCCGAATCGCGACAAATGCCCGTACCGGGATTGATAGCCCTGGCCGTGGTTGATTTCCACCAGGTTGCCGTACCCGCCCGACCAGCCGGCATGGACCACGATTCCATCGCCGATTGCCGAGACCGGCGTACCGAGGCCGACCCCGTAGTCCACGCCCTGGTGCGGCCGGACGATGCCCAGAATCGGATGATACCGACCCTTGCTGAAGCCGGACGTGATGTTCCCGAAGCGCAGCGGCGAACGCAGGAATCCCTTGCGCACGCACTCGCCGTTCGGCATGTAGTAGTCTTTGCGCCCGCCCGGGTCCTGATAGAAGTAGCCGTAGTACTGGCCGCACCTGCCCTTGTATTCCCCGGCCTGGAGCTGCGGTTTCCCGATCTTGCGTTCGTCACAGCAGAGCTGCTCCTGAATCAGCTTGAACGAATCGCCGGGCTGAGTTTCGGTGAAGAAGTCCACGTCCCAGGCGAACAGCTCGGCGAACCGGACAATCATGTCCGGTTTCAACCCGGCGTGCTGCATCGCCATCCATAGCGACCCGCGGATCGAACCGGCGTAAGTCTCAGGCTCAATCCGGACCCAGTGATAGGTCATCGCCAGCCAAGTCCGCAATGAATCGAAGGCGATGACGCAGGTTCGGTCATAACGCTGGCGATACTCCACGCGATAGAGCTTGTCGTTGCGGAAGAACCCGACCAGCGATTCGCCGACCGCGCACGTCGGGTTGGTGATGTCAAACCCGGAAAGGTCGGCCTGGATGGCCCGCGCGCGTTCCGGGTCCGAAACAAACCGCGCGAGCAGGGTCGTGAACTTCTCGCCCTTGTTCGCCGCCACGCAGTGCAGCGATTCGACCGGCGCCGGTATCTCGGCCCGCGGCTTCGTTCTCGCTGGTTTGCACCCGGGCGCAAACAGCAGACAACCGACAACAGCCAGTAGGCCAGCCGCTGCAAATGGCTTGTGGCTCAAAGCTTGTTGCTTCCAATCAGCACGCATCGATGCAAATGATATGGTTTTCCAAGGGTCGGGTCAAGCTGCCGGTGATTCCCTGGCCGCTTTGCGACTTGGGCGATACCGCGAGTGAAACGACTCTACGAGCGGAGCGATCCTGCAAACGAAGTGATACTGCGTTCAGCGGTACAGGTTTGCCCGTGCCAGAGATACGCTCTTGTCAATCTGCGGTTTGTTTCCCTGTAACTCGATAACCATGCCGGATCATGGCCGAGCCATCGTCCGGACGCAGGCCGCTGCGCGTGCACCGGTTCACTCTCTCATCACTTTGGTATCAGGCTCCGACCTTGACTTCCCCGAATCATCGTCTATGCTGTCTTCTCTTTGTTTTCGTCGACTCAAGGTTGGCTGACGGCTTTTGAAAGAAGACAAGATGAACCGATGGCTGATGGCGTTGATCCTGCTGGCAACGACCGCTCATGCCGGCACGATGACCCAGACCGTCACATTTTCGCGGAATGACCTGAATTTCCGCATGCAGGACGGCTTCACGGTCGTGAGCATGAACGATGCCGTGACGCTGATGGAACCCGGAGCGCCGGCATTGCCAATGAAGAATCTGAACCTGCTTATTCCCGCGACCGCGGAAATCCGCAAGGTCGAGGTCGTCGCCTCCGAGCATGTCGTACTTCAGGGCACATACCGAATCTACCCGGCCCAGCCTGCCCGGCCCCTGACCACAACGACGAACGATGAACGAAGAACGATGAACGAAGAACGACCCCTGACCCCGCCCGACCCTGCCGTCTATTCGCGCGACAACGACTTTCCGGGCAAGCTGGCTGAACCGGTCGCCTCAGGCAGCAAGAGCGGGTATCGCATCGCAGGCGTCATCGTCTATCCCTTGCAGTACAACCCGAAGAGCGGCCGGCTAACGCTCTATACCCGGCTGAATCTGAAAATCACCTACGATGAAGACGTGCACTCGGCAAGGGTGCTTACCCGGTCACAAACCGACGTGTTCGGCCCGGATGTTGCATCACTGGTTGTGAATCCGGACAAAGCGAAAAGCTTCGCGCCGCTGACCCGGGCGATTGACGCAGAGGTTGACTACGCGATTATCACCCCGGCCTCGCTGACTTCAGCCTGGCAGCCGCTACTGACCCTGCGCCAGTCTCAGGGCTTGAATGCCATTGTCATGCCGGTTGAGAGCATCTACGCCCACTATACGGGCGACGACAACCCGGCGCAAATCCGCGCGTTCATCCAGGATTACTTCAGCAACAAAGGCCTGAAATGGGTCATTCTCGGCGGCGACAGCGCACTCGTGCCGCCCCGTTATGGCTATCTTCCCTATTCGACCTACAACGTCCCGGCCGACCTGTACTACGCCGACCTCGACTGGTCCTGGGATTCCAACCACAACGGCCGGTACGGCGAAATGACCGGCGACACGCTCGACCTGTTCAGCGACGTTTACGTCGGCCGGATTCCGTGCAACGACGCCGCGCAGATTGCCGCCTTCATCAACAAAGACACGATTTACGAACTGCATCCGGACACGACCTACCTGAAGAAGGCATTCCTGCCCTGGGAATGGATTGAGCCGAGTATCGGATACGGCGGGTTCCTGTGCAACGACAACATCAAGGAAATCCTGCTCTCGGACTGGCAGTCGTCGGTGATCGGCAGTTGCGTGCCCCAGCAGACCATTGATTCCGTCAACGCGGGCCAGCATTTCATGCACTTCGCCGGCAACGGCAACTACAACTCGTTCGGTTCGGCGTTAGGCGTTTCCAACGTCGCCGGCCTGACTAACACGGCCTCGCACCGGCTGACCATCATCAACTCAATGGCGTCTTTCTGCGGCGAATTCGACGACCAGGAATGCCTGGGCGAAACCCTGATGAGCTCCGCGACCGGCGGCGCAGTCGCGGCGATGCTCAACGCTCGGTACGGCTGGGGCGCGCCGCCTAACATGGGTCCGAGCGAGCACTTCTCGCAGGAATTCTACCGCCGGTATCCGCTGTATCGCGAAATCGGCCGAGCCCAGTCTTCGGTCAAGGACTATTTCCGGAATGTCGCAATGACCCAGATGACCTATCGCTGGAGCATGTATGTCCTGACCTCGTTCTTCGACCCGGCGATGCCCTTGTGGACGCGAGTCCCCGGTACGCTGAGCGTCACTGCGCCGGATTCGGTTCCCGGCGCTCCACAGACGATTCACGTCTCGGTCACGGACGGCTCTTCACCGGTCAAGGACGCCATCGTCAGTTGGCTGCATGACACTCTCGTGACCGCCACGGGCCGGACCAACTCCCAAGGCTGGGTTGAGCTCTTCGTTTCGCCCGCATCAGGCGAGACTCTGAATCTCTGCGTCAGTTGCCGGGACTACCTTCCCAGCGAACAGACTTTCACAATTCTCAATTCACCATTCACCACTCCCGCTCTGGTCTGGAACAGCACCTACGTCGCGGACATGAGCAACAACCGGCTCGACCCGGGCGAGACCACCGACGTCTTCGTGACCCTGGGCAACTGCGGCACCGCTGCCGCAACCAGCGTAACCGGCGTCATCAGAACGACGTCGCCTTACATTTCGTTCCTGGATTCGACTTCAGCCTACGACACCATCGCGCCCGGCGACTCCTCGCAGGGCGACCGGTACCGCGTCTGCGTCGCCCCGGACTGCCCTTCCGGCATTCACGCCGAGTTCTGGGTCAAGACGAGCGCGAACGAAGGCAACTGGCAGCCGTTCTTCGAGCTCACAATCGGCCAGCCTCTGCAACCCGGCGCGTACTGGGCAACTCACGACACCGGAAACTTCATTCTCACGGTCACCGGGCTGGGCTCAATCGGCTCCACCGGCTGGCGCGCTGAAGGCATCGGCATGATTTACCCGAACCAGTATCCCTGGTCGGCTTCGCGGCTCATGCTCGGCAGCCTGGTGCTGGGCACCGACACGAGCTATGTCTGCGACCGGTTCTATCATCCTGACTACCCGGCCAACGACTCCGACTTCGCGATGATAGACAGCGTCCGGCGCGTGATACCGCCGGAACGGACGGACGAAGAGTTCATCACGCGGTTCAACGATTCCCCGTGCCGCAACTCGAAGAACCTGGAGATAACCCAGCACTCGATGGTCTCGGCCCGCTCCCCGCTCAACAACTCCTGCGTGCTCGAATACACAATTGCCAACAACGGCACGCAACCCACTGACCCGCTGGCTGCCGGTGTATTCTGCGACTTCAAGATGTCCGGTAGGAACATGAACGACTCATTCGACATTGCGGCCGCCGAATCCAGCCGCCAGATGGCTTATGTCTATACCGGCGACACCGCGTGCCTCGCGGTGAAACTGCTCTACCCGGTAGAAGCCATGAGGGGCATCAGCGTGATTGACGGTTACAACTACATTCAACGCTCGGGCCAGATGAGCAATGCGGTCAAAGACAGCTTCCTCTGGGGCAAGAAGGTCGTGATGAACGGCGCGACGACCCGGAACTGGGCCTCGATGGTTTCGGCCGGACCATTTGTCATCCCGGCCGGCTGGCAGCAGCGGGTTGTGTTCGCGCTCATCGGCGGCTCTAGCCGGGACGACCTGCGCGCAAACGCCGACAGCATCCAGCAATGGTACAACAACAACTCCGGCATTTCCGAAGGCCGTGAGCCGTTAGCCGTGAGCCGTGAGCCGATAGCGTTCTCCGTCAGCCCTTCGCTCTTCTCCAAGTCAGTGACCATTCGCTTCTCGCCTGCCTCCTGCGGGAATTCACAATTCACAATTCACAATTCACAATTCCCTTCGCGCCTTCGCATTGACGCCTTCGACGCCGCCGGCCGCCTCTTCGAGCCGGTCTTCAACGGCGCGGTCAAGGCCTCGGGCTGCGTCATCTGGCAACCCAAGACGCTCGGCAAAGGCATCTACTTCCTCCGCATCAACGGCCAGACAGCGAAACTGATTCGAGTGGATTAGCTCCTGACAAGAGTGAAGCTGGCTGCCGCACGGCGGCCAGCCTCGTCTTGGCAGGCGATTTGTAGAAACCTATTGACCGCACAACGGACGCTGGTATCATGTCTCGTGACTCGACAGGCAAGAACGGTCGCGCTGGTCTTCTCGTTGGCCCTGCTGGGAAGTCTCAGTCTGGCACACGGTCACGCGTCACCGATTAAGAGTGATCACACTCCGTTCGAATCCCGCAAGGTGGTATCACAGGTGCAGGCACAGCAGAAAGGCGGAGACGACCTGTGGGGCGCATTCGTGGTTGATTCCGGCTACGACGAGGTCCCGGATACCGCCAACCAGACTCAGCCAGCAGTGGCGTTCGACGGGACCAACTACCTGGTTGTGTGGACGACGAGCAGCGCCGTGTGGGGAACTCGAGTGGATTCAACAGGGAGGGTAATTGACCCGCTCGGGTTTCTCATTTCGGCCAGCGCCCCTCCAAGCAGTCCTCCCGCGGTGGCGTATGGACAGACGTCGTACCTGGTTATCTGGCTGGAAGGCAGTCAGGTCTATGGCGCGAGTGTGACATCGGACGGCATCGTTCATGACCCGGGCGGGTACGTGATCTACGACCAAGCCGTCGGGACTCTTACTGGCATAGCATTGTCCTTCAACGGCGTCAGCTACCTCGCGACCAGCAGTGAGGACTACTGGACGTATCCCGGTCCTCACCAGTACGAGCACTATTGGGGTATCGTTGGAATATGGATAGACTCGTATGGCCAGTACATCGGTGCCCCCTGGATCGGACAGCCAAGCACTCTCATGGAGCAGGTCTCGCCGGCAATCTCCTCTGACGATACGAACTGGTTGGTAGTTTGGCTAGGCACGAATTCTGCGGCATACGAAATCGATGGGCAGTTCATGGACCGAAATGCCTCGCCCTTGGGCGGACGGCGTGTGATATGTGACGGACCGGGCGTCAGGGCTGATCCCGCGATAGCCCATGGCGACACCGGTTTCCTCATCGCTTGGGAGGATACGCGGGAGCAATTAGACGGACCGCTCATTTACCCACCGAGCCTCTATGGCGCGAGAATGAGTCGTTCGGGCCTGCTGTTGGATTCTCTCGGGTTCGTATTATCGGACTCTGCCGACCGCCAGATTCTCCCCAGAATCTCGTATGATGGAAACAACTACCTCGTGGTCTGGCAAGACCACCGCCATTCGAGAATCGCCATCCGTGGCAGGCGCATATCGCGAGCCGGAAGCGTAGTAGACACATCGACGATTGTTCTCACGTCATCAAACGCGGGAGAGTCTCGCGTGAGCCCCTGCGTTGCCTACGGCGGTTCAACGTGGCTTGTGTTCTGGCAGGATGCCCGCAACGGCGTTTATCAAATCTACGGGGCGAGAGCGGACGGAAACGGTGTCGTCCTTGACACTGGTGGTTTCAACGTGGGGCGTTGCAGACCAACGTTCTGGGCGGACGATACTGCCGCGGTTGCTTCTGACGGTCAGGACTACTTCGTCGTCTGGCCCCGGACGACGTTCCACGATATCATTGGAATCCGAGTCCGGAGGGGCGGCGTCATCCTCGATTCTGAGATGGTCAATGTCTCGACAGCTTCTGACGGCCAAGTCAACTGTGCGCTTGCCTATGCCGACACAACCTACCTGGTGGTCTGGGAGAATCTGTCGTACTCGAAGATCTATGGCGCGCGAGTAACACGTTCAGGACGCCTTCTCGACTCGCTGGGGATTCCGATTAGTTCCGGGAATTCCAGATTGCCGTCGGTGGCAACCGATGGTTCCAACTTCCTTGTTGTCTGGCAGTCATTGCGCGGCAGCCCGGCATCCTATTACATCAGCGCTACCAGGGTGGATGAGAGCGGGAACGTGCTCGACCCGCCATACGTCCTGGTGCCGGGAGGCCCCACTTCGCAGGATGAACCTTCGGTTACCTTCGGCGCTGAGGACTACCTGGTTAGTTGGAGAGAGAGTAGTGATGGGCTCAGCCGAATCTACGGCACCCGAGTGAGTCGCACCGGCCAGGTGCTTGACACCGCCGGGATCGTGGTCTCACCGCAAGTCTACGAAGCCGCGCCTTCAGTTGCATTCGACGGCACGAACTTCCTTGTGGTCTGGCAGAACAAGCCCACCGGCCAGTGGGCGGACATGCTGGGTGCCCGTGTCAACCAAGACGGGGTGCTGATAGATACGACAGCGTTGGTGGTGATGCCGGCCGCCACATACTATGATGAGCTTCGTCCGCGCGTTGCTTTCGATGGCAGAAACTACGTTGTCGTGTGGACGTGTTTCAGTAGTGCCATCAACGACGCGTACGGGAGAAGGGTGACGCCCTCCGGAGGACTGCTCGATACATTCTGCATCGGAACTGGACCATGCGACCAGGTATCGCCGAGTGTATCCGCGAATTCCCAAGGCGAGGTTCTCATCGTCTATTCCGGTTACACCGATTCGCTTTATCGATATCCGCTTGGTGCCTTGCGAATCTGGGGACGAGCCGGCACGCTGGAGGGCATCCAGGAACCGAGCGCCAGAACCAACCTGCTTTACCAATTGCGGGCCGCTCCCAATCCGTTCCGGACGGCAGTTTCGTTTCAGACGATGGAACCATACCCGGCACGCATCAGGATATCGGATGCGAGCGGCAGGACTGTTCGACGAATTGAGGCCCGCTCATCCGAGGTGGTGTGGAACGGCAAAGACGAGAGCGGCTCCGACTTGCCTCCCGGCGTCTACCTTGTTCAACTGGAAACCGAGAGAAACGCCAACTGTCTGAAGGTCATCAAACTGGACCGGTAGTTTGGGCGCAAGCGCGACGAGCGCTAGCAGGACTCACGAGCAATTGACCTTGCCGGAATCGCCAGAGACCGTTGTGTCGGTGTGAAGGGTCTGTCTCGGGATTCAGGGACTTCTCCTTGACACAAACCCTCCCGCGTCTATACTCGTCTGACACTGGAGAGCAATGCGGAGTGCGAATTGACGATTGCCGAGTTCACTAATCCGCAACGCATGACAAAGGCGTTGCGGGCCAAGGAGGTATCGCAGTGAGGTTTATCCTATTGTCGGTTCTGGTCGCGAGCGCCGCGCTGGGCGCCGGCCCCTATTTCGGCCTGAAGGCCAATCAACCAATCTCGGACGACATGCGCAACACCTACGGCATGATGCCGGAGCTTAGCGCCGGGGTCAGGATTCCCCGCTCCCCGAGCCTGGCGCTGCTGACCGGCCTGTCCGGGACCTGTATGCCGGGCAGAAGCGAGTTCAAGGATTTCAACGTCTGGGACGCTTCGCTCAGGTTCGGTCTGGAATACACGCCGAACACGGTCCTGGGCTGGTCTCTGACGCCCGGGATGATGCTGGCCTACGGGTCTGAGCGGATGCCGAGCGCCGACACGCTGGGCAACATCACCCGCAGTTCGTACGGCGGGACGAGCCTGGGGCTGTTCCTCGACACCGGCGTGATGCTGTTCCGGACCGCAGGCTGGGACTTCTCAGTCCAGGCCGGAGTGGACCTGCTGTCGCTACCGACCAGCAGGGACGTCTCGTGGTCGCAGTACTACAGCTACCGCTACTCGATTGACTTGTCGGCCGTCAACTTTGGTCTGGTGGTGAGAAGAACCGGAGGCAAGTGATGCGCTGGCTGCTTGTAACACTGGTTCTTGCCGGTATGCTGTTCGCGGACGGCGGAATGGTTGTGCCGGACCAGTACGAAATCGAGGAGTATGGCCAGGTCGGAATCATCAAGTTCTTCAATCAGAGCGAGGAACTCTCGATTGCCACCAGCTTCTATTCGCAGTCGTCGGATATCGCCTGGGTCCTGCCGTTGCCGTCCGAGCCGGCCGTGGATTCCGCGCGGGTGGGCCTGTTCCGGGCCCTGGAATACCATTGCCGGCCGCTGTCCCGGGGCAATACGTCTTTCAGTTGCGGCTATGCCCCCGGCACGCGCATGTACGACGGGGGGACTGATTCGAGCGGGCTGCGGGAAGTCAGCGGCGGCATCATCGGCGACTTCGTTTACCAGGTGCTGTGGGCCGCCCAATCCGATACCCTGGAACACTACTTGCGCAACAACGGCTATTCTCTGCCGTCCGGAGCTTCGGACGTATTCCGGCACTATCTCGCCCAGAACTGGAACTACTTCGTCGTGGCCCGCGCCCGCGACAGCACGACTTACTATCAGACGCGCACGCTGGGAATCAGGCTGTCGTTCAGCACTGATTCCATCGTGTTTCCCCTGTACATCAGCCGGATCGGCACTTCCGCAAGTCCGGAAGTGATTCTCTATGTTGCAGCCGACCACCGGCAGATGTTCCCGGGCGCGCGGCTCAGGTTCTCAGGCTCGGCCGACAGCCATACGTTTTCCGCTTACCCGAACTTCATTGACCACGCCTGCCGGCTGACCAAGCTGACCAAAACCTACAACGTTGAGGAAATGCAGGACCTGACCCTGCGTCGGGCGCCGGACGACCAGGACTACCGCGAAGTTCAGGACAGCGGCGAATACGGCATGCTTCTGACTTTCGGCGGCCTGGGGCTCGTCCTCATGATGCGCCGGAAGAAGAAGAGTCTCGCCGGCTAGGCTGACTCTCTGCGCCCCCGCGCGCTCTGCGGCCAGCCCCGGATTCCGGTTAGTCCCTCTGGTGTTCTTGGTGTCCGTGGTAGTGAATTCCGGATTCTCTGTGCTCTTTGTGGTTGTTCCGGTTCCGGACTCCGAGCTTGCGCTCTGCGTCCCCTCGCCGTATAATCGCATCATGAAAATGGAACCGGTCGTCTCTCTTCGGTCTTCTTCGTGCCTTTGCGTCTTTGTGTTGTGCTCCTTCTTGTCGCTGAACTGCAATCCGGCAAAACCGGTTCTGCCGACAAAAGGCGATGCGTTCACGGATTCGCTCTATGGCTCAACCGTCGTGCGCATCACCGACAAGGATGTCGACCACTATTCCGGCAACGGCATCGAGAATGAATACGCCAAGGCCGATGCCTGGAGTTGGGACGGCCAGTATCTAATTCTGCGCGGCAATGACGGGATCTATTACCTGTACGATGGCGAAACCTTTCAACTCATTCGCAGTCTGGACCCGCTCAGCGGCGGCCAGGAACTCGAACCCCGATGGGACGCGACCGATGCCGGTGTATTCTGCTACCTTGCCGGGCCCGCACTGATGAACTACAACGTGGGAACGCAGACGACGGACACCATCCATGATTTCCGCCGGGAGTTTCCGGCTTGCGCGTATGTCACGACCGGCGTCGAGGGCGATGCCTCGCAGGACCGGCGTTACTGGTGCTTCATGCTCCAGGACAGCCTGGCCAGCCTGTTCGCGGTCTGCGTCTTTGACCGGACCCTGGGTTCGGTCGTCGGGCAGAAGACCTCGTTCTCCGATGCGGTCAACTTCTCAACCATGGACGTCTCGGGCAATCACGCAGTACTCTGTTATGACTCAATCCCGATGCAGTCATTTCACATCGACTTCTCCCACGAGGTTGACTTTGTCGCCGGCGCAACCGGCCACTCAGACGTGGCGCTCACGAGCGACGGCCGGGACGTCATGGTCTACCAGAACAACGCCACCGATTCCATCTCGATGACCGACCTTGAAACCGGGGTCGAGACTCCGTTGCTTCCGATTCCGTTCGACACCAACCCGGACATCGGCCTGCACGTGTCCGGCAACTGCTATGCCGTGCCCGGCTGGGTCCTGATTGCGACCAACGGGGCGCTGAATCCGCCCGGCGGCCGGCATTCCTGGATGGACGAGCTGACATTCATACTCGAACTCAAGACCAGCCCGCGCGTGGTCAAACTCGCCCGGACCCGCTGCTACACCGGCAGCTCGCCCCGCGAGAACTACTTCGCCGAAGCCTTCGCGAGCATCAATGCCGCCGGAACGAAAGTGGTCTACGGCTCAAACTGGGGCATCTTCTCCCCTGCGGACTACACCGACGCGTATCAGGTGACGCTGCCCGCTAACTGGAACCACCAGTGAAGACAAATCCTAAGTCCAAAATCCTAAATCCTAAACAAGCTCCAAGCACAAAATCCAAAACACAAGGGAAGCGAGCCTTGACTTCCTCCGAAGCAGGCCGGCATCTCGCCCGGTTCCAGCAGGAGCGGGCGCGGCTCAACGATCTGGTGTTGAAATACGCGGGCCGGGGCATCAAGCGCCTCTACAGCATTGACGCGCAGGTCTACGAAGGCGGCGCACTGCCGGCGAAGACCAAGGAGTTGCTCGGCCTGGTTGCATCGACGGTCCTGCGCTGTGGTGACTGCATCAAGTACCATCTCATCAACTGCCGTGAGCAGGGCGTGACGACTCAGGAACTCGACGAGGCGCTGGCTATCGCGATGGTGGTCGGCGGCTCGATTACGATTCCCCATATCCGCCGGGCCTTCGCGGCGTGGGATGAACTATCTGAGAACCACTGATAAACACAGATTAACACAGTCGAAACCAGCGGCGATTCCGAATCCGTGTCCATCTGTGTTCATCTGTGGTTACTGAAACAGCCGGCCCAGCACCGCTTTCAGTTCGTCCTTGAGCACGATGTGCTTCTCGCGGTCGAGCTTCACGCGCCGTTCGCCCAGCAAGGTCGCCACCGAACAGCTACCCTCGACCCGCACGCGGACCGTATCGCTGAATATCCCGGGCAGCGACCTGAGTACGTTTCCCAGGTTCACCTGTAATGGAAACTCGACCTCAACTGTGTCTCCCCCGCCGACCCGCAGCGGCCCCGGGATGTTCCCGCTGCCGCAGACATTGCTGTCAATCAGGATTCGGTAGACCAGGTCCCGCGCCTTGAACTCGAAGCGGTTGGGATTGCTGACCGCCAGCCTGACGACCAATCCGCCGGTGCTGTCGGCACTCATGCCGCGTAGGTTGAACCCCGGCGACTTGAACACTGGACCTCGGCAGGCGACAAGAACCAATCCGGTCGCCAGAAGCAGCAGCACCGCCGGAAGGACGCGTCTCATGCTCTCAGTATGCTTAAGTCCTGAAAAGAAGTCAAGTCGCGTGGTCCGCCTCTGGACGAGCTGGCAGCCCGGACTGTGATGCCGGGCTCAGTGCGATTCGGTCCGGGTTCGGCCGACCAGCCAATCGAACGACCCGGTATGTTGCATCACCCCATGTCGGTAGATTGGCTGCGTCCGTGGAGCTGAGGTCGCGGTGGCCGCTGATGCGGACGCAGCATCGCGGTCCTGCAGTTGGTCGAGGACTCCCGCCTCCGGGCTTGTCGTCCTGCTGCAGAAGAGAGATGCTGCGGCCATCGTCTTGCTGAGGGATTCTAGCGGGTCGGCAACTGACCGGTCGCGTTCAGAGTCCGGGCCTCGTCGAGGCACTGCTTGTAGTTCTGAGCCGACTCGGTAGCATCGTAGGCTGACGGAGCCAAGGCACCCAGGTCGACATAGTGCATCCGGACCAGCATTACGACCGCCACGACAATCCAGATTCCCAGCAGGGTCTGAATGGTCTTGTTAACCTTGCTCATCATGATAACCTCCAGTTGTTGTCGGATTCTCTTGTACTCATCATGACCAGTGGAATATCACGCTGCATGCCAGGTGATGACCGTAATTGTATCACACTGTGTTTCTGGTAGTTACAAATCATGAATTGCCCTGGAACCGGGCGTGAGGCGACTCTCGATTAGGCTCGGAGTCAATGAGACATGGCGGCAATCAACCTAATATGCTGATTTGGTTGACGTTACGCTGTCTCAGGCGATGTTACACTCAGATACATAATCCTGTCTCAATAGTTGGCCCACGAGTCTTGGCGCGTTGCCGTCTGTCTGTCAGCTCAAGCGGCCGGTGTCGTCCAGCATCGTGTCTCAGTCCATCTTGACGTGCCTCGCGAAACTGGCATTGGGCGCGCACAGATCTGTCTGGTCGGCTTGGCGAAGAACTCGACTGAACCCTGACTCTGCCTCGCCGGGAGGCTGATTCCACGGTCTGATATTCTTAAGGAGCCTTGCCTGCGTTCGTGCACTGGCGACTCTGCGGTGCCACTCCGGATTCCTGACCCAATCTCCTTGACAAAGGTCGTTTCTGGCTTATCATTTCAGTCCGCACAACAATGTACTCCAACCCGGGTTTCGGTCCTGTTTGTTCAGGACAGGCAGTAGAAGGAATCGAGCCGTGAAGGTCAAGTGGCTCGGCCATTCGTGTTTCCTGATTTCCGGCGAAAAGGGCATCCGCATTATCACCGACCCGTATGAGTCCGGCTGTTTCAATGGCGGTCTTGCTTACAAGCCGGTTCGGGAAGAAGCCGACATCGTTACCGTCAGTCACGAACACTCGGACCACAACTGCGTCAAAGACATTCCCGGCACGCCGGAAATCATCCGGAAGACCGGTCATCATGAAGCCAGGGGCGTCGAAATCGATGGGACTCTCACCTGCCACGACAAGACGAGCGGGCGGCAGCGGGGCCTGAACACGGTATTCTGCCTGAACGTGGACGGCATCCGGGTCTGCCATCTGGGCGACCTAGGTCATGAGTTGTCCGCAAAGGAAATCAAAGCGATCGGCCGAGTTGACGTGCTGTTGATTCCGGTTGGCGGGTATTTCACAATTGACGCGGCTGAGGCTTCCCGTGTGGCCGCAGCCCTGTGTCCGAAGATTGTCTTCCCGATGCACTACAAGACACCGGTACTGGACTTCCCGATTACCGGGGTCGAGGATTTTCTGAAAGGCAAGCCGCACGTGAAGCGGCTGGATGCCAGCGAAGTTGAAATCACAAAGGCGAACCTGCCTCAGGAGACTGAGGTCTGGGTTCTGAAACACGCGAATTAGAGACCACGGATGAACACGGATGAACACAGATTGCTTACCGGTTCCGAATCCTTCGGCTCCGGTGCCAATCTGTGCAATCTGCGTAATCTGCGGATAGAAGTCGAACAGGAGGAAAGTTGAGAGAGATACCTTATCAAACCGTCGCGGATGCGGTCAAGAAGCTCTGCATTGACGCGAATTGCCTGATTGGCGATGACATCGTCAAGGCATTCAGGGATGGACTCAAGGTCGAGCAATCCCCGACCGGCAAAGACATCCTGCAGCAGTTGATTGACAATATCGCAATCTCGAAGAAAGAGATGATTCCCGCGTGCCAGGACACCGGCTTCGCGGTCGTGTTCCTGGAACTGGGTTCCGAGGTTCACATCTCGGGCGGCCAGCTCTACGACGCAATCAATGCCGGCGTAGCCAAGGGCTATGTTGACGGCTACCTGCGCAAGTCAATCCTGAAGGACCCGATTCGCGGGCCCAACACCAAGGACAACACCCCGGCCGTGATTCACACCGAGATTGTCCCGGGCGACAAGCTGAAGATCACCGTTGCCCCCAAAGGCGGCGGCTCCGAGAACATGTCCGAAGTGAAGATGCTCACCCCGGCGGCCGGCGCCGAGGGCATCATCAACTTCGTGGTTGACCGGGTGGCCCGGTCCAAGGCGAACCCCTGCCCGCCGGTTATCGTCGGCGTTGGCATCGGCGGCACGTTCGAGAAGGTCGCATTGCTCGCCAAGAAGTCTTTGCTCCGTGACATCGGCCAGCGCCATCCTGACCCGTTCTATGCCGACATGGAAAGAACCATGCTTGAACGCATCAACAAGCTCGGCATCGGACCCCAGGGCTTTGGCGGCCGGGTCACCGCGCTCGACGTGTTCATCGAGGTCTATCCCCGCCACATCGCGAGTTTCCCGGCGGCAGTGAACATTAACTGCCACGTTGCCCGGCACAAGTCGATAACCCTGTAAGGAGGCGAACATGGCAGTAAAGAAGATTACGACCCCCCTGACCGACGAAGTCGTGAAAAGCCTCAAGGCCGGCGACTCGGTGCTCATCACCGGCATAATCTACACCGGCCGCGACGCGGCTCACAAACGCCTGACCGACGCGCTCAAAGCCGGCCAGCCGCTCCCGGTTGACCTGCGCGGGCAGATTATCTACTACGTCGGGCCCGCGCCAGCGAAGCCCGGCTATGCCATCGGCCCGGCCGGCCCGACCACCTCGGTCCGGATGGACCCCTACACCCCGGCCTTGCTCGCCTATGGCATGAAGGGCATGATTGGCAAGGGCAATCGCGCCCCGGAAGTCATTGAGGCCATCAAGAAATACACGGCCGTCTACTTCGCGTCGGTGGGCGGCGCGGCGGCGTTGATTTCCAAGCGCATCACCAAGTGCGAAGTTCTCGCCTACGAGGAACTCGGCGCCGAAGCCCTGATGAAGCTGACGGTAGAAGACTTCCCGGCCGTGGTCGTCAACGACTGCTACGGCAACGACCTCTACGAAGAGGGCATGAAGAAATACCGCATCGCCTAGCGAATTGAAAAGGCAAAATGCAAAGTGCAAAAGGCAAAGTGAAAGAAGCAGAGTGCGGCGAGCGGCAGGCGGATAGCGGTCGCGTGACCATCTACCTGATGGGCAAGCCCTACCAGGTACCGGCCAGCCTGACGATTATGCGCGCGATGGAAGAAACCGGGTACCAGTTCGTGCGCGGCGCCGGCTGCCGCGGCGGTTTCTGCGGCGCGTGCGCGACCGTGTTCCGCACTACCGACACCTACAAGTTGAAAGTCGGCCTCGCGTGCCAGACCGTAATTCAGGACGGCATGTACCTCGCCCAGTTGCCTTTCTATCCCGCGAACAAGGCCCTCTACAGCCTGAAAGACATGAAGGCCGCCGGAGAACTGCTGGTTCAGCTTTACCCCGAGACCATGCGCTGCATCTCCTGTAATTCCTGCACGAAAATCTGCCCGCAGGACATCAAGGTGATGGACTACGTCAACGCGGCAATCCGGGGCGACATCGCCAAGTGCGCCGACCTCTCGTTCAACTGCGTCGCCTGCGGACTCTGCGCCACGCGCTGCCCGGCCGAGATTTCCCAGTACCACGTCGGCATGCTCGCCCGCCGACTCTTTGGCTCCTATATCCTGAAGCGCGCCCCGCACACGAAGCAGATGGTCGCGGACATTGCCGCGCGCAAGTTCGACCCGGACCTCGATACGCTCACGAAAGCCTCGACTGATGACCTCAAGGCCCGCTACGCCAAGCGCGAAATGGAGAAATAGCATGGCATACCCCCTACCGATGCAACCGTCAATCGAGAAGCTGAACGCGACCCGCCAGTCCCGCATGACCCAGCAGATTCCGCTCTTGCCCCCGGACCAGAAACAGACTCTGCTCGAAGGCTTCCACCCGGACTACAAGAAGGGCACGATGCGCGAGCTCCTGCTCGGGGCCAACAAGGGCGACAAGACCCCGCACGAACTCGCCAACCTGTTCGAGGCCTTTACCGCGACCGACCCGGCCCAGGCCAATCTCAAGTGCCCGGACTACGACGTTGATGTGCTGGTTATCGGCGGCGGCGGTGCCGGGGTTTCAGCCGCGCTCGTTGCCCAGGCCGCCGGCGCGAACGTTCTGCTCGTCACCAAACTTCGCGTGGCCGACGCCAACACGACCATGGCTCAGGGCGGCATCCAGGCCGCGGACAAGACCAACGATTCGCCCGCGATTCACTACCTCGACGTGCTGGGCGGCGGCGGGTACAAGAACAAGCCCGACCTTGCCCGCGCGCTGACCTATGACGCGCCGGCAATCATCGCCTGGCTCGAGGAAATGGGCGTGCTGTTCGACAAGAACGCGGACGGCACGATGCAGACGATTCACGGCGGCGGCACCTCACGCAAACGCATGCACACCTGCCGGGACTACACCGGCCTGGAAATCATGCGCTGTCTGAAGGACGAGATGCTCAACTGCAAAGTGCCGGTAATCGAACACAACGCTGCTACGGAACTCGTGCTCGACCCTGATGGACGTTGCTGCGGCGCGGTTCTGCTCGACCTGGAGAACAACCGACTCAGGGTTGTGCGGGCCAAGGCGACCATTCTTGCCACCGGCGGCTGCGGCCGGCTGCACGTACAGGGCTTCCCGACCTCTAACCACTACGGCGCGACCGCGGACGGCCTGGTCCTGGCCTATCGGGCCGGGGCGAAACTTGCGTTTATTGACACCATCCAGTATCACCCGACCGGCGTGGCGTTCCCGACCCAGATTGTCGGCCAGCTCATCACCGAAAAGGTGCGCTCGGTCGGCGCCCAGCTCACCAACGTCGAGGGCAACCGGTTCATCTATGAACTCGAAACCCGGGACTGCACCGCATCCGCGATTATCCGCGAATGCCAGGAACGCAACCTCGGGGTCAAGACTCCCACCGGCGACTTCGGAGTCTGGCTCGATACGCCGCTGATTGAGCTGCTCAAAGGCCCGGGTACGATTCAGAAACAGCTCCCGGCGATGTATCGCCAGTTCATCAACTTCGGCATCGACATGACGAAGGAACCGATTCTCACCTATCCGACCCAGCACTACCAGAACGGCGGCATCCTGATTGACGACAAAGGCGAGACCACGGTCAAGGGTCTCTACGTCGCGGGCGAGGCCGCCGGCGGTATCCATGGCCGCAACCGGCTCATGGGCAATTCCCTGCTCGACATCCTTGTGTTCGGCCGCCGGGCCGGCGTTGCCGCTTCTCAATCCGCACTCAGCATAGGAGTGGCTTCCCAGCCGCGACTCAGTCTCGACCACGCCAAGAAATACAACGCCATGGCCAAAGAACTCGGCTTCCCGAAGGACCGCAAGGCCCCGATTCTCCTGCCCGACTATCGCCCTGAACCCTACAAAGGACACTTCACATTCTTCGAGTGCCGCTAGACTGACAACGCGTAACGATTAGCGGGTCGGCCCATGCCGGCCCGCCTGCTTTCCCCCGGAACAGATTACCGCAGAGACACGGAGAACCAGAGAGCGCACAGAGGGTAACCTCAGAGAAGAACCGATCCGGCTCACTAGACCACTCGGCCACTAGGCCACTTGGCCACTGTTCTCGTCGCTTCTGTTCCGCCGAATCACGAAACTCACTGCAAATCCATCCTGTCGCCAAACTGACTCGCACCGCATCAGTAACTGAACGAATTGAGCCTACGTAGCATATCGAATAGGGGTAGGTGGGGGGCTAGCCCCGGGCTAGGGGGGGGGCTAGCCCGGGGCTAGCCCCCGGGCTGGCCCCCTGAACGACCCTATGAGCGACCCTTCGGGTCGCCCCGGTGACTGACCGGTCGGTCATCCATGGGGCTGTCCAAGGGACTGTCCTCGGGGTCGCCCAGCGGATTGTCCAGCGAGTCGCCGCCCGGTCCGCCCCTAGAATTGTCCTCTGGATTGTCCCGGTGATTACCCTCTGAGCAACCCCTGGGATGCTGCCCGGGTTGCCTTGCCCTGGGGCCTGACGTCGGACTTGGGATTCGCGTTCAGTCGGAGTCGGGGATTACCGCTGCGCCGCTGGAATGGCGCATGAGCTCGCGCTGCATCCGCGCAGTCGCTGAGGCCATCAGTCTGGTGGCTGGTCAAGTGCTGACCGAATGTTGCTCAAGTGCTATTGTTGCGGTGTTGCGCCGCAGGCTCGGTCCTCCTCGCGCTACCGCAGGCGACCGGTGGTCATTCTGCGGAGGCGAGTTCGTATCTTGTCCCCAGACTCCTTTCCCCCGACTCCTTGGCTAAACTCGACAGAGTCGAGCTGCGTATCATGCCCGCTGAACTCGCCGGACGGTCAACGTGGCCGGCTCGCATAGCCGATACGAATGCCGACACCTGCCGCGAATGTCTCGACTGTAGTCTCGTACTCGGGCTCTGCCGCCTGGTGGTCGACAAGCCAGAACCCAGCATCGACGTCGAGTCTTCCGAGCCTCCGACCTGCACTCACTCCCGCCGAAAGAGAGGCAACAGGCAGCATGCCCGAACTGGGCACCTCGCCCCAATTGTACATTTCCGAAACGCCAAGCCCACCGCGAAGGAAGGCTGCAATGTGGACCCCTTCACGCATCGGTCCCCGCCCGATTCGTTTGGTCAGGCTGACCGTCACGGGGAAGACCGAAACGGCCCAGCCACTCCACCCATTGGGAGGGATGACGGCGCGCGCCTCGCAGAGTTGCACTCCAACTGATGCGCCCCAAGTTCGTGAAGGTGACGTCCTGACGGCCACGGCGAGCACGTCGCCCGACAGTTTCAGGCAAGGCGCAGTAGTGAGAATGGTACTCCCGGGTACGCCTGCCTCGGTCCAGTGAACCGTTATTCGCTCGGCACCCAACCCAAACGTCCCTGCGACAGGACGGAAATCGAAATCCGGCCGAGCAGAGGCAGCCTGGAATAGACAACCTATAGTGAGCGTGGTCAGCGCCCATCTCGTTCGGCAGTGGTGCCGCTCTCGTGCAAGCATGGAGCCGTACTTCATGGCATCCGCGCGCCGCGGCGCCGGTACACACGCAAGTGCCCGCGATAGTCATCTATCGCGTACAGGCTGCGACCATCTGACGATATTGCAGCCGCGCAGTAGATGCCTTGCGGTGTCGTGAGCCACCCGACCAACTCGTCGGAATCGGTCCTGAGAACGGGCAGACCATGGTATTCATCTGTCGGGACGATGGCGTAGAACCCATCCGGCGTGAATACCGGGTCGCACACGACACCGTACAGGTTCACCCGCTCTGTAATGCCCGACAAATCTGATGGCACGACAAACAGATGCGCCTGCAACTCGCAGTCGCCGACGTATAGCTTCTCTCCGCTCGGAGTCATGCCCAAACCCGTCAGTCCGATGCCAACCTTAAGTCTGTGGACGACGGACCTCGTGGCAATCGAGTAGGCCGTCAACGTCGAGTCATAGAAGCTCGCGACGTACAACATGTCGCCTTCTGGACTCAGTGCTATCGCATCGGGTTCCAAATCTGTCGGGATCTTCCATTCAACTGTGAAATCCGAAACGCGTATTCTGGCGACACTGTCTTCGTGTGCATTGGCTGTGTAGAGGTAGTCACCTTCCGGTGATAGCACCATGGCCCGGGGTGCCTTTCCGACGTAGACCTGCGCCACGATTGCGTTGCCGGGCAACGCCATGGCCTTGACTGAATCGCAACCCGCAGTCGCAACGTATTGGCGCTGACCATCAGGCGAGATTATCAACTTGTGGGGCTGGCTACCGACGGTCACGGTGTCCACGAGAGCGTAATCCGACGTTCGCATCGCGAGAATTCGATTATCGTCACGCAGTGCCATGTAGACGTACTGGCCATCCGGCGTGACTACCGCTGAACTCACGATTTCGTGGAGAAGAGGAAACATCGGGATGTCCGCAACAAGGGAGTCAGGGTAGCCCGGTCCCGCACCTGTAAGCTCTACTAAGTGGGCGTCTGACCAGCCGGACTCCGCTCCTTTGCCATTCTTAGCCTTTGCCTTGACCCTATAGTTGTTGCTGTCTGCATAGGTGTGCGCTACCGAGATAGTCTCACCGCTGAGGATGAATGAATCTGTCCAGACCTTACTCGTCGTGTCGCCCCAGTCGAACATGAAGGCCACGCTATCGCCATCCGGGTCTTCGGATGTTGCCTTGAACGTCAAAGGCATGCCCGCAATTCCGGCATCCGGTCCGGTCACGACCGGCACACTCGGCCTCTTGGCCGATTGGCACGTCAGTCCCGCGAGTATTGCCAGCAGCCCGATGCCCGACGCCACAGGCCAGCTAGCGGTTCCTCGCCAATTCCTCAAAGCCCTCATCCTATGCGCTCCCTTCAGTTTCTCCCCAGAATAATCTTACAACTCCCTGCTCATCGCTTCTTCCGCTTTCCGTCGCTCGCAAAGTGAGTAGTGAGTAGTTAGTTGTGAGTAGGCGGGAACTGACGGAGACTCCGAGTATCGCTTCACTCGCGCGTAAGCTCGGTCGCTATTTCGCAACTCGGCTCATCCAGTAGCGCGGCTTGCGGTGCAGATGAGCCACTGCCACAACAATGACCGCGCCGACATCCTGACCATAGACCAGACCATAGGGAAAGCGGTTAACCAGCGCTCGGCGCAGACCGGGGTCCAACTCCGAGCATGAATCAGGATATGCCGTGATGCGGTGAATCGTGCGGTCAATCTCATCCAGAAACTCGTATCCCAGGCCGGATGACTGGCGCTCGTACCAGACAAAGGCGTCGTCCAGTTCCTGCCGGGCGACGGCAAGGAAGCGAACGGTCACGTTCGGCGGTACTTGGCCATGACGTCGGCGTAGGGAACGTGCTCCGCCCGGCCGTCACGATATGCCTGCCAGCGCGCTCGCGACTCGTCCGCCCAGATTCGGTCAAGCTCCGGGTCGGGACGGTCCAGTTCGAGCAGAATGCTGTCCACCACGGTCAGCTTGTCGATGTCGGGGAGCGCCTTTACCTTGTCAACTGCTTCTTGAGTCTGGGCATTCATATTCTCTCCTTCGTCAGACAGATTCTAACAAGCCAGCCAATGACTTTCCAGTCGTGAGTGGTCACAATCTGTGACCACCTCCGGCTTCTCACCGGCGGTCAACCCGAACACGAAGTCAGTTGAGACCATGTATCCGGGTCCGTTCTCAAAGGTCATTTCCTGCTGATGCAAGCATAGGCCGCAACCGACAAAGTGTCAAGGACAGGAACGCGACTTAGATTGTCACTGAACCGCTGGCAAGGTCATGCCAACTGGTGCCGATGTCGCCCGGCGGTTTCGGCGCGGGTGTATCTAGTTCGGGAATTGTCGTCACCTGCCCGGCCAGCAACTCATCAAGCCGCTGTCCCAGTTCCAGATAGCGCGCCCGCAATCCGGCCAGCCGGATTTGAATTACTTCCAGCCCGAATGGCTTGTTTCGCCTGAGCCATTGTCCGCGCCACGATACGGCCAGTTCTTCCAATCGGACGACCAGCGCCGGAATCGCAGAGCGCACTTCGGCCAGCCCTGATCGGTCCCGAACACGATACGCCTGATCCAGTGTCAGACGCAGGCTGACCTTACGCGACAAGACATCCGCGAGCAGAACCGCATGATGAATGTCGCCGGCCTCGTTCCCACCAGCGCGCGCGGACAGGTCATCCTTCAACCGGGCAAAATGCTCAGCCACATCCTGCCAACTCCCGGTTCCGTCATTCGTCATTCGTACTTCGTCATTCCCTCTGTGCTGGTGGAAGATGCCGAGCAACGGGTCATCCCATAGAATCGCCGCGCCCGAAACCGGTCGGTTCAGTTCGCCGGCTTTCCTGACCGTCTCGTAGTCCGCCCCGCACACTGCCTTGAACCGGTCTGCCAGATTCTTCGGGTTGAACTCGCGAGAGTACGACCGCTCAGCCCCAAACGCCAGCCCGGCCAGGGCGGAGTCGAAATCGCAATATGCACCGTCATCGCCCCAGAGCGTGAAGAAAAGCTCCTTGACCCCGGCTTCGCGGCAGGCTGAGATGCATGCTCCGGCGTTGGCTTCGGTCAAAGCCGGGTCGTACCAGAGCCGCGCCCAGGTCCAAACTCCGGACGCCATCACCGGCTCAAATCCAAGTGCCCGGTGCCGGGCAATCCAGTCCTTGTAGAACGCCGGGTCCGAATGGTAGTAATCCCAATACACGAGACGCAAGTACTTAGGAATCTGCGCCGCGACGTCATCCGGAATCCGGGTCTCAGGGTCATAGTATCGTCCGCTCGCGTTGCCCATCCTGAAGTACATGTCGGACCATATCATCGGCTCCAGACCCCGTTCCCGGCACAGCGCGCAGACGCGGTTGAGATGTTCATTGAAGATGTCGAACCTGCGGCGCGCGCCAAACCGGTCAAGGTATGCGCCGCGCCCCAGAGACCACGCCTCGTCCATGCCCACGTGCACTCGCCGGCTCGAGAACCGGTCGCGCACCGCGTCGAGCATCTTCGCAATCAGCCGATAGGTCTTCTCCTCTCCGACCAGCAGCACGGACTGGAAGTCGGCCACATCAGCATGCGCCGGCCAGCGCAGTATCTGCTCCAGGTGTCCGAGCGTCTGGATGCAGGCTACGAGTTCGATTCCCAGCCCGGCCGCGTACGCGTCGAGGTCTTTCAGTTCCGCAGCCGTGTACCTTCCGCGCTGGTAGCCGAAAAAGTCTTCGCCTTCGAGCTCGTAGGTGTCCTCGGTGTAGAGCATCGCCTGGTTGAAGCCCAGTAGCGCCAGCCGGCGCAACCAGCGCTTGAAGTGCTCGGGTTTCATCACCGCGTTCCGGCTGCAATCGAGCATGAAACCCAGGGTTTTGAACCCGGTTTCCTCGCGCAACTCGCCGCCATCCGGCACCAGCCGGGCAAGCACTGCACCAATTCCCCTCAGGGCGAGATTCAGTCCGGAGTAGCGAATTGTCGCGACACGACCCGCGCGCCGGATAATACAGGTCCCCGGCTCGCCGGGCTCGAACTTGAGCCGGATTCCCTCACCCACGCCCTCCAGTATCGGATACTCATGACCCAGCTCGCGTAGCACGGCATGAAGCTCATGCGGTGTGTCCTCAGCCCGCCAACCGACCGTAATCCTGTCGCCGGTCATGTCCCGGGCGACTACTTCTGGGGAAACATCACCGGCGCCAGGCCTTCGGAGAAGTTGCCGGCATACCAGTATGTCGCCGGGATGATGAGCTTGCCCTGACGGTCAATGAACCCGGAGCGCGTCGCGCCATCCGCCGCGCGCGTCTCGATGACCGCACGTCCGTTGCTGAATTCGTGCGCGTTCTCGTATTGCAGAGGTATCACCACCTTGCCCGAAGGGTCAATGAATCCGTACTTCGCGTTCCAATTCAACCGCACCAGTGCTCGACCATAGTGGAACTCGCCGGCAGAGTAGTACTGCGCCGGGATCACCATCCGGCCAAGAGTGTCAATGTAGCCTTGCTTCCCCGAGCTGTCCTCAGCCGCACACAGGCCCTCACTGAACTCGGTAGCACTGTGCTTGCCCAGCTCAATCACGCGCTCACCGGCATGGTTGATGAAGGCATAGTTGTTTCCGTTCTTCACCAACGCCCGACCAAAATGGAAGTCATGCGCCATGTCATAGCGCGCCTCGATGACCATTTCGCCGGAATGGTCAATGTAGCCCCAGCGCCGGCCGGTGACGTAGCTCTCGCGCTCGTGCACGACCTCACCGCCGACTGCCACTGAGGCCAGCCCTTCGAAGAACCCCTGGGAATACCCGGCCGCTTCGGTGAACCGGGCAGGAATGACCATGTCTCCTGAGCGGTCAATGAATCCCCAGTGCCCAAGCGCCGCGCCATTCCGGGAATCGCGTGTATTCACCGCGCACAGCCCTTCACGGAAATCACCGGCATTGTAGAACGAATCCGAAAAGAACGACCGGCCCAGCGAATCTCGGCAATGAACGAATTGGTCCGGTTGAACCCAAACCAAACCCGCGTGGTACTCGTGCGGGTTGCCGTAGGTGTATTTCGGCTTGAAGATTGTCTTGCCGGTGCGGTCAATGAACGCCCGGGTCCCGTCCGCGAGCGTCACCCGCGCCCGGCCCTCAGAAAATCCCTCAGCGGTCGTGAACAGCGGCGCAATCACGACCTTGCCGGTAGTGTCAATATAGCCCATCGAAGCGTGCTCCCCGGCCCAGAGGACCGTGACCAGCAAGGTCAAACTCAGTGCGCGGACCGGAGCTGAGCGCATTGCTGGACCACGGGACGCGGCACTGCGAACACGTGAGGTCGCACGACGGCGAATCGTGAGCCGGCCAGTCATGGCTTGTACCCGAGGCCGAGACTGATCGCTGGCGCCACAGTCGTGTTCTTCCGGTTGGGGTTGTTGACCGGGTTGATAATGTATGCCAGGCTGCCACAGGCCTGCCAAAACAACCCGAACGGCGCCATCCCCTTGTAACCCAGGCAAAGCGCCGGTCCGACCATGGTCCGGGTCCTGATGACAGGCAGGCTGTCCTGGTCCCGGTATTGGGTGCCGAAGCTCAAGCCGGCAAATGCCCGATGCCACCGACCGTATTCGAGATTGCCCCCGCCACAGTAGCCGATAGCCGGGAATTGCCTAGTCGGGTAGTAGACGACACCGACCGCGGCAAACGGGGTCAGCCGGAACCGCGGTGCGAGCAGTATCTGATACTCAAGTCCGCCGCCCGCGTCGCCGCCGTACAGATTTCCGAGACCGACCGAAACTGCCGGCCCGCTGTTGAGTTTGCTCGCGCCCAAAGCGACCGTCGCCGCGAATAGCGCCAGAATGACCGTACATGCTGACTTCACCATATCCTCCTTGCCGGAATCCGGGATTGACCCGGCGCCAGCCGTCGCTTCATGCTAACCCAAGCTGCGCGGTTCGTCAACCCCCTCGGCCCGGGATGGGTCAACGATACCGGTAACCCCGGGCAGGAGCGAAGGCGGAATCCCTGCACCCGGTCAGGCCGCATGCCCCTTGACCGCCCGGCCACTCGACCTTACAATCAGTGCTCCATGACGCAGGAAACCATGGCCGAGGCGACCCGGGAGAAGAACCGGGTCGCGCTGACTTCGATGCTTGCCGCGATCTTCCTGACCGGCATCAAGCTGGTCGTGGGGGTCATGACCCGGAGCCTGGGCATCATCGCCGAGGCCCTGCATTCGGGATTGGACCTGCTCGCGGCACTGGTTACGCTGATTGCCGTCCGCACCTCGGACCGGCCGGCGGACAAGGAACACCAGTACGGCCACGGCAAGATCGAGAGCCTGTCCGCGCTGGCCGAGGCGGCGCTGTTGTTTGTAACCTGCGGCTGGGTGACTTACGAGGCAATCCGGCGCATTCAGGGCCAAGGCCCGCGGGTCGAGGTGAACCTGCTCGCGTTCGTAGTAATGGCGGTTTCAATCGTCGTCAATGTCTGGCGCGCCCGCGCCCTGACGCAGGTCGCGCACAAGTACTCGAGCCAGGCCCTGGAGGCCGATGCCCTCCATTTCTCGAGCGACATCTACAGCTCGCTGGCCGTGATTGCCGGGCTGGCGTCGGTCCGCTGGCTCCATTTCCGGCTCGGCGACCCCTTGGTGGCGCTGGTGGTGGCGATTATCGTCGCGGTCGCGGCCGTGCGGTTGACCGCGCGGGCCGTGAACGTCCTGATGGACATCGCGCCCGGTAGCGTGGTCGAGCAGGTTCGGCAGAGCATCACCGAAACCCGGGACGTCGACTCGTATGACCAGTTGCGCATCCGGCATACCGGCAATCGGACGTTCATCGACGTCACGATTCGCGTCGACCCCAAACTCCCGCTCACCCGGGCGCACGAGGTCACCCAGAATCTCGAACAGGCGATTGCCCGACGCCTGCCCCAGGCCGACGTGGTGATTCACGTCGAGCCCGCGGTCGCGGGTTCGATTCAGGTCGAGCAACCCGATGCCGGCCACCAGGCAACTGTTCGCGACCAGATTGAGCAGATTCTGAACGACCACCTGTCCCAGTTCGTGGGCTTCCACGACATCCACGCCGATACGCGGGCCGAAGCCACCGACATCACATTCCACCTGGTCATGCCCGAAGGCGCGAACGTCCGGGCCACGCACGATTTCTGCGACCACATCGAGGCCGACCTTCAGCAGAAGTTCGCCAACGCGCGCATCAGCATCCACGTCGAACCCTGCGACCGTCAGTGCCAAGACTGCCACATCACCTGCGACTTCCGCCGCGAGGCCGTGCATCCAGGGTAGACCAATGCCCAGCTCTCAAATGCCCGAGCCAGATTGACTCTCCCGCTTTGAACTTTGGCATCTGGATTTGAGTTTTGCACTTTGGATTTTGAACTTGAGTACTAAGGTGTTCAGGTATTTCGGTATTTGGGTACTTGGGTACTTGGCGCTTCGCCTATATGCCTGACGTCCTGCTTCCCCGCACGTTCGCGGCCCTGCGCCACCGGAACTTCCGCTTGTTCTGGTTCGGCCAGCTCATCTCGCTCATCGGCACCTGGATGCAGAGCATCGCCCAGAGCTGGCTCGTGCTCGACATCACCAAGTCCGCGTTTATGCTCGGCCTGGTGAGCACGATGGGCACCCTGCCGGTCCTGCTCTTTGCCCTGCCGGCCGGCGCGATTGCCGACCGGGTGAACAAGCGCAATCTCCTGATTATCACCCAGACCGTGATGATGGTCCTGGCCTTCATCCTCGCTGTGCTCGCCTCCCTGCACATGGTCCGGGTCTGGCACATCATCGTCCTTGCCAGCCTGCTCGGCCTGGCCAACGCCTTTGACATGCCCTGCCGCCAGGCCCTTGTGGTCGAGATGGTAGGCCGCGACGACCTCCTGAACGCAATCGCCCTGAACTCAACGATGTTCAACGCCGCGCGCATCATGGGCCCGGCCATTGCCGGCATCCTGATTGGCGCGGTCGGCACCGCCATGTGCTTCTACCTCAACGGCGCGAGCTTCATCGCGGTGATCATCGGCCTCGCGCTGATGCGCATCAAGTTCGAGCCCCCGCCACCCAAAGACGAAACAATCCTCCATGACATGCTCGAAGGCCTGCGCTACATCCGGCACCACACGGTGATTCTCACCATCATCGCCATCGTCGCGGTTTTCTCGGTCTTCGGCATGCCCTACACCATGCTCATGCCGGTCTTCGCCAAGGACGTACTGCACACCAACGCCCACGGTTACGGCCTGCTGATGACCGCCACCGGCATCGGCGCGGTCGCCGGCGCGCTAACCCTGGCCGCGTTCAGCCACGTCCGCCAGCGTGGCCGGCTGATACTCGCCAGCAGCATCATTTTCATCGTCTTCATCAACCTGTTCGCGGCCTCGCGCTCGATGCTCTGGTCCCTGCCCTTGCTCGCGGTCATCGGCTTCGCGATGGTCAACCAGGCTGCGGCCGGCAACGCCCTGATTCAGATTCATGCCCGGGACGACCTGCGCGGCCGCGTAATGGGCGTATTCAGCATGATGTTCCTCGGCTTCGCGCCGTTCGGCAGCTTCCAAGCCGGCGTGGTCGCCCAGCACTTCGGCGCGCCCTTAGCGCTGGTCATCGGCAGCGCAGTCATGGCTCTCACCCTGGCCCTGGTACTCATCCTCCGGCCCGAAATCAGAAACCTGTAACCAGCCCGGGGCTGGCGGCCAGGTTTCCTTCAAGTCTGCCGTTGTGACTGCCGTTCCCTGCTTCACCCGGGGCGTTACCCCGCGCGCTACTTGCCAGTCGTCAGAGAAGTCGTCTACTCCATGGATCACAAGCCCCAGATTCGCGCTCTATCGGATTCGGGACTCCGGCGACGTCGCCTGCAGGGTGCGGATTGCCGATGCCGACCGGCGCTAGTACTCGCCGCGGTTGAAGAAGAAGACCGCGATGGCGGTGATGACCACGCTGAAGACCGCGAGGAACGTGATGTCGAACCAGGGCGGGTAGAACCCGATGCCGAGTATCAGCCGACGAATCAGGTCCACGCCGTAGGTCATCGGATTGATGCGCACCAGCGCATTGAGCCAATGCGGCAGGTTGGTCGGCGGGAACATCGCGCCGGACAGAAACCACATCGGCATGATGACAAAGTTCATGATTGTCCCGAAGCCCTGGAATGACGTCATCCGCGCTGCAATCAGCACCCCGACCCCGGTGAGCGCAAACGAGAGCAGGGCAATCACCAGCAGCATCGGGATGATGTGCAGCAGCGGAATCTTCACGTGGACCAGCGGGCTCAGGAGCATGATAATCGCGGATTGAATCAAAGACAGCGTGGTCCCGGCTAGGCACTTGCCGATGGCGATTGACGTGCGCGGCACCGGCGCAACCAGGATCTCCTTCAGGAACCCGAACTCCCGGTCCCAGATAATGGTTATCGCGGACTGGATGGAAGTGAAAATCACGGTCATCGCGACAATCCCCGGGAAGATGAACTGGGTATAGCTGAATCCCTGCACCGACGGGGTCGCGCCGCGCAGGCCCATGCCCAGGATGAACAGCCAGAGAATCGGCCGGACGATGGAACCGATGAGCTGGCTCCGCTCCCGGAAATACCGGATGGTATCCCGGAGCCAGACCATCTCGATGCAGGCAAAATCAATCATTGTCTGCTGAATGACGATTTGCGATTGCCGAATTACGATTGACAATCGTCATTCTGCATTCGTCATTCGTCATTGCCCTCATGTCCGATGCGTCCTCTTGACGAACCCCTTCAGCTTGTCGCGGTTGCTCGCGCCGTCATCCCGGATTTCCCGACCGGTGAGCTTGAGGAATACGTCATCCAGGGTAGGCCGGCGCACGCTCACCGATAGCACCTTCGCCGAAAGCTCGCGCACCAGCTTGGGGATTTCGCCCGCGCCGTTCGTGACCTCGACGTGCAATCCGGACTCATCCTGCAGCGCAGCAACGCCGTATTTCGCACTCAATTCCTGTCGGGTGAGCTGGTCGTTGTCGGTCGCGAGGTCAAGCATGTCTCCGCCCACGCCGGCTTTCAGGTTCTCGGGCGTGTCCAGCGCGACGATCTTGCCATGGTCGATAATCGCAATCCGGTCGCAGTATTCGGCCTCGTCCATATAGTGCGTGGTCATGAACAGCGTTATCTTGTGCTCATCGCGCAGCTTGAGCAGGTATTCCCAGATGCGGTTTCTGGTCTGCGGGTCGAGCCCCAGGGTCGGCTCGTCAAGAAACAGCACCCTGGGCTTGTGCAGCAGGCCCCGGGCGATTTCCAGCCGGCGCTTCATTCCGCCTGAGAAGTTGCGGACCAGGTCATTGGCCCGGTCTTCGAGTTCCATCCAGCGCAGCGACTCGGTGATACGCCCGGGCAATTCCTTGCGTGGGACCTTGTAAATCATCCCGTGGAACCGCAGGTTCTCCCGCGCCGTAAGTCGGTCGTCGAGCGACGGGTCCTGGAAGATAATGCCCAGCGATTTGCGCACCTGGGTATGCTGGCGTACGACGTCGAACCCGGCAACCGACGCGCTCCCGGAGCTCGGCCGGAGCAGCGTGCACAGCATCTTCACGGTCGTAGTCTTGCCCGCGCCATTCGGCCCCAGGAACCCGAATATCTCGCCTTCCGGCACCTGAAACGAAATATGGTCAACCGCGACGAAACCCTTGAAATCGCGCGTGAGCAGACTGACTTCAATCGCGTTCATGGGTGTTATTGGGCGCTTCGGCTTCGGTTACTTGTGTTCAACTTCGGTGAGCACCGCGTTTTCGGCGCAGACGATGACCTTCTCCGGCGTAACCTGCACTACGCCGCCTGAGACTCTGTAGCAGCGATTCTTGTCCTGCCATTTCACGGTCAGGACTCCGGCCCTCAGCGAGGTGACGAAAAAGGCGTGCCCGGCCCGCACGCCGAAATAGCCTTCGCTCCCAGGAACCACGACTTCCTCGGCCCGGTCCTGCAGCAGCGTCCCCTCCGGGGTCAGCAGCTCAATCTGGAAGTCACTCATGGCGAACTAAACAGCAAGACATAAAGACACTAGGGGAATTCGGAGTCTTACCACCACGGCACGACGACACAACGACAACGGAAAACAGAAACCGAATCTGGGTAATCTGTGAAATCTGTGGATGGAATCAGAATCCGGAGTTTCACGGCGAGGACTCGACGATGCCATGTGTGACGGCTACGCCTCGGTGGCCATGCGCGAGGCTTCTTCCTGCACATCGTCAATCGTCCCCTGCATGAAGAACGCCTGCTCGGGAATCTCATCGCATTTGCCGTCCAGAATTGCCTTGAACCCGCGCACGGTCTCGACGAGCGGCACAAACTTGCCCGGCCGGCCGGTGAACTCCTCGGCCGCGAACATCGGCTGGGACAGGAAGCGTTGAATCTTGCGCGCCCGCGCCACCGCCCGCTTGTCGTCCTCGCTGAGTTCCTCCATCCCGAGAATGGCGATGATGTCTTTCAGGTCCTGGTAGCGCTGGAGTACCTGCTGGACGCCCCGGGCGGTCTGGTAGTGTTCCTGCCCGACCGTAATCGGGTCCAGGATCTTGGAACTCGATGCCAGCGGGTCCACTGCCGGGTACAACCCGAGCTCGGCAATCTGTCGCGAGAGCGCGGTGAAGGCGTCGAGATGCGCGAAGGTCGCGACCGGCGCCGGGTCGGTGTAATCATCGGCCGGCACGAATATCGCCTGCACCGAGGTAATCGAACCCTTCTTGGTCGAGGTAATCCGTTCCTCCAGGTCGCCCATCTCGGACGCCAGGGTCGGCTGGTAACCGACCGCGGAAGGCATGCGGCCGAGCAGAGTCGAGACCTCGGAACCGGCCTGGACGAACCGGAAGATGTTGTCAATGAACAGCAGCACGTCCAGCCCTTCCTCGTCGCGGAAGTACTCGGCCAGGGTCACGCCCGCAAAACCCACGCGGAACCGGGCGCCGGGCGGCTCGTTCATCTGGCCGAAGACCAGCGCGGTCTTGTCCTTCACCTTCATCCGGTCCAGTTCCAGCCAGAGGTCGTTGCCTTCCCGGGTCCGCTCGCCAACCCCGGCGAAGACCGAGACGCCGCCATGCTCCGTCGCGATGTTGCGGATCATCTCCATCACCAGCAGGGTCTTGCCCACGCCCGCGCCGCCGAACAGCCCGACCTTGCCGCCTTTGGGATAGGGCTGCAGGAGGTCAATCACCTTGATCCCGGTCTCCAGCAGTTCGGTGCGCGTCTCGAGTTCTTCGAACCCGGGCGCCGCGCGGATGATCGGGTAATGCTTCTCCGCCTTCAGCTCGCCCAGCTCGTCAATCGCCGCGCCGGTGACGTTCAGCAAGCGGCCGAGCGTGCCCCGGCCAACCGGGACGGTAATCGGCGCGCCGGTGTCTCGCGCCGGCATGTCCCGCTTCAACCCGTCGGTCGAAGCCAAGGCGATGCAACGCACGCGGCGGTCGCCGATCTGCTGGGCTACCTCCAGCACCAGTTGCCGGTCCTCGTCGGTGGTGACGCGCCGGTCGGCGGCGACGGCCTGGTCCTGCCGCGCTACCGTGACGGCGTTGCGAATCGGCGGCAGGATTCCTTCCGGGAACTCAATGTCCACCACCGGGCCGATAATCTGAACAATCTTGCCGATATTGGGTTTGGTTTCAGCCATGTAACTCCTTAACGGTCACGAAACGCTTCAGCGGCGGTCGAAATCTCCGACAGCTCGCGTGTAATTGACTCCTGGCGGGCCTTATTGAAAGTCAGCGTCAGGTCGCGGATCATCTCGCCCGCGTTAATCGTCGCCATGTCCATTGCCAGCATGCGCGCCATGTGCTCGGACGCGGTCGATTCCAGGAATATCCGCCAGACTTCCCGCAGGTAGTACTGCGGCAGCAGGCGGTCAAGGACCGCAAACGGCGCCGGCTCGTAGGCATACTCCGGGAATAGCGGTTCGGCCCGAATGCCGCCCACGCCAATCGGCAGTATCTGCTCGGCCTTCACCCTCTGCCGGGCCGTGGAGCGAAACTCAGTGTAGACTGCCCAGAGCTCGCCAATCCGGCCTGCGAGATACTGCTCCAGGAACTCCCGGGCCAAGACCGCGACCTTGTCGTAAGTCATGCCTTGAAAGAATCCCGGCAGCTTTCGGCTCATGGGCCGGTGATGACTCTGCATCAGGTCAACCAGTTTCTTGCCGAACACTACGGTCTGGAGTTCCCGACCCGAGTACTCGTACTGGAACTTCAGACTCTCGGCCATCAGGTTGTTGTTGAACGGTCCGCACAGTCCGCGGTCCGAACCCAGCACCAGCACTACAATCGGTGTTTCGGGTTTAGAGTTTAGAGTTTCGGATTTGCGCGCTTCGCGGAGCAGCGGGTGCAGGTTCCCCGGCGTGCGCAGCACCAGGTCCGAGACCAGCTCGCGCAGCTTGAGAGCATAGGGCTTCTGCTTCAGCACCTGGGTTTGAACCTTCATCAGTCGGATAGCCGACACCGTCTTCATCGCCCGCGTGATGTGGCTGATGCGCCGGACGCTGGCGATTCGGCGGCGGATGTCGCGTAAAGGAATCATCGGAGGAATCCCAAGTAACCAACTATCCGACCTCGGCCACTTGGCAGTTGACGATTGGCAGTTGCTTGGTTACTTGCCGGTTGGCAGTTGGCACTTGGCATTGGGTTGCTCTATTTTGCCGGCGGTTCAACTGGAGCCGCTGGCATCAACCATCTGGTCTTGAACTCTCTCGTCGCATCGGTCAGCGCCTTACGCAGTTCATCCGCCAGGTCTTTGGTCTGGGCAATCGCCTTGACGATTTCCGGATGCTGCTCGTTCATGTGCTTCAGGAAGTCGCGCTCGAAGTCGCGCACCTTCTCGACCGGCAGGTCGTCGAGCACGCCCTCCACGCCGGCGTTGATAATCATTACCTGGTCCGCGAGCGGCATCGGCTCGAACCGGTCCTGCTTCAGGATTTCCACAATCCGGCTGCCCCGGGTAATCTGCGCCTGCGAGGCCCTGTCCAGCTCGGCGCCGAACTGCACGAAGCTCTCAAGGTCGCGGTACTGCGCCAGGTCGATCCGCAGCTTGCCCGCGACCTTCTTCATCGCCCGGGTCTGGGCATTGCCGCCGACCCGCGAGACCGAGTTGCCGACGTTGATTGCCGGGCGCGTGCCGGCATAGAAAAGGCCCGGCTCGAGATAAATCTGCCCGTCGGTGATCGAAATCACGTTGGCCGGGATATACGAAGCCAAGTCCCCGGCCTGGGTTTCAATCACCGGGATGGCAGTCAGCGAGCCGCCGCCATGGGTGTCCGAGAGTTTCGCCGCCCGCTCGAGCAGGCGCGAGTGCAGGTAGAAGACGTCGCCCGGGTAGGCTTCGCGTCCGGGCGGGCGCCTGAGCAGCAGCGCCAGCTGGCGGTAGGCCCAGGCCTGCTTGGTCAGGTCATCATAGAACACGATGGCGTGCCGGCCCTTGTCCCGGAATTCCTCGCCGATGGCGCAGGCCGCATACGGCGCGATGTACTGCAACGCCGCCGGGTCCGAGGCCGACGCCGAAACGATAATCGTGTGCTTCAGCGCGTCGTATTCCTCGAGCGTCTTCACCACCCGCGCGACGTTGGACGACTTCTGGCCGATGGCGCAGTAGATGCAAAACAGGTCCTTGCCGCGCTGGTTGATAATCGTGTCCAGGATAATCGCGGTTTTGCCGATGCCCCGGTCCGAGAGAATCAGCTCGCGCTGGCCCCGGCCGATGGGAATCATCGCGTCAATTGCCTTGATGCCGGTCTGCACCGGCTCCTTTACCGGCTGACGCGAAATCACGTCCGGCGCGCGGGACTCAATCGGGCGCGTCGCAATAGTCGCGACCGGCCCCTGGTCGTCGAGCGGCTCGCCGAGCGGATTCACCACCCGGCCCAACAGCGCGTCGCCGACCGGCGTGGACAGAATCTTCCCGGTCGTGCGCACCTGGTCGCCTTCCTGAACCTTCCGGTCATCGCCGAGCAGGATAATGCCGACCGAATCTTCTTCCAGGTTCAGCACCATGCCTCGCACGCCATTGGGGAAGTCAATCATCTCCGACATCATTGCCCCACGCAGGCCATAGACCCGGGCAATTCCGTCCCCGACCTGGATGACGGTCCCGGTTTCGACGACCTCCAGCCGGGACTGATAGCGCTCGATTTCGCCCTTCAGGACGCTTGCCAGTTCACTGGGTCGCACTGCTTCCTCCTGGTAGTGAGTAGTAAGTAGTGAGTAGTGAGTAGTCAGTTCTTCTCGTTCTGATTTCTGGCTTCTGCATTCTGCCTTCTGACTTCGGACTCACTTTCACGTTCTGCTCAACGTCTGTTCTCGAATCTGCTTCAGCCGTCCCGCGATACTGCCGTCAATAATCCGGTCCCCGACCTGCACCCGCACGCCGCCAATCAGCTCCGGGCAGGGCTTCTCGGTGATGAAGACGTCGCGCCCAGTCGCCACGACCAGCGCTTCCTTGAGTTGCGCCCGGGACTCGGCGCTCAAGGGGTGCGCGGTTTCGACGGTGGCCCGCAGGATGCCGAACCGTTCATGCCGCAGGACAAGAAACGCCTGGCTGATTACTTCCAGGATGCGCATCTGGCGCTGCTCGACCAGCAGGTTCAGGAATGCCACGACTTCAGGCAGCAGTTCGGCGGGCAGGAGTTTCTTCAACACGCGCCGCTTCTCGGCTGGCGGAATCTCCGGGTGAGACATGAACCGGTCCAGGTCATCGGCGTCGCGGGTCAGCTTTGTGACCAGCTCCAGTTCGGCGTAGGCCCGGTCAACCAGCCGGCGCGGCTCGCAGATATCGAACAGCGCCCGGGCGTAATGCCCGGCCGCGGTCAGCTTTTCCATTCCGTACCGCGAATCTCGGCGCTCAGTTCCTTGACCAGCTCGGCTTCGACCTCGGGCGTCGCGGCCTTGCCCAGCGCCTTCCGGGCCAGGCTGTCCGAGATGTCCAGCAGTTCGGCCTTGGCGGCGTGCATCGCCTCGGCGACGTCCGCCTCGCACTGCAGACGATTCCGGGCGGCAATCCGACCAGCCTCGAGCCGGCCCTGCTCGACGATTTCCTCGTGTTTGCGCCGGGCGTCGGCCTCGGCCTGGCGCATGACCTCATCGCGCCGGGCGCTCAGCTCGCCTACCCGGGTTTCGTAGCCCATCCGCAGCGCCTCGGCCTCACCGCGTGCCTTCTCCGCATCCACAATGGTCTGTTCCACCCGCCGCCGCCGGTCCTCGACCATCTTCACCAGGGCCCGGTACACGAACCGCCACATCAGGAAAACAAAGACGAGAAAGATGATTCCCTGGTACAACAGCAGTCGAGGATGAATCTCTAACATGGTTCGGCCCGGCGGCAAGGAACCAAGTAACCAAGTAACCAAGCAACCAAAACCGGCCATTTGGCATTTGGCGGTTGGCAGTTGGTTGGTTCCTTGGCCATTGGCAGTTGGTTGCTTGGCTTCACAGCAGGAAGTACTTGGCGAACGGGTTCACGAACAGCATCAGGAAGATGACCAGCAGCGCGTAAATCGCCAGGGTTTCCATGAAGACCACGGCAATCAGCATCTGGGTCATCAGCCGGCCCGCGACTTCGGGTTGGCGCGCGGCCCCGTCCAGCGCCTTGCGCGCGGCCATGCTCTGGGCGAACGCGACGCCGATTGCCGCGACCGCCATCGCCACGACCGAAACCACCGATAGCCAGGTAAAGAACGTTGCGCCGCCCGGTGCAAGCTTGCCCGCGACGACCGGCTGCTGCTGCGCAAATGCGGCCGAACCCAGAACCAGGCTCAGCCATACTGCTTTCTTCATTACTCCTCCTTCATTATCAATATGCAATCTGTAATCTGCACTCTGCAATTTGCTTCTTGCTCTTTGACACTTGCTCTCCGAGTTCTGACTTCTGATTTCTGCCTTTTGACCTTTGACTTTTGAATTTTGACTTCTACGCATGCTGCGTTTCTCCCCATCCGCTCGCCCCGGCGAAATAGACCACGGTCAGGAATGCGAAAACATAGGCCTGCACGAACCCGACGAACACCCCGAACGTCATCGAAATCAGGCTCAGCACCGGTATCAGCGGGTTATACGGCATGCCCAGGAAAATGATAATCAGGGTCAGGACCAGGATGTCGCCGCTCTTGATGTTCGTGAAGAGCCGGACCGACAGCGACACCGGCCGGGCCAGTTCGCCAATGGTCTCGAAGATGAACACGAACGGCGCCAGAAACCCAATCGGCCCGCCGCGCTCCTTCAGGTAGCCCTTCAGCCCGAGCGACTGCAAACCCACGAACGGCGTAGCCATGAAGACCACAATCACGGCCAGCGCGAGGTTGGTGTTGATGTTGCTCGTCGGCGAAACGAAACCCGGAATCAGGCCAATCAGGTTCGAGAACAGGATGAACATGAACAGCGAGGCCACGAACGGCAGATAGCGCGGCCCGTTCTTGCCCACAATCGAACTCAGAAGGTCAACCAGCCAGTCGGTGCCCATCTCCATGACGTTCTGAAACTTCCCGGGCTTGTGCGTCATCCGGCGCGTGGCCAGGATTCCGACTAGCAAAACTACGACGACAACCAGCAAGGTATTGGTCAGAATCACGGCGTCGTCCTTGGGCACACCCGGGAACGGAATCCAGAACTCAATCGGCGAACTCAGGCCTTCCATGCGCTCAACTTCCCAGCCTGCAGCCTGTAGCTTCCGTCTTGTCGCTACTAACGACCACAGAGGACTCGGAGAACCTCAGAGGACACAGAGCGAAACTGAGTTTCCCGTTCTCCGTGGCCTCTGTGCTATTCCTCTGTGGCTCTGTGGTAGGTTCGTTCCGCGATGTGGCTCGCGGCTTGATAAGGACCGCCGAGACCATCGCCAGTACCGGCAGGGTCACGCCGATGAACATGCCCGGGATGCTCGCCACGTGACACTTGGCGAGCACGAACAGGATTCCGCCCAGCACGACAATCCTGAGCAGGCCGAGCGCGAACACCCAGACCCGCCTACCGGCCGCGGTATTCCGAACCATCATTTCCAGCGGCGCCTTCAGGGCATAGATGTCGGCCAGCAACAGCACGCTGCCGGCGAAGACTCCGGCGACAATCTGCCACTTCCGTAGAATCAGCGAAAGCAACAGGCCGACCCCGGTCAGGAGCAGAGTCCGCTGCCAGGTCAAACGCCAGAGCAAACCGATATTGAGAAAAGTAGGATTCGAAGACTCGAGGATTCCAGGATTCAGTGAAATTCCTACCTGGTTGCCCGGTTCCTTGGTTCCCTGATTCCTGTCTTCAATCATCGTCCATTTTCCTCAGTTCACGTATCAGATTGTACATCCCTGCGACCACGCCGACTCCGAGCATAATCAGGAAGAACACGCGCCGGGTATGAAACAACCGGTCCAGCCCGTAGCCAATCAGCCCGGAAACCGCAATCGAAGACACAACCAGCCATCCGGCACCCATCGCGATGCCGAACTTCCGCCAGTCCCTGCTTCGCTTGTCCTTCATAACCGATTGAATAGAAGCCACTTAGGATAATGGGCTAGGCCCTCACGCTACCCCTTGAGAGCGTGCGGACGCGCAGTCCGAGCAGGTGCTTACTGAAAGCCGACACCTCGAATTCTATTGAGAATGGCCGAAAAGTCAATAACCGCCCGGGCACGGCAAGACGCGGAATCGAAGGACGGCCGGCTATCGCCGGTATCGCTCAATCACTAACCGGCGGATTCGCTCCGCCAGCTCCGGGTTCAGCCGGTTCTGCCTGACGTAGTCCGCAATTGAACCCAGCTCGGATTTGGAACCGGGTC
>Ga0209777_10000766_pt1 | contig 50049 bp, 61 predicted proteins | sample FrelakmetHBP12HB_FD_187147 | JGI IMG/M metagenome (GOLD analysis project Ga0209777, IMG submission 187147) | Freshwater lake sediment microbial communities from the University of Notre Dame, USA, for methane emissions studies -HBP12 HB (SPAdes)... | ecosystem: Environmental > Aquatic >... | reverse complement strand
CGTAGTAGGAGCAGCTGTCGTAGTCGTCGTAGTAGGAGCAGCTGTCGTAGTCGTCGTAGTAGGAGCAGCTGTCGTAGTCGTCGTAGTAGGAGCAGCTGTAGTAGTGGTCGTAGTCGGAGCGGCTGTCGTAGTTGTCGTAGTTGGCGCAGCTGTAGTGGTCGTTGTAGTCGGCATTTTATACCTCTTTTATTTAATATTAAATTTTTCCAGCTTTTGCCAATTGAATAAGTTTTGCAACAGTTTTGGCATCAACCGTTTCGCCAGTTTCAGAATTTTCATTATTTTCATTATTTTCATTACCAGTATTTTCCCCAGGATTACCTTGTTGCATCGCAGGATTTGCTGGTTGCTGTTCAATATTAGGAATAAGTTCTGAAGCCAGATCATCTTCAGGAGATGTAATTCCCTGTGGTGCGGCACCATTCTGCTGAGCGTTTATATCGCCCTGTTCCATTTCTGCAGGCTGGGCCTGAAGCGCAGAATTGGAGGCCATGGTCATAAATGTAGATCCAACTTGCGCAGCTGTTCGAGCAATAAGATCCTGCGCGTTAGAATCACCAGACATTGCTGATTGCATAACTTCAGGACCTAAAAATGATTGAGCAGCACCAATCATTTCAGGAGGAGCTGAGAAATCCTGCTGCATTCCCATGTCCTGACCCTGTTCTTGTTCCTGAGGAACAACAGCATAAGGATCAGAAGCCTCATTAACAACTGTATTTTTCTGATTAACAGGCTGACCCTGTTGCTGCCCAAGCTGAGGCATTCCAGTGTCAGTAGAAGGTACAGTTTCATTAAATGAGGTCGCAGTATCTTGTGCAGTCTTTTTCATACCAGGACGAACCATGGGAAGTTTCTTTTTGGGTAAAGATTTGGAACAAGATGATTTATCCATTTATGCCGCCTTGTTTGAATGAAATTTTAAGTATTTAATAGCGTTTTCTAATATATTAATATCATCATAAGCATATCCAATTACTTTATTGCAACAATTACACAAAATACCACGAACGATTATTGGATTGGTGCCGTGTTTATGATCCACATTAATTGCGTACCTTCCTTTTCTTCCGCTGATTAATTCATGCCCACAAATATCACACTTATTATTTCGATCAGCGATCATTTGCTGATATTGTTCAAGAGTTAGATTATATTTCCTTTTTAAGCCATCTTTGAATTGTTGAATTACTTCTAATTTTGGATGATTATGTCTCCACAAACGTTTTATTTCATTAATATGAGCTTTATTTTCTATGTAATGTTTTAATCTTGTTTCTCTTCTTAATTCAGGATTTAATTTTGACCATTTGCCAGGAACCCTTACCCTTGTACTTGGAATATAACGCTCTTTATGATATTGCGATATACAGTTTTTACATGCGCCATGTAATCCATCTCTTTTGCTAGAACTTTTATTAAATTGATCTATTGATTTTAACTCTTTGCACCGCGAACATTTTTTTAGTCCATTTTTTCTTTGAATATCTTTTTCTTGTAATCTAATCTTTTTTAATCTTGATCTTTCTAATCTATATTCTATATCTTTATTCATTAAACGCCTCGATAATTTTCTTTTTTGAGGCGTCTCTTATTCTTTGTGCTATAACTTTTTCCGGATTATTTTTTCTCCATATTCTTTGCACTTCATTTATTCTTTTCCTATTTTCTTCTCTCCACTTCTTCTTGGTTTCAACTATAGTTTCCTTATTATTCTTTGCCCATTCTATAATTCTTTGAAGTTGTTTTTCTTTATATTCAGGGTGTTCGTCTGCGTGCTTCCGATGTTGCTTTTTATCACATTCTTTACATCTATTACTTAATCCATCTTTTCTAGATCCGTCTTTGTAAAATTCACTTTCTTCTTTTAACAATTCACATCTGACGCATTTTTTCATACCCTTCCTTTTTTTTGTTAATGTTAATGAATGTTATTAATATTAATATAATACTTGGGTTGAGTATTATCAATATAATTAATAAAATAATTATCCCGATAAGATGCTGTTAGGGTTCAAGATAGCACTGCGACCATGCAAATATGAGTAGGGACTACTCACCCCGCCCCAGGCATTCTGAATGTTCATTGCTATCTTAATACTTTTCAAAGCAGAAATCTCCGCATCAGTCGCTCTATACAACAATTGTAACAAATTCAAAAATTTTGAACCATCCGGTATCTTTACAGTTACTCCACCATTATTATATGCCAATTCGTTTCTTGCATTGACTATGCTATTTGAAATCAAACATTCAATCGCTGCTTGATGAATAATCAAATTTGGTATTGGAAAAGTATCAAATCCAAATGGCCCGATCATGGGCGGTATGGCATTTAAAAAACTAATTGCCATATTGATATATAAATTTAAATAAGTATCAGTATTTTCCTGAGCGAACTTAAGCAGTCTATTAAGTTCAGCATTATCCTTAATAAAAGATCTTAAAGCTGTTTCATATTCTGTGATTGTTAATGCCATAAATTTATCGCTCGCTTAAAGATAAATTTCCCATTATAGTTATTCCATGCTTAATCTAAAAATACTAAGTAAAAAAGGCCTAGCCCGACACGGGCCAGGCCTTCCTCAATACTCAACAATAAGAAACTTCACTATACCTTAAGTGATGCGTAATACGTGCTAATCGCGGCCGGCAACGTACCATCTGTTCCAACCTCAAGGCCAGTTCCAGTAACAGGAGCCTTAGAACCTCTAAGGGTCAGAAGGGCCATTGACAATGCATTACCGATACCCATACCAATTGACTCCTTGGTCTGCCATTCGATAAGTCCAAAATTAGACTTAATTTCGAAATTGGGATCACCAAGACTAAAGTTATGGCCAAGGAAATCAGGGGTTGTGAACGCCCACATATGACCCTGGGGAAGCATATCACTCTTAATCGTGCGAACAACTTTGGTTCCAAACAGAGTATCAGAAGTGATACCATTCAGAACGCGGTCCTTACCAAAGTCATCACCAGCACTCGGCAGCACGACTGCAGTTTCAAACACTTCCTGACACATCAGAACCACACCAACCTCTTTACGCTTTGCATCAGTACCATTAATACCAGAAGCAAGAGTATTCTTAATCTTAACGATATCTTTGGTCGCAATCGTAAGATTACTAGTATCGTCATTAGCCCCTGTATACTTCACGCACTTGCGAGCCGTATCTGCAGCTGCAAGAGCGAGTCCAGCACCACAAAGACGCAGGAAAAACTTATCTTCCAGTTTCTCAAGAACGGGAACCGATTTGTCTTCAATACGCTTAGTGATCTTATACTGATACGCCCTGAGGTCTTCAACAGTAATCTGGAAACGGTTCGTAGAGAAATTAATGATAGGTATGATATACCTTTCACCCTTAACATATTTCCCATTCGGCTCACCAAGATTGTCTACGCCAACTGCCGCAGCTTCAGGCTCGATGTCGCGAATCACATACAGTGAATTGTCATTGATGTTCCTCTGGCAATCAGAAGTCGTAATAGGCTCCTGAGGTATGATCGCCCGAGAAAACGCAGCTTCCATAAGTTCGACCTTGACATACTGACGACCAGCCTCAGTAAGCTGAGCCTGACCTTCAATAGTCGCGACCTTCTCAAGGAAAGCTTCATTAAACTGAACTGCTGATAAGTCACGTAACATAGTAACTCCTTGTTAATTTGGTTTAGTTTTTTTTATTATATTACTGGGGCCGCTTTTAACAGCCCCATATAACATTCACAAATTCAATTACGACTTCGTAATCATAACAGGAGACAGTGTCCTGAAAACCATAGTGCCACTTACTGAATCAATCTCTTCGCAACGTGCGACGATTTCATATGTTCCAGCAACAGCGCCACTTGTTGATATCAGTTTTCCAAGAGTCGCCAGAGCACTGGATACGACCATCATATCACCCTGTGACGGACTCCCGGTATATCCAACAGTATCAACCTTGCAACGCGCACCATGGCTTTCCATAGTAGTAATGCGCCCAACTTCAATATCATGCGATTCATACTTATCAGTGGAGGCACTGCCAATCACCAGCTTATTCAACTTATTATTAACAGTACTGGCGATATTCTTAAGCGAACCATCAGTATCAACAAATGCCCACACACCAGGCGCAGCAACAAAAGTAGCTGGGTCCACCTGTCTCGAAACGCGCTCGACCTTGTTCATCGGAGTAAGAATTTCTAACATGAGATTCTCCTTGGTTTAAGTTAAGTTAAGTCAAACAAAATTAAGTTAATCAAGCACTAAGTTAAGTTAAGCAAGTACGCCGTCAAACATTCCTTTTTTTGAAGATCCCTTCAAAGTGGTTGGGGCGTCTTCTGAGAAAAATACATTTGAACTCTTTCCGCTGCTTGCTAATTTAATGGCTTCTTTAACCACTTCCAATTGATGATCGGATTTCTTCATGAATTCGGCCACTTTTTCCCGAATATCATTCTCATCAACCATTCCATTAAGAGCCATGTCCTCAATCATGCACTGTACTTCAGCAACTTTCTGAAGTTCAGCTTTCTCTTTTACAATATTATCATAAGCGGATTTGAGATCATATAAACAATCAGAAGCCATTTTCATTATTTCCTGAACATTCTGATACACCTTTTCATTATAAGGATACGATGCTATTTTAGACAAACCATCAGCTATTTTGACCGCTTCTGCTGAGTCAAAATCAGATTTTTTATTGGCCGCCTTTTCCATGGATACATGTTCCAGGATTAGGCGGCCTATATTTGTCTCTTTGAAAAGCATCATGCTTCCTTATTATTATAAGTTACAGAAGCTGTTTTGCTTTCAGGGTCTTAATCGCACTGACAACGCTCTCATCCTTCAAGAGCTCAGCGATTTTTTCCTGATCAGTTCCAGTCTCAGCATTCTGCTCAGTACCGGTCTTTTCCATAGAAGCAAGAAAATCAACCAGAGCATGAGCATCTGCACGACCCTGCTCTTCAGCCTCTGCGGCCTGCTTCTCTAAATCAGCATACTCAATCGCCGCGCTGATAACATCTTCGCGGGAAAGGGGCTGCTTATTAGCAAGCTTTTCAAGACCACCAGCCTGATACGAAGCCGTCTTCGCAATTCCAGCATCCTTAACATTAAAACCTTCAAGAAGACCATTCTCACTGAGATAATTAAGAGCAGCAACATAATCCTGATCAGCTGCGGACTTTTCCAGGGTTGTCTGGAATGACTTCGCTATAATCTGACCAATCTTCTCAGCTTCTTTTTCCTCATTAAGCGCCGGAGTCGCAACAGCAGCACTCTCCAGTTTACCAGCCTGCGCCCCACCTGCACCACGAGAAGCGGCTGCCACTGCCTCAGGAGTCTTATTCAGATTCTGAGCATCAGTAACAGTATTCTCACCAGTAGCAATAAGAGGAGTCTGGCCAACCGGCGCCACTACATGTGCGGCCATTCCAGCTTCAGCACGAACAGGATCTCCGCCAGCAACTATAACCTGAGGTACAACAACACCATCAGTTGCAGCAGAAACTTCAGTAGAAGCTGAGGCAGGATTTTCACCAGCCTGCTCTCTCTGACCTTCAGCTATCGGGGCTGATTTTTCAGCTGCTTTTTCAGCTGCTTCATGAGCCTTCTCAGTTGTCGCTTCAGGAGTTCCCTTTTCTTTATCCATGCCAAGCTCAGCGGCGAGCTTTGCAAGGAGAGAATCCTTATTCTTGTCTTTTGCAACATTCTTAGAAGCTGTCTTCTGCTGTCCGCCTTCAATAACACTCAGATGATCCTCAAAAGTACTTGTTCGATGTTCCATGGAAGCCTCCAATTTAAGTTAAGTGAATTCGTTGTTAATAAATATAAATTAAATCTAATTAGCTTTCACATATTCTAATTATAAATTATCAAACTAATAAATGCAACTATTTTTTTATTTTTAATAATTCTTTCTTAATCACATTTTTAACCCCCTGATGAAGATACTGTGCCCCAATAGTTCCAGCGCCTCCAAGAACAGATGCAGTTAATGGATTAATTCCTGCCCCTGGAAAAGCCGGTTTACCAGTTTCATATAAAGACTTTTTATTCCACGCGTTTGCAATATAAGCAGATGGTAATATTAAAGCTGATGTAAGCAATCCTTTTCCTATTTTATCAGCAGCGCCTTTGTAATCAAATTGACTTGCCACTTTTAAATGACCTGAAAGATTAGTATTTTGTAAAATATTTTTATAATCAGTTCCAGATAATAATGCCTGATCTTCAGCCTCTCTTTTATTAATCTCATCATATATTTTCCACATTATACTACCGCCAATTAAAGGCATTATCCATGGCTTTGTAACCAATGATGCTAAATCTTTAGGGCCATATCCCATTGCTTTTAATTTCATGCCAGCATATAAAGCGGCCAAGCCAGCCAAGGCGGTCAGAGCTGGATCAATTTTAGGCTCCACGTTTCCTTTATTAATATCTGTAAATTGAGCCGTCTTAACCATAATAATTCTCATTCTTGGACCGAGCATACTTGGAAAACAACTTCTTTCAGACATAAAAGGCATTAACGCTTTTCCAAGTGTATCGCTGAAGTCTGAAGGGGATATATCTACCGATTCAGGTTCTACTGATTCATCATTATGATTAAAAACTATATTAGCTTTATCGAGTTCGTCAGCAAGGGGCTTCTGATTAATTTTAATTAAAATAATTCTCTGAAATTCAGCAGGTTTAGGATGTATACCTAAACCGAATAAAGTTGAAAAAATAGTATTTAAAGGAAGTGAAGACGACATTGCATCCAACATATCGTTGGGAATTCTTGGCTCCAAAGCTATTGTGTTATTTATTTTTTCATCTAATGATTTTTTAATCGCTTCCATTTCATCAGACTTAACCATAATACCATCTGATTTTTCTGCAGGACCATCAACGTCTTGAGGGCTGACAGCACCACCTAATTCTTTTTCTATTTCACCAAGTTTCCCTACAGCGGCCATTTTATCAACCATAGCATCAGTTACACCTTCAGATTCAGCTATATCTGTAGAAAAAATAATATGTCCTTTAGAGGCAGCTTTACCTAAAATATATGAAGTCCTATCTGCTCCTATGTATACGCGAGACAGATCGAAAAATCTTGGATAATCATTAAAAGCAAAAACCTGCATACCTGGAATTATATTGCGCCCAGTTTCTATAGACCATTTGCGAGCCAGATCTTCAGTTACAATTTCTCTCATGTAATCAATCAGATGTTTACAATATTTTGCTCGCGTAGGAGCCTTATTATCACAAATACTACAGCGATCGTACTTAACTTTGCAATTATGAGAGACCAATCCTGCGGCTATATACGATTCGTCATCTTCTACTTCAAAATTATAAGTTTGAATATTTTCTGCATGATAGCATTCTATTTCATTAACAGGGTACGAATAAGTTCCATCGGAATTAATCTTTATTGATGTTAATCCCTGCCTAACTTTCAAATCTATAATTTTTGACAAATTTGATAATTTTCTATTGCAATACGGAATTAATGGTTCGGCATCAAGATGTGAAATATTTAAAGTATATTCAATAGTTTCGTGTGTGTTAAATCCTGCACCAGCTTTATGTATTATACGATATAATGAAGATGCTATTCCGCATGAAATTAATAAATCCCTAGCTTGCAACAATGCATTTAAATTGCACGAAGACCAATGTACTCCCTTTTTATCGCAAAAACCATCACCACTCAACCACGCCCCCAGAAATGATAATTTTATATTTGTTTCAGCAACAAATATTTCTGGCGGAATTACTTTGTTATGCGCCAGATGTGACATGTATTTGTTCATGAAACAAGCCAATTGAGTAGAATTAATATTTACAACCAACCCCTTATCACTATTATGATGAGTATTAACAGAACAGGTTGTGTTGGGGAATAATTCATTTATTAATTTAGGAACTTCTCTAGGAAGATCATCGTCTAAATGACAAGACAACTGTATCGTGCTTGGTTTGCCATTATTATATATGAAAGAACCTTCAGCAAAATAATATCCCATTAATTTTGCCAATTTTTCATCATTAATAGCCGCAAATTCACAAGGATTATATTTTACAGGAAGATATTGTATGTGATCGCCAATCTCTACATGTTCTATATGGGCCCAATCAAATTTTTTATTGTCAAATTCGTTTGAATTATAATATGGTCTTTGTTTATTTTTACTTATTTTTTGAAAACACTTCATCATCATTGGGTGATCAGCAGTTAATTCAAGCGGTAATGATAGACCACGCATCCAAACTTTATAAATTTTGCCAGTATACTTTCTTCGGTGTGTTTGTGTTACTTGCTTCCAATTTCCATTGTGTGTAAAAACCAGGTCACCAATTTTAATATCTTTAATTGGTTTATATCCCTCAATAGTTAAAATCGGAAATTCTGGATTAATAAAGCAACCCATAGAAACGGAAACAGGATCATTTGACTCAACAGCATCTATAATATCTTTTGCTTTTTCGCTATCGATCGCAATAATAAGCTCAACACGATGTATTATTGGATTCCAATGAGAAAAAATTATCTCACCATAAGAATTTTTTGGATCTTTATTGATGTGATGCTTATAAAGCTTCGCATAATATTCAAAAGTTTTATACCCATAATCATTAATGGTACCCATGTCTGTACGAAGCGATTTGTGGCTCAATCCAGATTCAGGAAAAGAATCACCATTTCTGTTACACCCATAAACCTCATGCGATCCAAGCGCATTAACTACTACATAATATCTATCCTGGCGCCTTTTCATATTAAGAATAATCTTCATCAATTCTGGCGAATAAGTACCACTCGCCATCTTATTCATATGATAAAGGCTATTCACAGGAATAATATGTTGTCCGTATTCATCAAAAGAATCGTATTCTAAATATTTAATCATAATTTTTTGTTAAGCTAAAGGTTCAATAGCTAACTGCTGTGTATTAAAATTAGAATCATCAGCCTGTTTATTTGACGCGCTGGCTATTTGTTGAAGAATATTATTCTGCCTAATCATAAGATCTTTTTGTTGAGCATTGATCATAGTGTTATAAAGATTAGATGACCTATTGGCTAATGACGATAACGCATAAATACCGGCAACTCCAGCCAATCCTGAAGTTAACGCTACTGGATGTTTTTTAATAAATGTTCCTGTATGTATGGCGCCTCTTCCAATAGAAGAAAACAATTTTCCTATATTATAAATATGTTCCCCAGCCCTGGCCGCTTTCTCACCAATGGCTGCTTGTTTTTCCAATTCAATTCTAATATGTTTTATAGGAACCATAATTAATCTTTATCAGTTTTAGGAACACCAGTTATAGTTTTAATGCCGCCCTCAATAACTTTAGACACAATACCTTCGCTTGCGTGACCTTCTTGTAATGCAACCATATCCTGAACCAACTTATGATCAACCCCGCCAAACTGAACCATCTTATTAACCAATGAACCGGCAACTAATGGATTGGCCGCAGCGTGAGGTGCGAATGTTTTAACAACATCAAAATAATCACGAATCTTTGCCTGATCTTCGCCAGCCAATATGGGGGTCTTTTGCAACATAGTGTTATAAGAATCTTCAATTTTTCTTTCTTGAATTCCAGGATCAAAAAATACTTCTTTTCCAACTATTCCTGCGGCAGCAAGGCCAGCAGTAATAGGCAATATAGATTTTAATCCTTTCGTTCCAGATTCTAAAATCTGCCTGCCCGCTAATCCCGCTTTTTCATAAAATGTATTAGAAGGAAGAGTCGAAAAACTTCCCTTAGCAGGAAGCTGGCCAGCATATTCATTCAATGGTTTCCACCCAACAAAATTTTTAATACCAGCAGCCAACCCTTTTGCCGCGCCTTTTAAAGAATCTGAAAATGCGCCCTGTTTCTCAAGATCATTATATTCTTCCTGAGTAATTTCGCCTTTTTTTAAAAGAATGTCGGCGGCTTCTTTAACTGTTTTCATGATATCTCCTTTAGTATTTATTCTGAGCAGTTATAGCCTGAGAATCTATGCGCTTTCCACCTTCAAAATCATACGCATTACTACCAGGCAATTGTAATTGTTTTTCTTGCTGTTTTAATGGCTCTAATCTGGTATTTTGTATATTTTGTTTTGCTGTATTTTTAACATCAAAAACACTTTGAGCAGCCATTAAAGCGCTCATTATAGGAAAAGCCCTTTTTTCCATTTCTTGAAAAAAATATTTATTAATCATCGCATCCCCAATTTTTGAACAGATGCCGATTCGTTTTGTGATAATTCGCCTGGCTTAATATTGCCGGCAAGAATATTATTTCTTAAAAATGTAGTATAATTAGATCCGGATCTTGGCGCCTGAATCGCATTATACCCAGCATATCCAGCCCCGCCCACACCAGTTAAAGCCAATCCTTTTGTAGTAGCTCCAAAAACCTTACTACCTATAGGGGCTGTTTTTGCAACAGGTTTTAATCCTTGCGCAAATAAACCAGCCCCAACGCTACCCGCTTTTAAACCAGCCCTGACCAACCCACCACCCAACCTGATAGCAGAACCAATAAAAGCTGTTTTCTGAAAATCTTTAGCTTCAGAATACACTTCACCAGCTCTTAAATTAATCCGATTATGTAGTTTTCTAATTCTAGAAAATGCCTGCTCGACATCCTTTTTGCTTAATTGCCCTTTTTTATGTTTTAAAACAGCATTATGAAGATCAGGATAAAAGAACCCTCCACCTGCGCCAAGCGAACTGGAAACTAAGCCATAAGCTTTTGGATTTGTAAATATCTCCGGATCAAATCGTTTTAACAGGCGACCGACACCATATCCACCAGCTCCAGAAAGTATAGCCGCAACAGTGGTGGGTAAAATTCGATCTTTTAGAGAAGTGCCTTTATATTCAGATTCCGGATCAATACTTTTATATAAATGGCGCTCCATCAATTTTTGAGTAATCGGATTCATTACTTTTTTAACTCTTGTTTAATATATTTATTAAAAACATCAAGAATTAATGACGCATTTTTATGCATTTCATCAAAACCAGCTATTTTTGATAAAGAATTGGCAAATTCATTAATAGGCTTTAATACCTCAGCTTTAGTATTAATTTTCATTGAAGACAATTTAGTAAATTCTGTTTTAACATAAAAATTATTATTAATAAGGCTTTTATGAATTATATCATAAGCTTCAGCCACCTTCATAAAACAAGGGTAACCGCTTTCTTTAACAAAACGAGCGGCTATTTTAGAAATATCCCCAATAGAATCGTCTTTAGCTATAAGCATTTTGGTATCATCCGCCATTTTATTAAAGGCTGCTTCGGCATTTTTTTCTTCAGTGCCTTTCAATAAAGCAATCTTATCAACAAAATTTTGAATCATATTACGATATTCTACAGCACCCTGTAACATGGCTGATTTCTCTACATTAGATTGCATTTCAGCAGTCTGTTCATCCTCTTCACCCTGATTATCATCTTCCTCATATGTTCTTGGTGCAGGATTAAGTTTAGGAACAACGGCTGAAGATAATGACGACCTGAAATCGATTGGAGATGCGCCTAAATCATTCATAGCTTTCTCGCTTTCCCTTATAATTGGGATTATTTTGTTAAAGTCCGCTATTTCAAAAACAATATTTGCCTTATTGGACGTCGGATCATTAAATATTGCAAGATACACGTTCTGATTAGCATGTTCACATATTCTTTTAAGAATTTCATCATTATCTATTTCACCATTCAAATAAGATTCCACCAAGGAATCGTTCATGCCCTTCTTAGTAAAAATATAATCTTCAGAAACCTTGTGGGCTATATCTTTTATATTTTGAATTATATCTGTAGACATAATAATTATTTTAATGTGAAAAGACATCTCTTGGCTGGGTTAACGCACCCATGCCAACTCCACCCAAACCAATCAATCCAACGATTTCACCGGTCTCTTTTAAAATCTTACCGGACGAAGTTATATTCTTAACTTGAGGGGAATGCCTGACTAAAAAACGCTGAAGCGCACTACCCCTGATTAATGCCGTTTTTTCAAATTCTTTTTTCGCATATAATAATGCATTAAATTTCATAAATATATACCCATATAAGAAAATATAACATTATTACCTGAAAGTATCAACAATATATTGAAACTAGTTTCATTTTAATATATATTAATAATACACAACATGAAAGGGTGGCCTATGAATAATGATTACGATTTTCAGAAAGAATTAAAAAATTCTATTTTTAATGCAGATCCGAAACTTGATAGAAACGAACTACTTATTGACATATTTAAATCATATGTAGCTAAAATGTTTGAATTGGTAATTACTAAAAAAGGCCTCCCATATGATTCGTTAGTACAAATTAAAGCCAATCTTATTAATGAATTCATGAATGCTGAATTATCCGAATATCAAAAGAACACTAAATGGTACGATAAACTATTTGATGATACTGTCAAAGAAATACTTAATTTTGCCGCACATCAGCATTCAGGGCAGGATATGGTGGCAGATGCTAATCAAACTCTTCAAATAAATCCTGAAGTTTATATAAATGAAGGCGGTTTAATTAAGCCGATTTCATCTATGTAAAATTTTCTTAGCTATTTTAATAAATGAAGGAATCAATTCTTCATTGATGGTCAAGCCAGACTCCTTAACATGTTCAGGAAGTTTTTTTCCTTTTGGCGTTGCTTCGGCAAATTCTTTTGCTATTTTAGGATGCTTGGCAAACATAAATCGACGCTGGGCTTCACTTTTGAACGGCATAACGGTTTCTCTTTTTTTTGTAAATATTTTATTTAAAAATCATTCCTCATTAGTTCCGCCTATAAGATACTGATTATACTCGCCACGAAGGATAGAGCACGCTATTCTCGCAAACATAAAAGAATGAAACGCATCATCCGGCACAGAATGGTCATATAATGTTTGCCTGGTTCTTTCACTATATTCAGCATAGATTCCAACAAAATCCGATTGAAATTCTTGAAATTGATCATAGTTAAAAAAGGCCACTGAAGATCTCTTAATTTCCATGATAATATCTGTCATAACTCTTGTTCTATTAATGATATAATGCCCTTTGAGCTTATCCCATTTTATTTTATTTCTAATAGTTCCATGCTCATACAATTCACCAAATCGCATCGGACCCAACGATTCCACCATCATAGCATTAGCTGTTCTTCCATCGCCAGTATCGGCAATAGTTAATTTAGCTCCAAATCTATTTATAATGTATAACATATCTTTTATTTGCATAAGAGCATCAGACATTCTTCCAGTATATTTTTTAGTAAAAATAACTCTGAATTTATCTTGTATATATGCGCCTACGGTTAAAACAGAATAACTGGTACCATTAGCCAAATCACCTTTGCCCCAATCGATCCCAGCAGTAATTAATTCACACCTTTTAAGCATTGGGTCTTCTTTACCGGATTCGGGATTAATCATATGATATGGTTGACAACAAGCCATTAATTCCTGAACTGAAATAGGATGCTTGGCGGTAGCATATGGCAAAGCAAGAACTTCATTAAAAAACTTTTCAGAAGAATAAATTTCTCTAGTTTTAATAACACTGTTCTGCCAGGCTTCTATATTATTTTCATTATTAACCCATGGCAAAACTATTTGAGGCAATCGATAGCCATCAATAAAACCAGCGCTATTCATGGCAACCCACTGACCATTAGCGTAAAAGATGGGTTTACCGCACCTATTACATATTAAACAATTTTTACCAATATTATTTTCATTAATAAAATTATGTTTATTACAACTGGTACATTTTATAATCCATTCGTTCTGAGAACTTTTCAACCAATATTTCTCCATCGTATTTTCAACGGTCTTGGGCGTTCCTGCGTATATTTTCGATGCAAACAAATGCATCGGCAAATTAGGCATACGTTGTTTTAGATTTTCCCATTTAGCCAGACTATGGCTCATACATTGTTCAATAACAGGTATATGATCGCTGCATATATCCTGTATTTCGTCAATACATGTTTGATCGCCCGAAATACCACGAATGCTATCTGCTGTATGAAAGGCTGATCTTAAATAAATTTTACTTCCATTAATAAATTCTTTATATGAAATTTGATCTTTAGATCCAGATTCAAAATAATGATTTTCAATAACATCTGAACCGTGAATGGCCCCATCTAATTTATCCGTAGAAAATACCGACATTTGCTGACCAGTAGGGGCTACATATAAAGAATGAAAATTTTCATATTTTAAACAAGGCAATGTAATTTTAAATCCTATAGTAGTAGACTTATGAGTTTGTCTGCCGAATTTTAATAAAATAGCATTGGCGGCTCTATTATAAATAGGATAGAGGTGACGCATGGATTCAATAGGCAATCGTAACGGCGCCCCATTTAAATAAAAAATATTAGTGGCAAATGTTACAGGTGTTGTCATGCGCTTATATCGCCTTTAATATCATTAATAATATCTGGATTGTCTTTAGCCGGAATTATTTTTTCTTCAGCATCAAACTCAAGTTCAAGATTTCTCATTTTTTCAAAGAAATCGACATCCGATTCCTTGGGCTCAGGTATAGCTTGGGCCGCTTTTAAATAAACATCCATCCAATGTTTAGTGAGTTTGGTTCGTTGCTCTTCAACATTTCGTTTTAATATTTTAGTACTATTAAATGAACCGAATTTATCATTACTACCCTCTTCTATTTCCGATTCTATACTCTGGGCCATATTCATAGATTCATAATATTTATAATAACTGTCTTTTTTAACTCTTTCTAAAAATTCTTTCATCGTCGGGGTAGGAGTTTTATTATTATAACCTATTTTCCATTTAATATAGTTAGTATCATGAAAGGTTATAGGAACATCCGAGCCATCATTGCTGCTATCGTCGGGCAATCCTTTAAATTTAAACTTTTGAATAATTAAATCATTATTTCTAAAAGGAACGCAATAATATAATATGTCTTTTGTGGTCAAATCGGTAGTGTCCCAGAATAATCTAAAATACAATTCCAATGTTTTGACGTCTAACATCCTTTTACATTTAAATCTTATAATATCAATAATTTCTTCAAAACCTTCCTGATTAAACAGTAAAATATTAACCAATAACATTATCTCCTCATAACTCTGGATCCACAAACAATTAGCGATACGTCTAAAATATTCAGGTTCATTCTCTTTAACAATATCTTTCCTGGCCATATAATCGTATAATTCAAAAACTCCCAATTCGTTCAGCCATTTAACATGTTCTTCATCATTAATATTAAGTGGCGTTCCAGCATTAATAACTTCAACTATATTAGATGGAAGAATTTCTCTTAATCCATCAAATATCTTTTTAGTTTCTTCTTCTGTAATAAAATATCCAAATTCCTTGAGCTTTTCAATAATAAATGGTATACTTTTATTAAATAGAAGAAATGCAATAATAAATTTTTTAAAAGGTATTCTATTCATAATTATTAACCCCGCATGATTAAATATAATACTTTAATTGCAATTAATTATATTTAATTATTAAAGGTAATATTGTATACTAATATTATAACACTTTATCCCATAAAATCAAAGGAGTAGATTATGCCCAATAAATTAAAAGGCGAAATAGCAAAAAAAGTATTACTTGGATTAGGTGGTGCCGCATTGGCCGGAGCCGGTTCTTATGGTGGATTTAAAGCTGGTAAACATGTCGGGGCTAATCAGGCAGCCAATGCTATGGCTAATGCTTTTACTGCGGCTAACGAAATTGAAAATCAGCAAATCGCTCAAGAGTATTATAATCAAGGATTATCAGATTCTATCAAAACGTCCTCTCTTTCTATTGAAGATCGGGCATTTATTAATGAACTTGAAAAAGTTGGATTCCCTACTAAAAAAATTCTTGAAAAAGGTCAAAAAGCTATTGATGCTCTTAAAGGCGTTATTAAAACAAGTCCTGAAAAAGCAAAAGAATTGGCTACGACATATGGCAAATCATGGAAGAATCTTTATTCGGGAGCCGGCAGAATAGGTGATGCTAGTATAAGTACAATTAAGGGACCTAATGCTTTTACTTCGGCATCGCGTTCTGAGCAGGCAAAGGGTATTATCAAAAGAATAAAAGAACTTCCTCAGAGTACAAAAGCGGCACTGTCAACAATTGGCGCTGCCGGTCTTGCTGGTGGTGCTGGATATGCTTTAAGGGGAAAAGAAAATGAAAAAATATCATCTTACGACCAGGCCCTTGCCGATGAATTAGAAAAGCTTGGTTTTAATGTTCCTGTTGGCGCGGCCTGGAAAGGATTGACTGGCGTAGCTAAAACTGTCGGACAGTCATTTAAAAATATTCCTGAATCAATATCAAAGTATCGTTCAAGTATGGCGTTGGCTAAACAGTCCCCTATGGGAACTGAGGCTTCCAGAGCGATGGCTGGGAATTTAGCCAAACAGGAATTGATTGGTAATCTTAAAACCAAATCTAAGGCAGCCCTTGGAATTATGGGTGGTGCCGGAGCAGCTGGCGCAGCTTATGGTGTTGGTCGCGCAACTTCAGGAAATAACCAGAACCAGTAACGGCAAATTTATGCTGCTTAAACAAGCTATATATAACGGCGGTCTAATGGATAAGATCGCCGTTATTATTTTTGGAGCTACTGCTATAAATTCTGGTGAATTAGAAGATACGGCCATAGGTAGAATCCCAGTTATTTCTAAACCCGGTGGTATTACAGGAGTTAAAAAAATAATTCCAGTCAGCAGAAATACCCAGGGGGTTTTTACAAAGAAAGCCGCAGAAACATTTAAAATAAATAAACCCAAAACGACAGTTTATAAAGCAAGAGAGGCCGGAGATGTTCAGCCTTTATTTAAAGATACCGGCATTATAGATAAGCCTTCCGATTCGACCATTCAGGAGTCATCCAGAGAATCCACCAAAGGATTGAGCCATCTTCAAGATGGTCGAATCAAACCCACCCCATATATTCTTAAACGCCCCAAATAAATCGTTATTTTATATAGTTATTGTGAAATAACTATAATGTACGGAATGTTTAATCTCAACAAGGGAGGCGCATTGATTAGGCAACCCGTCAATAACGTTCTATTTCATGATGACGTGGATGGCATCATTTCAGCTTCAATTTTTTTATATGCTAATAAAGATGCCAATTATCGTCTTTACCCAGTATCATCCTCGTTGCGAGGAGAAAAATTTTCCACACTATTTCATTCAATTCCAAGGCATAAAACCAGCAAACGAATCATTCTTGATTATCAGTATGAAAAAGATTCAGACTTATGGATAGATCATCATTTTAATCCTGAGTTTGGAGAAAGCGCAATTAAAAATGAAAATATTATTTATGATCCTAAAGCCAAATCTGCAACATGTTTAGTGGCTAATTATATAAAACAATCTAAATCAGGATTGCTTACAAGCTTCGATTTATGGATGGCTGATATGATAGATTCCGGAGAATATAATAGCGTAGAACAAATATTTAGAGACAAAAATCCAATGATGAGATTAAGGGCATATTTAGAAAAAGTATATCATGCGACATCAGAAATGGCGTGTTGTAGAATAGTAGAAGTAATAGCCAATTCTAATATGAATATAGAAGAAGCGTTATTTAAACTAAAAATAGGAACATATTATGTTACTGAACTTGAAAAAAATGCTCTACAAATAAAAGACTCAATTGTAGTGGTAAAAAATATATCCATAGTCAGACAAAAACGAATGAATCAATTTCCTAGATATTCTGAATATTTTGTTTTACCTGATATTAAATATTCATTAAGAATAACGCCAGTGGGCAATAAAAACATATATATCCAATTGGGTTTTAATAATTGGCAGAAAAAATCAAATAAATTTAATATTGGAAAAATGTTTACTGAAATGCAGGATAAATATATTATTCACGGAGGCGGTCATTTTAATGTAGGGGCAGCTTCTTTGAAAGAAGAAAATCTTGAACAATTTATAGACAAAATAACTGAAACACTAAATGAGGAGGATTCCATGGAAAAATACGCTGTTGATTCGACAGATCCGATCGAACAGAAGGCTAACGAAATGATAAAAGAAGGTTCAGCCAAAACGATCGCAGAAGCAAGAGAAAAATCATCTATTCAAATTCCATTGGAGGGTAGTAATGGACCAAGCGATAGTGGAGAAAAGGAAATTCAGTAATTTTAATTTCGAACAAATTTTTGGAAAAAAAGTTGATTTTGTAGATTCCATTTTAGCTAATAAAGAAAAACATATTCGAAGATTTGCAATTCCCAAACATGATGGAACCCATAGAATAATATTAGCGCCGGACGGGGATTTAAAATACATTCAAAAAATGGTGTATTATAAATTTCTCAAAAGATATGCGTGTCATAATGCGGCTCATGGATTTGTTCCTAAGAGAGGAATAGTCACAAATGCCGCCCTGCATGTTGGCGCTAAGAGTGTTGGAAAAATAGATGTCAAAAAGTTCTTCGATACAATTTCAGAGAAACATTTACAGAATTGTTTATTTGGTAATAAAAATATTTGTAGATATTGCAGCAAATATGCCAGAATGCTTGATGATAAATGTAATCCTTCGCTTTATCATAATAAAACCCATAATTATGATTATAAATGCGAAGAAATAAAAGCTGTATTTATTCCTAAATATTGTGAAGAAACCGGTTACGAATCATTATTTAAAAGAATAATTGATATTTGCACTTACAATGGTTTTACAGCACAGGGATTCCCGACCTCCCCAATGCTGGCAAATATAGTTATGCGTGGGTTCGATATAGCCATGTCGGAGCATTGTGAAAAAGAAGGAATAATATATTCCAGATACGCAGACGACCTGGCTTTCAGTAGCAAAATATTAAATCCTGAAGAATTAAAAGAAAAAACCAAATCAAAAGCATATAGATTGTTGTGGGCTTTTGGTTTTGCGGCTAAAAGAGAAAAAACAAGATATCGCTCTTGTGGGGGCAGATTGAAGGTGTGCGGAGTTGTTGTTAATCAAAAGACATCAGTCCAAAAAGATGATGTTCATTTATTCAGGGCCAAAGTTCATCATGCTATTCACAAGTTTCCAGAAAGAACGACTAAAACCAGATTAAAAGAATTAAAAGGATGGTGCTCTTTTCTGAAATCAGTAGATAGCATTAAAGGCGATAAATATATGCAACAATTGACCGAATTTGAAAGTAAAAAATTTCCCAATACTGGAAATGGTAAAAAGAAAAAGAAAAAGAAAAATAATCATATCGAAGAGTGCGTTAGCTATCCTTCTGCAGAAAATATGACTCCATGCGCCACTGTTACCTGTTCAAGTGCGCCCAGTAGTAACACTACCTATATTTTCAATTCCACTACTCCTGCTCCTGAAAATATATTATAGTTATGGAATTTACAATATACACCGATGGCGGTTGTTCTGGAAACAAAAGAGACGCCAATTGCCCTGGGGCCTGGGCTTATATAGTTCTTGACCCCGGCAATAATATATTTATACAGAATTCAAATAGAGAAGAAAATACAACTAATAACAGAATGGAAATGACGGCGGCTATTAATGCCTTGAAAGATTTAATTGAAAAAATTAAAGATCTTGGACTAGCAATAAATAAACAAGATGTAATAATATATACCGATTCTATGTATATGTCCGGCAATTTTAATGATTATCTTCTTATCTGGAAAAAAAATAACTGGATAAAATCAGATCGCGCCCCAGTTATTAATTCAGATTTATGGAAACTGATAGATCTATATTCTCACCAATTTGGTTCGTTTGAATTTATATGGGTTAAGGGACATTCTGTAAATCCATATAATCAAAAAGTAGATCAAATGGTTCGCGATCATTTATACTAAGGAGGATGAATGACTAAAAAAAAGCAATTAAAAGAATATGATGATATGGAGCGCGTTATTGATGCGGGAGCGCAATTAGTAAAAGCGTTGCTTCCATTCGCTATGAAACAACCTGAAAAACCAAAACGATCTAATAAAGAAAAAGCTAAACCAGTATCGTCTAAAAAGACGACAGCCAAATTGTCTAAAAATATCGTTCCTATGATAAAGCCTGCCACTCAGTCCAATTCTGCGACGGTGGCATAAAATACAGAAGTAGGGTTTATACCCTTATTCAATGTGTTTCGCATTGATGATTTCAAAATAGATTGCTGAACTTTTGGGAGCGCCAAAAGTTCTTTGTTTCAATCTCGTCTGGTACGCGCAAGCTCCGCTCGCGCTCAAGGACCAGCCTATGGAGCCTAGGCTGCCCCGACCCCAGCCGAGGTCTCGTTCTGTATTAAAAGACCCTCAGAATATGAGGGTCTTTTTTTTAGCTATGAGTAGTAAAATTAGATACCCTGCGCCATAATCCAGGCTGTTCAACCTGTTCTTCTTTTTTATGGCGTTTTTTCTTTTCAGGATAATTGACGCTTATCTGAGGAATATAAAAAAGGTTTGCGACATCAGGTTCATCTATATTCTGAGCGATCCTTTTAGGGAGTTTTTCTTTAAAAGGAGAAAGAATAAATGACGCCAAACTCTTTAAAGGAGAGGCAAGTTCTTCACCAATCTTCTCAAAATACCCTGCATTTAAAGATATCATGCCATGCTCATTTTAAGATTTTCCAAACCATTAATTACATCGGACAAACCTTTAATAGAATTCTTACACGCAGTCTCATCAATCTCGCTTAATCCCATACGAGACGCGACCAATAATTGAGAAAGATTGGCTAACACATCTTTCATAGCATTGATGTTTTCTATATAATTAGAAATGCTTTCTTCATTGATAAAATTAAGTGAAAGAATCACATCAACAGTTTTAGGATCTGTCAATATACTGGCTTCTTTAATCAAATCCCTGCGTAATGAGTAAGCTATCTCTTTAAGCACGCTTGTTACGCGGGCCTGTTTTTCCATATCCTTCACTAAATCAAATTTTACATAATCATCACGCACACCATAAATAAATACGTTTTTATTCTTTTCATTATAATTAGCAAATTTCTGAAATGCCACAGTCATTGCGCGATCGCTGGATGTTTTATCCATACCCATAACATTCAAGGCGGCTCTTGTTTCAGCTGTGGTTAATATTTTACCATTATTAATACCGGCAAGTTTCTTCATAGGTTCAAAAGCCTTACCTTCAATATGATAACCTACCTCTTTACCATTAGAAGATACCCACAAAGCTATCTTACTGATGTTCTGTTCTTCATACATTTTCTGAACAGGAAGATCTGGCCTCATAAAATCACTTTTATTAAATGGTTTCATAAAACCTTTATTTACTATTAAAGCCCCTTCAGGAAACAGGTAAATATTAGGAGTGTTTCCAACAATCATTTTATACATGGGATCTTTTACTTTACATACTTTCTGAATCGAAGCTACATTTGCAGGAATTATTACATTTTCCCTTGAAGAATAAACATGCGAATTTTGGACCATATACTTTTTAAAATTACCTTTGAATTCAACACATTCATAAGAAGTTCCTGCTCCATAAATTACAAATAGCCCCTGATTCCAATCGTCTATATAGGAATTGTTTTCAATATATTTTCCACCATCACCATGGCGATCCTTACCCTGTTCCATCGTATTAAAACCGGCAAATAATTTATCAGAACCGTCATTCCTGTTGTTGGGATTTACATTAATAAAATCATCGGTAGTAACGAGAGAAAGCATCTTAACTGCCTTTTCGACAGCCTCAGGAGTATTCATCATTTTTGAACCATAGAAACCTATGCCGGTCTTATCATAATCATCAAAAGTGCTATAAAATTTTCCACAAAGAGAAAGGAAAACTTGATCTCTACGAGCACGCACTTCTTTCAATTTTTGCTCAGGAGTCTGCGTATCAGATTTTGGAATATCAGGAGTACATACTGATAAATTTGTTATACGCTCTTTATCAACCAAATCAAGCAAAATACCTATAACGGGTTTGCCCATTTTGCTGGCAATAAATCTCTCTGCCATATTTTCACCTGATTCAAGAAAATCTTCCATTGAAGGATACTGATATATTCTCGCTTCCGCTACACACGGCGGCTGCAGAGGTATTAAAGAAGACACATCAAACATATCTGAATCTATAGTCGTAATGGCTCTTTTAGAATCTATAACACCATTCAAATCGATTACTCCTTTGCGGTGCTCATTAGGAGTAACCTCTTCACGCTGATAGCTCTTAAGCTGAACTAAATTAGTTGCAAGATCGCCGGTATTGTCATGAAATGCAGAACTAACGTCGGGCATTCCAACAAGAGTCTCAGCAAATTTTTCAAGATCCTCTTTCTTAGCCAACATATGCCAATTCGACATCTTTGCGAATGGCGGATAAAGCGATTCTTCAGGCGCGTCATAAAGATTGATTGATTGCTTAGGCTGAACCCCTCCTGGAGCTTTGACAAGCTGATACCCACGCGCCTGATCCCACCTGTTCTCCAATGTAGCTACCTGGTCGGCCATCAATACCTTTTTTATATTAATTTCATTTGCCGGATAATAAACATCTTTACCTTCAACTTTATAAATAAATACATCAAACGGACTTAACTTATAATCATTCACTATGACCGGAAAATTAATCTGTTTACCATTGAAGAACACCACGATGCTTCCCTTAGCGTATCCTTTATTTTCATCAATATTGGTGATGATAACATTTACGCCTATTTCTTTAGGAAGATAATTAATTTCTTCATAGAAAGCTTTAAGAATAGTTTCATTCCAGTCATTGATATTCTTGGAAAGTTCTATGGTGGCAATTTTTTCAAATTTGGGTTGTGGAATAACAGCGTCCTTCAATGATTTCATAATTAATCCTTTTTTTTATGTTTCAATATAAATGGTGTATCCAGCCCTTACTATTAATAATATAATATAATTCAAGTTAATTCAACAAAGTAATATTAAACCGTTGAAAATGTATCAACAACACTTATAAGTCCTATGGCCGGAATTCCTACGTTTTTAGTGGTAAATCCTTCAGCCGAATCTGGAGATAAAGCCCCCTGATTAAATACTGGCGCTATCGCTGGATTTATTGGCGCCGGCGCTCCTGGGGCAGAAGATATCCACATGGCTAATTGGTTCTGAACCATCCAATCGAGATACCGTTGATTAATTAAGGGTTGGCCATTGACCCTGAATCCATTTAAAGCGGTAACATCTATGCCTTTAATTGGATCTAAAACAATAGAATTAATAGAAGTGTCGGAATCTCCATGAGTTATAGTTATCTTCTTTGCCGCGTGAATCTCCAGTTCCCCATCTGCGGTAATAGTTAATTTAAATTTAGCTATAGGAGCAGCGCCGCCTGAGGTTAATTCAACAGCGCCTTTATCACTTACTTTTAAATTAAATTTATTCGATAATATAGCTGGGGTCGCGCCATTCGCCGTTCCTTTTTCACACATCATCACATTATCAATTCTTAAGTTAACAAATGAATCGCCAGGCTCTCCCATTTCTACGGTTATTCTTGAATCTCCATGATTGATCACTTTTGATAAGAGGACCTCTTTGCTGGCTGACACATAATTTATTTCATTATTGGCGCCTACCCATGGAGAAAAAGATCCTTCACAAGTAGAGACCCAATCATCAGGAGATAATGTTTTTGTAACAAATCTTCTATAATTAATATAATAATCGGAATCCGATACCCTGCTGGCCTTGTCTTCCATTGTATCTCCGGCAAACATGCCGAAATGTTCTCTTGAAAGATAATTGGGGGCGTTCGCGATTACTCTGAAATGATTTTGAGCTACCGTATGCGACATATCTTCATAAATGCCAAATCCAAAAGCTTTTAATAAAATATGCATAGCCCCGCTGGACATATACACTTCACCTGAATCTGAAGCCACAAATCCGGCTTGACTAATTTTATTTTTAATAACTAATCTATCTTTACCAGTCTGAGTTTTATCATTCTCAACTTTAATATTAGTTATGGCCCTTTCGTTATAAAGGCCCATAATGTAATTGGCGGACCCAGGGGTAGGATCTTTATATTTCCCATCAGATCCATACATAAAAGTTATCATTACTAAAACATAATCACCCTGTTTATAATTATTATCTAAACCGGGTTGATATGAAGCTGTGGCGTAAATGGGGCCATTAAAAGCGCCAAGTACGGAATTATGAATGCTTACTTCATAAGTTTCAGAATCATTTATTTTACTTGTAATTCTCCCTTTGCATATTTGCTTTACAGGGGAGTATGTTATTTCATGTTGCATAATTAACCCTACATCATTTTAATTATAGGTAAATTAAATATCAAATCGTTATAAGCTTCTACCTCAACAGGATTAACTTTTATAGAGGTAGTAACGACGTCGGCCACTACATTAACACTCAAAATTTCAGCCGATACTATTTTTTCAGTATCAGGAAGATTGGTTGATTGGTCCAACATCATACATTGCACGGTTTGTTCCATAGCTGTTGACAATGCCGCCGATATACTTTGAATATCAGCAATGACCGCCGGTCTATTAACAAATTTGCCGGCATCTCCACCATAGTTGTCCACAACAGGAGTGTCACCTACCAGAAATTGCCTGCGTTTAGTTAAAAAGGTTAATTCAAATCTATTTAATAGCGCTCTATTACCGGTAACTTTTTGAGGATTGTCTCCTAAAGCTATGGTAAAAGATCCTGTTAAATCTGTTATAAAATCTATGTCTGACATAATAATATCCTTAATAAATATAATTTAATGCAATCATTATGGTGATGGAACGGGATTATTTAAACCTTTTTCATCAACATCATTTAATATAGTACCTTGAGTAATCTGAGTATTCAATCCTAACGCTTTAATGGCATTAGCTTCACTATCAGCTTGATGTTTTGAATCAACCAACGGCGATGGTGAACTAGCCCTATTTCTTGCAATAGCGTGCCATACGTCGTCCCTGCTATCATACATTTTTTTCAGATCGGGATATGCAGCCAGACAATTAGCATCCGTGGGCCATATATTATTAAAACCATGATTTGTGCAATCGACCTGAAGTTTTCTTACTATAGCCAATACATCCATTGTCGTAGCAAATTCATCAAGTATTCCAAGATGATTAAGGAGCGATACTAAATTTCCATATTCAGATCCATAATAAGGAACATATGAATTAAGAGTATTATAAACATCATAATTATGTCTCAATATTTTATTTAAAGTTTTTCTTACTTTAGATAAGGATGTGCTTAAATTAGTTCTGGACTTTGGCGTGACCGATCCTATCGCTGCTGGAATTTTAGTGACCATACTTAAAGATTCTGGGACCAATTCTATATATGGAGCCGGAGAACCAAGATCAATATTAACCGCCCACACAGCGATCGCTCCATCCCAATCTTGAATTTTAGCCAATCTATCTAAAAACGCCTGATATTCATTACCTATAGATGTAAGATTATTAGGAGTATTTAAAGCATTTATTAAAGAACTGGTAATCGTAGTATCTAAAACAGTGTCGGCAGTATTAAGCAAAACATGGCCAGTGGTTAATGTTATTGATAATTCCGAACCGGATATTGGCTGACCTGTATTATATTTATCTATTGCTTTAGTAAACATGTCGCCGGTCAATGAAACCATGGATTCGGCGCTTTCTATTATCGCTTGAGTAGACTTGTTTAAAGGACCCATTGAGGCCCTTATAATTGCTATTAATTGTTTTAAAAGATATTTAATCAAGCCCTGAAAATTATATATAGTAGCACAAGCCTGATGACATTTTAAATAACTTGTATAAGCGCTTTGGACACTAATCGTAAAATCACTGAGGTCCTGCATCACTCGATTCATATCATATTGAAACTCGGCCTTAATTCCATTATATGCTTTTTCAAAAGCAGCGCCATGATCTGCGGAATAAGTATCAGCCTCAATTCTAGCTACCATTATTTTATCTTTTTTCCACTTATCTAATTTTTTTATTTTATCATCATATCTGGTTTTCGCTTTATCAAAATCATTAGGCGTATTAATGCTGAACGGTATTTTAATACCAAAAACACCAACGCTCCCTTTTATAGAAGTATCTTTTGAAGATGACGTATTTTTAATTTTATCGACATCCGATTTGTACCCTTGCACAATAATAGCTTTTTGCTTATCATATTCTGCATTAATCTTGATTATTTTTTGATTATATATTTTATCGGATTCAATCTTAAGCCTTTGATTTAAATTAAATTTATTTTCTATCAAAGACGAAGGCATCGTTATATTTATAGCCTGAGATAAATCTGCCTGAAGTTTATTATATTTTTCTTGATCGAAAAAGGGTTCTTTTTGTATTCCAGCGCTGACCGGGGCTCCCTGTAACTGTTGTATAATAGCTTCCATTAAAGTTAAAACAGAATTAATATAAGGCATGGCTTTTCGCATTTGATTATAAACATCAGTTCCCTGTTGATGCCTCGACCATTTTAATACTATTGAATTAATATCTTCAAAATAAGCAAAACACTTACTTAAAAAAAATCTTTCCCTTTCACAATAATGGACCGCCCTTTGGTATGGAATAGCAACCAACTCAAATAAAGCTGTGGGAAATAATAAAACAATTTTTAATAAAGCGCCAAGTATACTTTCTAATATTTTCGATCCGGCACTTGATACTTCCCCCAATAGATTATCAGCCATTGATGCGGCCAAAGTCTCTATTTGATTTAATATCATTTCCCCAAGACTGGCTAAACCAGTAAGAATATCATTGCCGATATCGCCCCATTTTAATTTAAATTTTAATGCATTTATTTTTTTAATCGCGGCAATGGCATCATAATAAGCGCCAACAAGTTTGGCCCATGTTATTTTAGTGGTAATATATGCTTCACAAGCCGCTTTTGGGGGAGCCATAAATGCCTCAATAGATAACTGAAAATATTATCGTCTTTCCCAGAGTTTATCGCGATTATGTTTAGTATGCTTCTTGGATAATTTACATGCCAGTTTTACATGAGGAAATTTTCTCATTTTTTCAATCATATGAACGGTCTCTTTAGACATCGCTGTCTTTTCGATATTCTTTTTAAAAAATTCAAAACGCATTTGATCGACAGTTCTTCCCATAATTATCTCGTTTGTTGAGCCTGTTGAACGTTTCTATGCCTATTCATTAATGCTAAACTGGTGCCCAAACCAATATCACCTAACGCATTAATACCGACATTTAACATTTGATATTTACCATGGCCAAGAACAGGGAGACGCCTGGCAACTCTGGCCTGATTAAGTTTATTCAATACTACGTCCGTAACCTTATGCGCAGCATAACCTCCAGCCCCAGCCAAAGCGGTCGTAGTGGCCACATCTTTAATAAAATTTCCTTTACCATAAGATGGTTGCTGCTGTTGTTGAGGCGCAGGCCCTTTTTCTGAAAATGTAAGATTGCTGATCGGCAGATCTTTAGCAACCTTCTCAAATTCAGCCACTTTAATTTGTTTTAGAATATTCATTGTATACCTATACCTTATTAATTGTTTTAATGCCGCTTATCGGTTTTGTAGGCACTGGATTAAATGGAGGAGCAGGTTCTTCTTCAGGCGCCTCTCCAATAGTAGGCTCAACGTTGTCTTCAGCAATTTTACGAAGTTCATCTTCAAAGGCTGCTTGTTTAATCTGTTCCATAATGTTTTTCATATATATTTTTTTCTTTTTAAGGATAGTGGCACAACCACTTGTGGTTTCCCTTTTAATATATTCTGTTCCGCAATGGTAGGAGGTTTTGAAAAAGCCCTTCTACCCAAAGCTTGTTCAGTAACGGAAACTGCTTTATCGGCAAAAAAAGATATTTTCTCAAATTCTTTAGATGATAGTTTTGATAACATTATCTCATCTCCCGAATTCTTTGCGACATATCCTGTTTCATTCTATGAACGGCCATTTCATTTATATTTAATTTTTGAGCTATTGCTTTATTATTTAATATTGGTCGTCCGGCGTATCCAAAAGTATACTCAAAAATTACCTTTTGTTTCGGATCTAATTCTCCATACAAATAATCCGCAAGGTCCCTATCTCTAGAAGGTTTTTGCGAAGCATTGCCATAGAAATCAAAAGGCGCGCCTGAAGCTGTAACTTCACCTTTTAATTCATTCAACATCCTGCCAACTTCCTTGCGGTCCCAAACAAGCTCTTCAGCCAATTCATCTACTGCAGGCTCCCTGCCCAACTGATCCGTTAAATTGTCCTTAACAGTTAAGAATGTAGCTTTTTTAAGATTTCTGTTCTCAGGTATATGTCCGGACATCAAACTTTCAGTTGCTATACGTTGCACTTTCTGCAGGTTGTTCCAGATATGGGTCGTCGGAACAGTTCCTTTATTTGGATCGTATGATTCAAAAGCTTTAATCAGTTGCGTTGTCGCATTGGCTCTCAATGTCGCAGGAGCTAATCCTACAGTACGATATTTATTAACAACTGAATTAACAACGGGCTGATAACGAATAATTAAATTGGCGAAAAGATTGGGATCTCTCGTTTTTTGCCATTCAACTAATTGTTCTTTATCATCCATTATTTTATAAACCTATTTTCTTAACATTCAGTTTATCCTGTGCTTTCATTAATTTAAATTCTTTACTGGCGCCTGGATATTTAAGTCTATCTATCAAACGACCAATACCATATCCTCCAGCCGCTCCAGCACCAGTCAAAACAGCAGTGCCCACAGGGAAAAATTTTCCTTTTAATAGCAGGGTAGGCAAAGTAAGTGCAAGCCCACTAGCCGCTCCAATGCCTGAAGAAGTATTTAGAATTTTATTATATGCTGGATACTTCTTTTTAAATTCGCCCATATTTTTCTTATATTCATCTGAAGCTTCTACAAGTTTTTGCATTTTATCCGACGGAATACCATGACCAAAAGCCAGCTTATTAAGTTCATTCATACAGGCGTCTTCCCTGATCTGTTTCATTACATTATCCATAACTACTCCTTGGTAAATGGTTAAGTTTTTTTGTTCTTATCAGTAATAAAATATTTTTCTGCAGATTTAGCGGAAGATCTTCCCAAAAGCCAACCAGCAGCACCCGCAACTATAGGCGCAATAGCTATAATAGGAAGTGATTTCATAGTTGGTTTTAATGGCTCAAAAGTTCTTCCTTTAAATGCATCTAATACGTTTTGTGTATTAAATAAACTGTCTTTTACTATTTCAGGGGTTGTCTTCATTTTTTTAGCAAAAAATTTAATTGCATTATTATAACCTGCAGTTGCCATAGATCCAGCCCCAAGAACAGCGCCTACTCTTTCAACATTAATTTCCCTATCATCATTCAAAGGAATATTAGCTATCTTCTGCATCTCATTATAAAAACCGGTAAGATAAAATTTTTTCATATTTATCCCTTTGTCGATGGCACTGTAAATTTCATTCCTTGGGCCATTAAACTGGCCTCTTTAATATAATTCTCCGCAGCATCTCTGCGCTCTTGAATAAACGCAGTAATGGGCATCGTTTCAAGTATGCTACTGAATTGCCCAGGTCCAGTCATCAGCCCTATAGGAGTTGATGGTATTGGACCCACAAATCCAATGTTTTGAGTAAGTTGCGCTTTGGTTTTAGAACTGGGAAGTTTTAACCCATCTATTTTACCACTGTTCCAAAGAGCATCTGTAACCCCATAGTATTTATCATCTATAATTGTACTATCATTGTCGTCCAGATTGCAAACATATTTACCATCACTTTGGAGCCTGGAAGCCCCAACAATCCCCTGAAAAAATATATTGGCATGGCAAACATCTCTTGCTATAAATTGCATGGCGGCTGTATAATCATATAGTAATTCTTTATGTGTATTCCTTAATTCAACAGTAGCCTCATGAATAGTATCATAAACAAAATTATAAGCTTTAGTGCCCTCAAAATCGGTGCCTATCATAAAACTTGGCGAATAGTGCTTTAATACATCACGATAAAAACGAACTATTTTTTGAGGTTCATACTCCTCATCAAGATAGATAATATTGGATGCCCCACGCTTTGCACTTTCTTTTGAAATTGTTAAAAAATCTTTTGCATAAATATAAGGCTTCGCACTCTCTACTAATTGTAAATCATAAAATTTGTCATTCAATCTAGTCTTCGTTCCAGGTACAGGTTCAGGAACTGCATATTTAGTATCTGCATACCATAATATATCAGGATCTATTTTTGCAGCCGCATGATCAGTAGGTTTCATCCACAACTGATTTCCCCAGGCGTCTATATCAGTTGGTTCATCAACAAACCTGACGCAATTCATTACTACGCTTGTACTTGCCTCTGCCCCTTCAGAACTTATATAAATCAAATGTTTAACCTGTTGAACCATACCTATAATAGATTTAGAGGACTGCGAACCAGCAGCCTCTTCATCATCGATAACTAGTCCAGGGAATCCGCACATAATATATGGATTAAACATCATATCAACAGTAACCACAGCTCCAGCGTATTTAGAATTCAAAAATTTAATAAGAGCATGTCTTCTTAATGCAACTTCTGTTCTATCATGGCCGCTATTCCCTTGATCGAAATTTTCCGCAACTCCGACCCTTTTTTGAGCTATGGCGTCTTCTTTAAGTTTATGTTGAGCTTCCAATATTTCTTTTTGAGTTGTCGGCAAGCTGGTATTATCAAGCGAAGCGTTTTTCTTTCCTTTTAATCTATTGGCGGCTGTCTGAAGTTTAGCAACCTCAGCTTTTATTTGGCTGACAGTCAATTGATTATATATCCAGTTAACGTGCGCCGCAGCAGCGTCATCACAAGCTAAATTATACTCCACACTACCATAAGCTACATTAACGCCTTTGTATCTTTCTTCTAAAGTCAAAGGAGGTTTAACTCTACCATATTGATCTTTTACACTCTCCTGTTCATAATATTTAGTATGCGTTGGATCAGGATTATAAAATAACGCATTTGGTATTTGCACTCCTACTTTAGACATTATCTGAACCGAATCAGGAGTGGATAAACTATCAATCTGATCATAATATCCGCGAGTAGCGTTTATATCTGAATCATATTGCCACATTACCCTGTCGTACATTGGAGGGAGCATAATATTGCAATTAGGTGGGGCTGTAAATTCAAGAGGAGGAAGAAGCATACTTTCATTTAATATATATTGACCGCCAAATTCAGCAGATGCTCGATTTACTAAGAAATGTCTGACACGATCATCCATTATCATAGAAACTGAAGGATTCGGCTTACCTGGGGCTTCATCTTTAATGGAAATTAAACTGGGCGTATTACAAGAATAAACTCTTACATTGAAAAGAGACGCAATTCTCATAATTGCAGCTTCGAGACTGCTGAATTTTGAATTGCCTAATACATATGAAGCAATCTCTAAACCTGAGTTCTGCCTGTTCCATATATTATAACCAGCCCTATTGGCAGGGATAAGAAAGCGTTTATCAACTCTTATTCGTTTATTAATAAATTGACCAACAGACGTTCCTCCAACAGCCTCAAGCCACATCCCACGAATTAATCCATCAAGAAAAAAAGCACATTTAGCATGACCGATCTCATCTTCTTGAAGATTTTGACCATATTTAGAAGTATAGTGATATTCACCATCGGCTTGTTCTGTAAGACCCACGGCATAAGCTGTTCCGGCAATAGTCCTAAGCATAAAATATAAAGGATTTAACCCTCCACCGTATTCTCTTATACCCGCATTTGCCAACACTTGTTTTTGACCAGGTTTATTTTGACCAGGCACAACAAATGTTTGGAATATACCCTGCATATTGCAAAGATTCAAAGCAGTTAATTCTTCATCTTGAACAAACGCTAAAGCCGCAGGAGCCCTTCGTATATCCATCCTGAAATCACGACATACAATACTTACCATCCTGCCTTCGGTAGCCTGGTCCATTTTAGATATACTTGAATAGAAACCATCGAACATTAATCGCCAGAATAGTCGCCCTTCTTTATTAGGCACCCAATCACGATAGAATATATGCACTGAAGTTTTTGGTTTTAAATCATAAATCGCCCTGTTGGCATATATATTAATACTTGCCTCAACACCATTGGGGGTGCAAATAATATTGGCACTCTTAAAAGGCGTTACAATACCTTCAAGATATAATCTGAATTGTAAATTGTAACCCTGGAGAGGCATTATTGAATCCTTTTTTTAACGACTATCGGTCAACACTCTTGATGCATCAATCATACCACTTAAAAAATTTCTACTTAGTCTGTTAGTATTAGCAAGGCCATTATATCTCCATCCCTGATCGATTTTAGCATAACCCTTATTTTCAGGATCGTTAACATCAAAATAATAACCATCAATATAATTTGTCCTAATCCATGAAGTGCCCTTAACCAACATAGTAAATTGAAATTCTTTTAATTGAACCGTGGCGGCATTATGAGATACCGATATATTTAAAAGATATCCATCAATTAATTGTCCAGCCACCATAAGTTTGGTTCGCATCTTTTCTTCTATTGATTTGCGCCCACTTAAATATTTATCGAATGCAACCATAAATTCCTGATAATAAGGGTAATCTATACTGTCTAAAAAATATCCTCTGAATTGATAAATGCTGGGGGTGTTTCCAAAAAAGAAAGCATTCCAATTCGCGCTGAAATTCATATGAATTTTAACTATCTGATCGTGCGTTTCAGTAAATCCAGTTAAACAAAAATTATTGAATACTCCATAATATTGATGTTCACCATCTAAATTAAGCATTGGAATAGTTCCGCCTTCAAGAAGATCCGGCTGATTTAAAGTTGATATTGAATTAAGTTGGAGGGTCGCGACTGTTTGCGATAAATCTCCATAATAGTTGGTATCGTTTGTACTTTTAGCAATAGGCAACGCGGCACTATCACCATCTTTAAATATAAGGATAGTAGCTATAGGGTCGGGATGCTCTCTACTACCGCTGAAGTATGGACGCATCTTGGTGTCATAATCAAATTCCGCAAACTCGCTGTCTAATGGTGTTGCCATAATAGTTCTCCTATAATGACCAGGAATTATTAAAATAATTCAGAACAGGAGGATTAACTTGAGCGTTAATAGTTTTTCCTTGAGCTGTCTCTCTTTCACTTAAGATTTGGGCGTTTTGTGTTAATCTAGCGCGTTGTTCGTTCTGTTCTTTCAGGTTAGCATCAAGTTCTCCTTTTGTGACCTTTTTACCACCAACCGTTGTTCCATCATTAATCATGACAAATGGAATTGTTTTTGGATTATTTGCCATGTTATTTAAAGCTACAATATTTTGATTAGCACGATCTAAATCAGAAACCGCATTGCGAGCTACGGATAAATTGGTTACCAATGTTTGCATATTATAAGTTTTATCACGAGATTTAGTATACCAATAATTGGCATCATAACCATAATTTTTAGCTAACATTCCAGCAACATTTTTACTTACAGGGCCTTCAAGCCCTCCGGTAATATAATCCTGAGTTTCTTTTAATAATTGTTCCGCAGTCCCAGCCTTGGCTTTTTTGCCAACCGTTTGCTGTGCCATTTCTAAAGTAAATTGATTAGCTATACCAGCTGTAACGGCTTTCTCTTTCGCCAATCTAAATTGACCGCCAGCGCCTTTAGGATCAAGATATGTATTTAATTTATTAAGCAATGCCTCTTTTTCTCCAGAAGTCCAAACATTAAGTTGTTCTTGTTCGCGAGTTGATAATCCTGCAGTACTGATTAATTTTGTTCTCAATGCGGTCATGCCCTCTACGGTGGCTGTATAACCCAACTGTTCTGCCCCTTTTCTAAGAAATACATCAGCAATTTTTCCTGAAAGATAATTTACAAATCCTTTAGCAGAAGGACCACCAGCCAAAGCTTGTTGAGCCTGATCTGCACGAATAATTGATAATGCGCCAGCTTTGGCCACCCCCTCAAACTTAGCAAGATCAACATAATTATTTACTGATGTGATGGTCCCAATCCCAAGAACCTTATTACTGCCCTCTTCGGCAAATCTTTTCTTAACTGCCATTATCATATCTTTTTGACTTTGACTGGTTGTTTTATTAATATCTTTAGAAGCTAAATCTCTACGTTGAGTTTCGTTAAGTTCATTAACTCTAAGTATAGCCATATTCAAATCACCAAGTCTGTTTTTATTATCATTAGAATATTTAGCCCATGAAGCTAAATCATCATCAGCCGCCTTGCTAATACTTTTTTGCCCTTTTTGCAAACCAATTATTGCGGCACGAGCATATCCAGTAGGATCTGATTGCATTTTTTTCCAGTCATCGTTGCCACGGTCTAAATGCAATGTTCGTTGCACAATACCCTGATTAAAAGCTTCATTCATTCTACCGCTAAAAAGACCACTTTGAAGTATTTGAACTGTATGTTGCAAATCTATTGATTCGGCTCCTTTAATAATATTAGCACCCCAGGCTTCAGTAAGCTTATTAGTAAATGCTGGTGGTATTTTTTCAATCATACCACGAGCTGTTTGAATATTTTGTTTATAAAATGCCATATCTTCCTGAGTCATACCTTTTCCTAAACTGTACATATTTCTATAAGCTTTTTCAAGATCTCCAGGACCACGAATACTAGTATTAAAATAATCATATTTATAATTAAAGGCGCCTCTTACCCATGCGTTTGCAACTGTCGCGGTGCCTCTAGCAAAAGCGCTCCATACTCTAGAAGGCATTTCACCAGTAGCTGAAACTTCTGTAACTACACCGGCGCCCAATTCATTAAAAGGTTTTTGTATATCATACATTACGCCGCGTTCCCACCTTCTAAATGGGCCAGGGGGTTCTCCTGTTTTATTTGCTATAGCTAAAGAAGTTATTCTTTCCGCTCTCATAGTGCCATAACCAGTAGGTCTGGTTAGCATATCAGCTATTAAATTGGCGCGATCCTGATCGCCACCCGATTGTGATTCAGCATACCATTGGGCTTGTTGATCAAAGGTGCCGCGTCTATTTCTACGCCATATATTGAAAGCCTGACGAGAAATCATATCTATAGCCTCAGGAGCTTCTTCGGCCACTTTATTTAATAATTCTCCACTACGTCTATTAAACATTACTCTATAACCCAAATCGGCGGCTCTTACAGATCCAGTACGAGTTATTTCGTATGCTGAAGCTTCGCCAGTTAATAATCTATTTAAATTAGTCTGATCTAATTCTCCCTTCGACCCCATTAAATAAGCTGTTACTCTGCGACCTATACCCGACTTCATCATATTCATTTGAGCACCAGCAATTGTAGCTCCAGCTTGCGCCACACCACCAGCCATCTGGACAGAACGCTGAGCAGTTATATCACCACCACGAGCCAACCATCCAGCCTGAGCGGCGCCATATTGATACATCTGGGTTCCAGCAACACCACTCCAAGAGGTTCCTTGAACAGCAGCAGCCCCAGCAGCGCCAATTTGTAACATATTTTGAACACCTAATCCTGTCATTGTCCCATAAGCTTTAGCTGTAGTAATTGCCTGACCAATCTGTTCAAATGTTCCAAATCCCTGTTGACGCATTTCTTTCATTAATGACATGCCGCCCGAAACAGTAGTGTTTAATGTTTTAACAACTCGCTCTGTCATTTTTAATAAATCGCTAAAATTCTTTTCATATGCTTTTATATCGCCTTCTATCATTCCTTTAGATTTACCGGAAATCATATTATTTGCTATAGCCATACGATGAATATCTGCCACTTGTTGAGCATTAAAAAAATTACCCGGTTTACCAGGACCATAATTTTTAGTCATATTAGAGGCTAATTGTGTAGCTTGATTATATGTCAAATTATTCATTCCCAATTGGCCCCTATATGTTTCAACATCAGAAGCTATTTGATTCATATAGCGCTGACGTTCAAGCGATCGTTGAACACCACCAACAAGCATAGCTACAGGAAGCGCCGGTAAAAGTGCTGATAAACCAAATCCGGCAATACCAGTAATTCCGGCTGCGGCCAATGCTGCAGAAGTAACACCATATCCTGCATAACTAGCCATCCCTGTAGCAATAGCGCCCCCAAATGCCATTCTATTCATTTCAGTTTGTCTTTGATATGTTCTCCAATCAGGCTCCTGTGTTCCAAATCTGAAACGTTCATTTGTTAAATATTTATAAGCCTGTTGATGAGTCATGGGCATTTGACTCGTCATCATCTGTTGATATTGCGAAACAACATTGGAACGAACTATATCTGAATAGTTAATTTGATTGTCGCCAGTGGGGCCAATACCTTCGCTATCGGCAGGGCCAAGAGAGGTTTCTTGCCATCCGCCAGCACCAGGAGGAGGAGAGGGAAAATTCATTGAAGCTCCAATGTAAATTACATGTTATGTTGAACATTATACAGATGTGACGTTACTTTCTCAGCGCCACCCATGCCTGCCCCAATATATCCACCAGCCTTACCTCCAGCAATTGCTCCAGCCAACATAGATGCCCCAATAACTGCTGCGGAATAAGGATTCATTTTAGGATATCTTTTCTCAACCAATTTCATAATCTTATACATGGGCAATCCTGCCGCACTACCGCCAATGATAGCTCCCCACATGCCGCCTTTACCAGCTTCGATGGCAACTGGGTTTTTGGCTATCTTTTCCATTTCATTAAAAAACGCTGCGTATTTAGTCTGTTTCAAATCCATCATAACCTCCTGAATTTAATTGGTAGCAGGATCCTGAGTTGAACAGGTTACCCGAGATTATGACTCTCGGTAAGATGCCGACCTTCCACCTGCGGTAAATTATTTAATACTTTTCCATTCTTTTCTAGATTTTAATTGAGACTGCAACAACCCTCTTAATAAATCTTTTTTATTTTTTTCTCCAAATAATTCTGCTGAATATTTTAAATCTTTAGGCAAAGATTTTTTAATATGTCTTTCCATATCTTTTTTTAAAAGCAAGTCGTTTTTTACTTCTGGATTAACCATATTCATCATGGTCTCTAATACACTTTTCTTATAAGCTTTAGTTAATAATTTTGAACTAAGCGCAATTTTCTCTAATTCATTTTCAAACGCTGCGTTTTTAATCTGTTCCAACGCTGCGGTTTTCTCAGGCAAATCCTTGCCCTTAGCCCTCTTCGCCCACTTCATCGCCTTACCCTCAGGAAGCTCGCCACGCTCTTCAGCAGCAAAAGCCCAACGACGTTGAGATTCAGAAACAGGATGTTTCTTTTTCTTCGCTAATTTAATAAGATCCAACATACTTACTCCTTGGTTAAGATTGAATTCGTTTTCAAACGCTGCTTGTTTAACTTGTTTTGCGTCTTCATTTAAAAATAATTTCCTTGCCCCATATGCCAATGCGGGAGCGGAAGCTGGTAATAAATATGAAGAATTTATTAATAACATTTTAGCGCCGCCTCCATGAGTTAATGCTTTTCCCAATCCACCATACATTTTGGATAAACCATGAATACCACGCATGGATGCCAATCCCTCTTCAATTAATGCGGGCATACCAACAGCCGTCCCAATAATAGCCGCTTTTTTAGCTGTTTTATCTTTTTTAGCAAAAGCTGCTGTTCCAGTTGAAGCCGCAAAAGCCAAAGGGCTTAATGATCTTATTGCCATATAAGGCGTCGTTAATTTTAATTTATTTAATAATTTAAAATTTTTATGATGCCCCATTTCATGAGACATTATCGCAGGATCTGAACCTAACATATGAACGCCGGAAGGCATATCCACAAATTTGAATTTATTAATTTTGTTAAATATTCCTTTAAATTTCGGCAAATAACCAGCTACCATTCTCTCTGCCACCGGTGTATTAAGATGAACACCCACATCTTCTACATTCATAGCCTTTTTTAATTTATCTATAACATCAGATTTAACATTTAATTGTTGTTCTCCCATTGACATCCTTGAGTTCATTGCCATTGGGGTTAAAGCGAGCATTCCAGCGGATTGCGGGAGCCCTGCTGCTAAATAGGCGCCAACCCGTCTTCCAAAATGATATTTTTCTTTATCTGTCTTTTTTTCTTTTGCTAATTTTTCTAATTCATTAATAAACGCCGCTTGTTTAATTTGTTCCAACATATTAACTCCTTTAAATTGTGGTGGTTCAGGGACATCCTGATTATATTTAATTTCCTCATAAGTTATAGTTCCATCTTTCAATTTTTTCTTATTATCTTTCATCTCTTTTTCAGCCTCTTTAATCTTCTTATTTAATTTAAATTTCTTATGATCGACGTACTTCTTTAATTCAGATTCATTTACGATAGGATCATGAGCCAATTTATATAATAAATTATTCATAGTTTATTTCCCCAGAATAACTTCACGAAATTTACCAGGTTCTATACCCTTCTTAAGAAACGTACTCAAATCAATCCTCTTACTATCAGGCATACCTTTCTTTTCCCACGCAGACAATAATCTATCATTACGATGATGAGTAAAAATGGCCACCCTTTTACCTTGATATTTGTTTTTAATATCCTTAAGAAAATCCAAATATCTATTTTTAAAATCATTAAAAGATTCGCCACCCTCCACCTTCTTATTAGGAGAACTGGCGTAATCAGCAATAACATTCAAAACGTCCTTTGAATGCTGTCCAGACAATTTACCCAAATTCCAAGGACGAAGTTGTTTGGTTCTTTTTACAGGAACACCAATCTTATTTGAAAGAGCTTTAGCTGTATCTACAGCCCTTATTAAATCTGAAGAAAGAATGACATCAACATCCTTATTTACAAGCTTTTTAGCAGCCTTCCTAGCCTCTTCCTGACCATGCTCGTCCAAAGGAATATTCTTCCAGCCTCGTATCTTATCACCATCAGCATTAAGTTTCGTTTCACCATGTCTGACTAAAATAAGTTTTGTAGGCATAGATTCACCTGATGCTATTTTGTTTAATTCATTTATAAAGGCATTATATTTGATTTGATTAAAGTCCATAGATTGTTTCTCCAAATTCTTTTCTACATGCATATCATAATAAGCGGGCGCTCTTAATGCACCTGAAGCAAACTGCTGTTGTGATTTAACCCTTGCAACCAATCCAATATAATCTTCAGGATTCTTCAACATGTCCTTTTTCATCGGACGATCGAAACCTGTTCCTACGTTACCAACTATCTTTCCCTTTGGTGTTAAACTATATTCAAAACCACCAGCTTCATTCTTTTCCTTACCAGACTTGTCAATCGCAGGATAAACACTCCTTATATAAACATCATAATTATCACGAAACTTCAATTTTGCAGGATTACCTGATTCCTGCCTTACATCCCATTGTACCACACCCTCTTTAGTATCAGGATGTTTACCTAATTTAATTGAATTAACAAGTCTCTGTTTCTGCTTTTCAGTAAAGGCTGTATCCGCAACTCGTAAAGCAGGCACTTGTGATTCAATCTTTTTTAACAAATCAAATTTGACTGCATAAGGCTCATTGGATACGTCTTTGCCTTTGAATTTGACTATATCATAAATATATGGTTGAAGTTTACCTAATTCTTTCTGTTTCTCAAGACTTTTATTTACACTCGCGTTTAATATTCCACCAACCTGTTCTGCAGCCATTGGTTTACCATCAGTCTTGCCAAATAATTCGCCTCTCAAAACTGTGCCTGAAAGAGATTTGGGTATTCTTAAATCACGCAAGTAAGGAACCTGGTCAGTATGATCTATTTGTTCTCCGGTACGTTTACTTGTCCTATAAGAATAAATCTCGTTCTTACCTTTAGGATTTAAGGCAAAGACACTGTGACTGCCGTCGATCTTGGGCTGTAATACTTTCGTATCATCAGAATAATCCACATCATTGATAACTTTATATTTAGGTTTAGTTGTTACAGCATCATGTATGCTTCCAATTTTAATTATTGGTCCTAATCTTTTTTTAATACCAGATATATACATATTTGATCTTTTTAATTCTTCCAATTTTTGCTTTGTAGCATTTAAGGCGTCCGCATACGCTATTCGCAATCTATTTTCAGGATCGTTAGGCGCAAACCCAAGAAAAGGGTCCTTAGCTTGTTGAGCTATAGTAAAACGAACCTTTCTACGTCTTGAAGCTTGTTTAATATGCCCTGAAGCAATCTTTTCAAGCTCGTCAATAAAAGCTGCGTGTTTAGTTTGTTTAAACGACGAGTTCTTTATCATTAACCAATTCTTATCCCCAAATCCTTTTGGCTTAATCATTGTAAACGTTCCTTCAGGCATAATCATTTTAATTTTATCATTACTAGCCTCAAGAACCTTTACTTTCTCATCATAAACTTTTTTTACAGTTCCTGCACCATAACCTGATTCAATAGTTCCCTCAAAATTTAAATATTCACTTCTATGCGTCGGCTGCTGTATCGCCAATAATTTATTCTTCTCACCAGGCAAAGAACGAATCACCCAACTATGCGCGTTCTTACCTTCCTGTAGACGCATATCATAATGCTTGGTGGTAGCGTCATGCTCCTGAATAACTAAACGAGTATTACCTGTTTTTCCTTTAATTGGAGCGAATCCAGTTTTAGAAGGAAGCCCAGGAGCGAAATCTTTTTTAGACATATTTAAATATGATTACTGTTCAAGTTTATATGAGCGTAAAAATCCAGGACCGGTCTTCTTAGTTCTTTCAAACATTTTCATCTGCAATCCCTGCGCTCTTTGAATTTTACTTTTAGGGATAAAATGAGTTAATAAATTACCGGCCTCTTCCATATGAACAAGTTTAGTAGCGACACCTTTACCAGCCATGGCCATCTTATTCAATTCGTCATTCATGGCGGACTGTTTAATCTGTTCAAATATTTCTCTATTAGAACGCTCAATTTGTTCAACAGAAGCGTGTTTACGCATGTTTTGATTTCTCTGGCCCATTGCGTGCATACCGCCAATAGCAGCTGCGCCTAATGCAGCTCCACCAACAGCGGCAGAAGCTATAGGGTTCTTTTTAACTATATTGCGCACGCCGCCCCATACTTTACTACCAATCGATCCAGCCTTACTAGCAACATCAGCGGAAGGGAGAGGGGCTCCAGGTATAGGGATTGATCCGGCAGCTCGACCAGGCGCTAAATTTTTATTGATTTCTTCCGGGGTAATCATGGCAGCCAATTTAAGCAATACATCGCTCTTATTCATACTACTCCTTTGAATATGTTTAATATTATTTACATATATTTAATATCAAATATTGAACATAAAATAAATTAAGGATATAGACAGTTAAGCCTATATCCTTAATTATAATATTTAATTCACAAAAAAACCAAACTAATAATAGAAAAATCAATTAATGCGAATTAGGGTTAATATCAATTATTCTTTCATTGGTTTCGTTTTTAAATAATATCAAAAATTTATCGGCCTCTTTGCGATCTGAATCTTTATCTTTAGTAGGCAAATATTTATAAGAAGTAAGAGCTTGTGATTTCCATCTTCTTATAGCTTCAACAGGAATGGTCATAGTTCCATCGTCATTTTTTTTACATTGTTTAAAGATATAATCCATCCAATTAGACCATTGAATATGACACAACTCAGCTATCTTTTCTCGTATATTTGAATCCACGATTATTCCTTTAAAAAAGTGTTGACCGTACCACAATCTAAACATTTTTTTAAATAGTTTTTCCCAGCAGGGGCATCAGGCATAATCTCTAAATTAAGCCCACGACATACTGAACACCTTTGAACATTTTCCTCTTCTTTAACAACTGGTATAGGTTCATCGGATTCAAACTTTTTCTTAGGAACATAACTGGCAAAATATCTTCCTCCAGCCATTTCCATTGATTTCATTACAATTTGTTTTACTTCTTCATAACCTGCAGGTATTACAAATAATACCCCGCTATTAAGATATAACATTGATTCTCTATCATCGCCAACATCGACGACGCATTGAATATAATTTACGTTAATTGTAACTGAACCTGGTTTAGATTCAGCGGCATCAGATCCAACTAATTCGCTTTCTTTCTTATTAATTAAAGTAATGGGAAGCTCAATCAACATGATGTTTCTTTCTAATCTCTACAGGTGAAATTTCACGAACAGATTCGACCTTAGAATCCAGTTTATTAAAAATTATATTCGGATTCTTTTTTACTTTAATCATCTTTTTAAGAGTCCCATCGTACATATACGTTCCAGTAGCGTTCTTAGGTATAGGACCAAATATATTTTCAAAATTGGTATCATAATTTTTCGTTACTAATTGGTTTGTATTGGTAATGGCCATCGCAGCACTCCTGGTGTATTGGTTTTATAATTATAAGGCTTCTCTTTAAACTTTATATTCAACTTGTCAATAGCGCATGAAAAGGTCTCATTTTTAGTCATCATATAATCAAATTGTTGCGCAGGTAAAGAATAAAACGCGTCCCTGCATTCTTTCAATAATTTACTGTTCTCTGCAATTCTTTGATCGGACACATCGACGCCGATTTGGTCGGCAGCCCTCCAACCATCCATGTATCCATCAATATAAACAGAAAAAATATTAAATAATTTAATTAAAAATCTTCTTAAAAATGGTTGTTTATTTACCCAAATAGTATAATCCGCAATAGCGCAAGTAAGTCTATTACTCATTGTTAAACCTTTAAATCAGATAAAGAATATAATTTAACCGCCGGCGTTGTCATTGATGTATATGTTACGCCATTATAAGTCATGGAGTCGTCATTATCAGCATTCATTCCTGAATTATAAATATAAACAGGAAGAGAGCTGGAACAGCCATTGTAATGACGCTCCATCATGCGAAAGGGCGAACAAGAACCTGCAATCTATTCGTGTCACACGTTACTTCTTTGGTGTATTGCATTGCTGCTACTACAGCTGCGCTTCTATCGTCTGCGGCAACAACGGGCGTAGGCTTTAGAATAATAGTTTCAAATTTTCCATCCTCTTTCTCTTTTTCAGTAGGAACCTGAAGAATAGCAACTTCGAATAACATAGATTAACCTTTCGTTGAATGTTTAAGATAATACAATTTAATTACTACCTTATAAACCGGGGTCAACTGATCTTTCCATTCTGTTAGTGGAATTATAGGAAACATAATCCCAATATATTCGCCTTTAGTTCCAGCTATGATACATAACCTGAAAAAGAACCATTGAAATAAAATCTTATTGAGAAGATAAATCATTTTTCCTCATATTTTTTTAATGGATGTAAATACACTTCAATCTCTTTTAATGCGGCTATTATTTGTTTTACGGCAGTTTCTAAATTAAGTCCTTTAATCGATGCTAAACTTAGAGCAGATTTTAATACCATCTCGTCCTTTCCACTATTTATCATTTATTAATCTTTCTAGCGGATTGTTTAAAAACATCTATAATTTTTAGAATTATATTCTTTATAATATAAATCAATAAGTGCTGAATTATCAAGCTATTATCCTTTTCACATAATCAAACACTTCAATCCTGACAGTGTCGTTATCGCCAAAATGGGCGAAGAATATATCAGCATTATTAGGGGGAATGGTTATGCAGGCAGCCGAGCCTCTCCATGTCATTGAGTATCCTTTATGAACAAATACCCCAGAGCACCACATCTCTCCGTTATGTTCACTGTCTGGCTGTACAGACAATATTTTTCCACCATTATTTAGTAAAATACATTTTCCAAATTTATCATGATTAGGAACAACTAATCCTGTGTAGCTTTCATTAATAGTATTACAGGCTATTCGACCATATAATTTACATGCTATCCTTGGATCGATCGTTGCGCTGGTTTTCTTACAGTTAGAACAATAGCCTCTATTACACCTTCCACACCAGATCTTATATGGTTCGATCATTTGAGTCATCGGGACCCATGCTGATTTATCTTTTTCAGGATCTTTAAAGTTTTCTTTTAATAAACAAAACATATTAGGGTTTGGTTGACAGGAAAGCTCGCCCCTCCATAAAACAGAGCAATTGCCGGAGACCTTACCATTAATATATATCCCATCTTTATAATCATCAATTAAAAAACCATAGTCATTATATCCTGGAACATCGGGATTGGATTTAGATTGTATAGCAAGAAATTTCATATTGTCCCTTGTTGGTATTAAATATAGCTAAAAAAAAGAACAAAGTCAATACTTATTATCTTCTAATAATTTATAGGCTGCATCGTAGGCCATATTGCGGTTCTTGACTAGATTATCGATTATTAATTGTTTGTCTTTCCATGTCAAGCGGTTCTTTTCAAGCATTACTAACAAATCAACTGATTCTTTTACTTCTTTAATGTCTGCGGTTTGAGTGGTTACTATGGTTTCGAGGCAGGCTACTTTCGTAGAACATTGGGCGTGTTTGGCTGGATAATAAATATCCATTCGTTTATTAAATTGATTTTGAGCTTTTACTTCTACCTGATCGCACAAGAGAAACCATGATGTCAGTATGATCGGTAATGAAGATATGATCGCTATTATTATTGCTTTAAATGCTTTTTTACTTATAGTTATATGGTCTGGCATGGTGAGTCCTATCTTTTTAGTAGAGACCATTTATATATTCTCTGTTAATATTACAGATATTAATTGCTTTATCTATACATTCAGAACAAAAGTAATATTCAAAATACCGACCATCATTATCATGCCCTTCATGCCATTGTCCCGGAATATCTAAACTTTCAAAAACACGCTCACATATATCGCATTTCCAAGGGCACAACGTCTGATGGCCGGCATCCATTCAATCCACCTAACTATATGATACAATAATTTTGTTAATTTAATCAAGTCTTTTCTTCTATCTCTGTTTTAAAATAACCACAATCATCTGTTACTGGAAATGGATCGTCATAACTAACACTCATCATGGTTTTCCAATCCCTTTCATCCTTACGCCAATCTTTACCCACATTATGCCAGGATAATTCTCTTCGAAGATGTTGATAGGCATCCCAACAAACCTGAAATTCAACAGGAACTTTAGGATTAGTAATACCACAATTGACATCTGATGACAATCTTAATCTAAAATAATCTTTTATATATTTTTCCAACTTATCAGATTCTTCATAATCCATTCTTGGCAATAAAATGGAAAATAAATCTTTTAATTGATGCATTCCAATTCTTGCCATAGTTTCCAATGCTGTACATAAAATTTTTGCTTTGTCCTCGGTCATTATAAGCTTTATAATAACTTCTTTTTTCTTCTTATTTTTCTTCTTCAAGAGTCCCTCCATTCACTTAATGGGATGTTATAGCGAACAGAATTCTTTCCCAAATAAATATCTATAGTATGGCATAATTCAAATTTTGATATAGCCCTAATTCTTTCGGACAATTTATTCAATACCAATTCAAGCTTTTTTATAATTACGTTGTTTACAATCGGATTTGGCCGTTCTTATCAATCTATTTATTTCTTTAAACTCTTTATTCATTTCCTTTCGCTTTCTACAGGACAAAATCCATCAGCCTTATCTACTTCTATTTCATGTTCAATAGTGTCCCAGGTATCGGTCACCGGATCATACCAATTCATAGCCAAAGCATTTTCAAGCGCATGTTCAGCACCACATTTTAAGCAATAAGCTCCGGGCCACCCGGACCATTTATGAATAGCCATTATTTTCCCTCTAGTAACTGCCAAAAAAATGTTTAATTGCCTCTGTACCAGTAATTTCAACTGTATCATTACATAAAGCAATGTTAGCTTGTTTTTTTAATTCCTCTTCATGGGTTATAGTTTTATCAAATTCATTTTTAACAACATTTTCAGTTTGAATAGGCTTGTTTTTAAAAGTATTATCATAAGATCCTGATTGATCCACGTCCATGGTCATTTTATTAATCACATAACGTGGCATTTCTTTGCCTCGCCAGTTATAAAGCATCTCAAAATATTCCAAATCGGACATTGGATGATCAGGTCCACCTTTAATAGGCGATAAAAGATTCTTTTCAATAGCAAGAGTCGGATACCAACAATCCATTCTTGTATTGTAATAAGTCACCAAGCCACTTATTCCCTTACGACACACACAAGATAGTATCTTCTCCTGACTCGGACAGAGACCATTAGAATAAATACTCTTATATTCAATCAATGCAACTACATGCTTCCCATCAAATTCTATAGAATCAATATCAATAGGCCTGATGTGATCGCCAAAGTAACGCAATCTTATACTCATTTTCATATGAGAATATAATTCAGGTCCATTAAGATATTTCAATACTTTAGGATCTTCAATAACTACTTTTTTATTTTTTATCTCTGTTTTACCATATACATCAGGGCCAAGGCCCATCATTAAATGTAACATTCTTACAAAATCACTTTCATCGTGATCTGTAATTTTTTGTTCAAATTTTTGTATTAATGTTATTCCTAATTCATTCACTCCTAAAAAATTATAATTAGTAAAACCTATGTCATCATAGAAACATAAAAAAACAGGCAAATTTAATTGTTCTCCAAGGGCCAATAATTTTAAAGGAATTCTTCTATCATTCAATGAATTCTTAACAAAACCTATAATAGCATAAATTTTACCTTCTTGTTGATGGAATACACACCACACACTATCATTCCATCCCAATTCAAATTTTTGATATTTTAATCCTATTCTATTATCTCTCCAATATAGTTTCTCTTTACTGCCTTCATATTTATTGTTTTCCATTTACAATGCACACAATTCTTTCCACTGTTTTAACAAATTATGACAGGACCGAATTATAATCAATTGTTCCGTAGCCAACGTTTCAATTAAAGAACAATCCTCAGGTGTGGCCGTATTTGAATTAGCTTCTTCAATTTTAGTTAAACTATTTCTTATTGTCGCCTTATTAATTTGTCTCAGTTCAATAATTTCATCATGCAATTCGCTCAATTCTTTTCCAACTGTTTGCATAAGATCTAAAATAGTAGATTTTGTTGATAGTGGTTCAGCCTGTTGTTTAGAAGGATCGGCCACAAAATACTTACTTTTAATATCTTCCTTACTGGCATTACCATTTTCCCATAAACTCATAAACAAACCCTTTCGTTAAAGTTAAAAAAAATTACGTTCGTTAATAATATAAAACACGCACACTATAGTTATGCCGGTTTTATATATAAAGTAACATTACGCATCTTTTCAAATACCGCAGCAGCCTTTTTAGCATACGCAGCATCATCCAGGGCTTCCTCAGGAAACACCACGCCTCTAAACTGAGTGACCGCTTTCTGTGCCCCTGAGGGCGCCACTACCGCAAAGATTGCAGATAAGTAATCTACATTTCTTTGACGAGTGAAAGCATTGATTGCCAAAGCCTCATTGATCGATCCATACTCATGTCTTACCCCACTTAATAAGAAATGAGTTCTGGCGACCCCAGTAGTGGTCCTTAAGATTTTGGGATAATGCCTTTCATATTCATGACTGTAAACATCTTAGTATCGAATTTATATTTTTCATTCGATAAGAAGTCAATCATTGGAGTCGGCAATCGTTTAACTGTAGTGGCTCTTTTTGTTAAAGCTGTTTTAACATTACCTTTTAAACTTACAGCGTCTTCAATCTTACCATCATTCAGTAAATCAGATACGCGTAATATCGCTTTTTTAAGAGTGTTTAAATAACAAATAGGATCATCCATTAATTCTTTTTGATCTACACCCCTATATGAAAGCGCTATTAATAAAGCATTACGCATAGTTCGAATATGATTTTCAGGAAGATCCACAGTGCCATCTTTATTATCTTTTGCGGTCTTTATCATATCGAACGCCATTTCATCAATAATACTCATCTCTTCAGCGTTAGTGGAACATATAGTGAATTTGTGATCTGGAAATGAAGCCATAGCCACATTCGTTTCAGCATATCCTTTGAATATTAATTGCTCAGCGAGTTTCATATCTTCAGCGGTAATATCATCATCATTAAAATCAGTTGATCCTTGATTATTTAATGCCTCTTGAGCTTTAGTAGCTTCAGCTGTTCCTGATTCAGCCAATCTCTGCAATGCTTTTGATTTGGCTTCAACTTCAGTTCTCATTTGATATTGTACGGCAAATGGATCTGGGAAATTGGGTTTAACATCTTCACGTGAAGTGACTACAGGGGCTACAGGGACACTATCCTTATTAGGGCGCTCGGTAGTAGGGGGTTGGTCATCCATCCTGAACATAGGGGCTGGCTTGCGCTCAGGATCAACTCCTTCAGGGGCTTTTAACAAATCGCTTTCAAGCCTGGAGGGGGAGGATCTTGCTTTAACTGGACGATCAAACACACCTGAAGGTGAGGAATTAGGTCGTTCCGACATAAAAAGAGCTCCTTCTATGGATAAATGAAGAAAATTGACTGAAAGTGTTGCATGAATGCACCGATTTAAGATAATTTGGAACTTCAAGAGAAGTCAAGAAGAAAATATATTATTTTTTTACTATTTTTAAGAAAAAGGGTCGTTAAGTAAAAAAAGTCGTTTTTTTTCAACTCGCTTTTTTTTTCTGTGCGTTTGGGAACCCACCCCCACCCTCAACTACTTTTATTTGAAAAAAAAAAATAAACAAATAATAAATTTGTAACAGTACTACATTAACTTTGGTACAAAAGATATATATAATATATTACATTAAATAAAATATATATATTATTGATTTATATTATATATATAGCTTATTGTCCTATATACTAGCAAAAATTGTTCCATAACCTATAATTCCATGATCCTGTTAGTCTAAAAAACACCTCTCGTTTTGAGGCAAAAATGACTTTTCATCACACTTTTAATTAACAAAATGTATAAATTCATCACACTTTTTCACTATATGATTTTTAAATTTAATCATTTTGTAAAGTGAAAAATGATCATTTTTCAGTTAACAGAATGTATAAATTTAAAAGGGCTTAGCTCAAAAACCGTATACATTTCGTCAATTAGAGGTGTGATGAATTTGATCATTTTGTCAATTTTCATCACACAAAGTGTGATGAATTCAAAAATTATAATTAAATGATTTAAACAAACTTAACCCCCAACACCTCTACATTTAAGTTACTAGTGGTGTTAAGTAACTTAAACGTTTAAAACCACTTAAAATTCACATGATAATTAAAGATTTGCCTTTTGTCGAAAAATAATGTATATTTATTAATGTTTCAAAACGAATCAATGACTTAGCCATTTTCGGGGGTCTAAAATCTTATGCATAAAATTTACTCACTAAAATCACTAAATTCGCCCTCTTTGGACGAAAAAACTCCACCAACTGTCACCCTTTCTGCAGAACAATCTCCTCCTTCAGATATCTCCAGGCTTCCTGCAAGCCTGAATCCTTTAAGGGAGTTTGTTGATCCTGATTATATAAAAAAAATACCTATTCCTAAACCTGTAAACCATGCTGAAGCGGCTTTAGTTGGTGATTTAATGGCTCAAATAGCAAACTCAGAATTAGTGGATAGTTATGGAAATATGTCAAAGACGCCTGTGCCATTATTGCAGGCTGATCAATTAGCCAGGCTGCCTGAACATGAAAAAAAACTCTCTGCAAAAGAGATGCTCAAACGAAATATAGATAGAAATGTAAGTATAGATGCCATGATACCGCATAAAATAAAAGTAAGAAGAAAATTATTTAAAAAACCTATAAAAAACAAAAAACCGATCAATGTAATAATAGACCTTGAATTAAGAAAGAAATTTTTAAAATTAACGAGAAAAAACTTTACCAATATGAGATATGTAATAGAAACATTTATAAGATACTACGTAGAACATCCTGAATATTTTGATATTAAACGAGTCAGGGATAATAGGAGAGGAATCATGCCATAAAATAAAAAAATAATAAATGTGTTAGTTTAATATATTTTATGGTATTACTATAATAAGTATTTTAACTAAACTAAACCAAACAACGTCAATTAGTTACTATTGTATATTACATACAATAACTAGTTGTAAGAAATAAATTTTGCTCTTTAAAATTATAGGCACACTTCTGTACGGGCCATACGAACGACGAAGGGTAATATGGCGGGTAAAGTGTCATTCGACTCCGTTACATC
>Ga0209777_10000765_pt1 | contig 50115 bp, 36 predicted proteins | sample FrelakmetHBP12HB_FD_187147 | JGI IMG/M metagenome (GOLD analysis project Ga0209777, IMG submission 187147) | Freshwater lake sediment microbial communities from the University of Notre Dame, USA, for methane emissions studies -HBP12 HB (SPAdes)... | ecosystem: Environmental > Aquatic >... | reverse complement strand
TCGACCTGGAGCTGCTCCAGCAGATCGGCCAGGCTTGCGGGCAGCCCTTGCGGGAACGGCCGCTCGACACCGTTGATCTTCAATGCTGTCATGTCTTCACCCGATCTCATCCATGGCATCGGCTGGCCATTGTAGCGAACTGCCGCTCCTGCCACAAGGGCCTGCCCGGACGATCGACTTTCTGGGCGCCGACACCCGCGCAACAGAAACGGCAGGGCCCTGCCAAAGAGCCCTGCCGTCGATGCACCAGACTACTGGCTGACTACCACCGGTACTCCCCCACCAGCCCAATCACGTGGATCGTTTCGTCGGCGTTCAGACGCACGTCGTAGTCCAGCGAGACCCTCGCGTGGTCGTTGAGTCGGGCGTTGAATCCCGTGCCCAGCAGGGCACTGTCCCGAGACATCTCGGCGTCACTGACCTTGAAGATCACGGCCGGGTCGCTGACAAACGCGGCATTCACGGTGGACTGGTTGTCCCCCAACTCATGCACCCACCGGCCCCGAACCTCCCAGACCGCACGCACGCCGCCGACCCGGTCGGACAGGTCCTTGACCGCCCTGGCCCCCAACGATCCACGGATCGACTCATAGCTCTGGCTGGCATAGGTCAGGGCACTGGCCCCTCCGGTCTCCGTGTAACCGTCCACGTCCAGGAAGGACAACTGCAAACCCGCCAACGGATTGACCTGCCAGCCCGCCCAGTTCCTCCACTTCAGTCCCGCCTCGAGGTAACCGCCCAGGTCGCTGCCGCTGAACTGCCCAACCAAGTGCTCGCTGGTCAGGTCCACGTACCGATCTGTCTGGTAATCCAGACCACTGTAGGTCACAAGCCCGTCCACATACCACGGATTGGAGGTGAACCGGGTGTAGATCCCCAGGTGCAGGGCATCCGCACTGCTCTCGTCTCTGGACGAGAAGTAGTCCGCCCGGCTATCCGAGAACCCGATCGTGACGCCGGCCAGGAGCTTGCCGGTCACCTGATAGTCCGCCCCCAAACCGAACCCGTACGTGGTGTATCGATACCCGTTGACCCCGGCTTCGGACTCCCGGTCGCCAAACAGGCCATAGCCCTTGCCCCAGATGCCCCAGGGCTTATCGCTCAGCAGTGACGAGCCGTTGCCCACGGCAAACACCTGGCCGTAGGGGCTGAGGTCTACGGTCCTGCCGCTGCCCGTCATCTGGTCCTGGCCTCGGCCAAACCGGTCCCCTCGAGCCATCAACGGTAACCGTCCCTGATACACCGGGCACAACCGCAAGGAAGGTATTGCCTCCCACCTCCACGTCAGACCCGCCAGAGGTCTATGGAAAGCAGCGGAATCGACAGAATGGGGGCCGCACAGGCCGGCCCTCAGGGAAACTGCAGGCGGTGGGGTTCGGACCCAATTCGTCGTCAGACAAAGGAGTCATGACACTCCTCTGATTCGGGTTCTTACCGAATTCAGATGGGCCAAGACCTCTTTGCCCGATGGATGGCCTGTGGTATCGAGAGTACTCCGATCCCTTCAGATCGCTCCCGCCTGCGCAAACAAGCCGGAGGTCATCTGTTCGAAGGGCTGGGGGTCAGATAGCGGGTGTGTACACCGTAGAGGCAAGACCGTGCGGTGACGAACAGGGTGCTGCGATCCTTGCCGCCCAAGACGAGGCAGGTCGGACGCTGCGGAATCTCGATGGTGTCGATCCGCCTGCCGGAGGGGTCGAAGACGAGAATCTGGCCGGCGGCGATGTACACGTTGCCCTGATCATCGACCGCCACGCCTTCACCCCCCTCCTCGGCAAACAACTTCGGATCGGAGAGCGTTCCGTCTGGACCCACCGTGAAGGCCCACGTCTTCAGTTCCGCTTCGTTGGTGACGTAGAAAGGTCGTCCCGCAGCAGCGGGAGCCACACCGAAGGCCCGTAGTACGTCCGCCAGCTTGGCGCCCCACCTCACGGCCCCGGTAGTGAAGTCCTGGCCCGCAGGGATGAAGGTCGTGCCATCGGGGGACACGTAGTGGAACGGCTTCTGCAGGGTCGATTCCCGCAGAAACTCGGCATCGCCCGTCCAGCGGTTCAGTGGAAGCACCGCGACCATCCCGGGACGCGGTTCTGCGGGCTGGGGTTTGAGCGCCACGATCTCGCTGTCGTTGACATCCGGCTGAAAGGCGAGCACGGTCCCATTCCCGGCGTAGGCAACCACCAACAGATTGCCCGCCTTGTCGAAGGCCAACTGAACGGGCTGTTGTGGGATGTCGCGGACCCACTCCGCCCGGCCTCTCTCCTGGCTCCACCGGTAGATGTGGCCCTCGTGAGCATCCGCGAAATAGACGTCGCCCCGGCTGTCGACGGCCGCACCGGCAATGTTCAGGTACCCTCCGGCGAGTTTCTCGACCCGGGCTCCAGAGGCAGGAGCAGTCGAGTCCGACGCGGGCCGCGCCGGGGGCGGACCGCCGGACACATCCAATACGGCCAGCTCGCCATCGCGGACCTCTCTGTTGGCCGTCGCCTCGAAGATCGTGCTGTCGAAGGAGACCTTACTGTTGCTGTAGCAGTGGAGATTCCTGAACCGGATGTCGCGGGAGTCGCTGATCTTCACCGCGTGCGGGAACGGCGCCCAGCAACTGACGACGCGGTAGAAGAAGGCGTTGGCGAACTGGATGTTGCCGGACTGCTCGATCTCCAGAGGCAGGGCCTTGGGCCCCTCTTCCCGCTCCTCCTCGAACTGCAGCGAGTAGAATCGCCAGTTGGAGGCGTTTCGGATGATCATCTCGCTCCGCACGTGGTGCTCGACGGACATCGCGTATACCCGCCCGCTCGTCGAGGTATCCGAGATGACCATCCCGGCCTGCGCATACGGACTGGGAGTCCAGATGTCCTTGAAGGTTCCGCCGCCCGCCGTGACCCACAGGCTGGGGTATTGGCTGTTCCACGACCTGTTGTCGGCCTGGCCCCGGCCTCCCCCGCCGCCCGGAACCCTGGTACCATGACCGCCGTGCAGGCGGATGTCATTCATCATGGATCTCGCCCCGGCCATCCATTTCACACCCACGGCGCGGGCGTTGACGACGCCCGTATAGACGCCCAACCCTGTGACGATGTTGGTCCCGCCTGGCGGGGACTCGAGGACCGGCCTGGCCGCGCCTGGCCCCTGAAACGCCGGTGTGCTGTCCGGCAGGTTGATCACGGTCGCACTCGGATGCAGGCCGATCAGCACGGTGTCCGGCTTGAGCGTCAGCGTATCGCTCACACAATACCACCCCATCGGCAGGTAGAGCGTTCGGTGCCTCGCAATCGCCTCCTTGAGTGCGGCCGTGTCGTCAGTCCGGCCGTCACCGGTGGCTCCCTGCGTGCGGACGTTGACCCACGTGGCGCGGTCGGGCAGATCGGGGATGTCCGACTCCGCCGGCGAGGGCAGCGTGGTCACTTCGCGAGCCGCCAGAGCGGTCTGGATCTGGCGGGTGGCACCCAGGGCGTCGACCTGCAGGCCGTGCGAGAACCGCTCGACCACGTACGCCGGCCCGGGCCCTGCCACGGTCTTGCCGCTCTGGCGGAACCGGACAAGGACTGGCACATCGCTGCAGACCACGTTCTCGAGATTGACCTGGGTTCTGGCGCTGGACTCGTTGCTGACAATCAGTGCCGGGCCCGTGATGTCCTCCAGGCGTGCATCACTCATCCAGAGCTCATCAGGGTGATCCGGGACGATGGAGACGGCCGTCGGGACGTTCTTGAAGTGGGCGCGCACGAGCGTAAGCCCAGCCTGTTGGTCGCTGATGGCCGCGGAGTGCTGTCCCTCGAAGCTGCAGTCGACCACCAGGATGGGCCAGCCCGGTGCGGATCGCTGCGTGATGATACCATACTGACCTGCGTGAAAGTGCAGGTCCTCGACCTCGTTGCCGATGTCCTCCAGCCCCGCCCTGGCCGTGCCAAGCCGGAAATCCATGTGAGCCAGATAGCAGTGCTGCGCCACGTGGAAGCGGACGCCCACGGCCGCAGGATTGCCCGGCCCGATCTCGATGTCAATATTGCTCATCGCACTGTAGAACGTGCCGGGGTTGCCGTCGGGGGGAGACCCGCCCCGCCCGCCAAACCCTCGCCCGCCGGAGAAGAAGAACAGGACCTTGCCGGTCCCCTCCTGAAAGCCAGGGGTGTTCTCGCCCAGAGTGAACACCGGCCGGTTGGCGCCATACCCGATCAGCCGGACACCGGCCCAGACATAGACCGTCTTCCCGAGACGGTAAGTCCCCTCCGGGATGAAGAGGACGCCAGCGCCAGGCGCAGCAGCCTTGTCGATCGCCTGCTGCAACGCGGCGGAGTCATCGCCGACTCCATCGCCACGCACTGAGAAGGCCTCTCGCGTCAGATAAACCGCTGCAGGGTCGTCCAAACGCACGGGGTAGAAGGAGGCCGCCGTCAAAGGTCCCGGCGACAGAACAACACCCGTGAAGAGGAAGCCCGCCAAGATGGATCTCACATACATATCGTGTCCTCAGCCATGACTATTGATCGGAGACTCCATGTCTGACGGCGAATCTACCATCCGCGCAGGAGGACCGCAAGGGCAATTGGAGGCAGCAGGATCCCGGCCTTCGGCCTTGAACCGGTCGCTCACTGGGGTTCGCTCCCCATAGGGGCTCCGCCCCTCTGGCGTCGCCTGCTGGCGCAGGCTCCTGTCACCCCTACGACGTGGGGAAGTGCCTTCCCCACACCCCTTCCGGGTTCGAATCCCTCCCACCGCATTCTTGCAGGGGTGGGTTATCGCCGGGGCCGAAGGCGCATACCTTGAGGCATGACTGGAGGCGGCGGGATTCGAACCCGCGTCCCGAGAGGCTTCAAGACAGGCTTCTACATGCGTAGTCGTTCGATTGGAATTTCGCCTCCTGCAGCGCCGGACGACAGGCTCCGCGATCGGCTAGTCCGGTGAGTTCTCGCCTTGACGACCCGAACGATCGTCTCAGCCAGCCTGCTGTCCGACGTCCAGATCCGGCCCACAGGCAAAGCCGGAAAAGGACGAGCCGCCCTATTTAGGCAGCCATGCGCAACTGGTAGTTGCCAATTAACATTGGTGCCGGATGATTAACCAGGCCAACCGGCGTCCTGGGCATGCCACCTGCCTCTCCACGATCCGGTCGAAGCCATTCGCCCCCTATTCCCATCTCAACCAGCATCAGAGAGTCCGCTTTCCATTATATCGCCACTGCACCCTTCCGCCAGCAAAAGTTCCGGAATGGATCAGGGCCGCTGCAGACTCCGGGCCCCACTCACCCCGGAAAAAAAATCAATCCCCATGTCGCCAAGGGTCCCAGAAGACCACCTCTCCATGCCTCATACGTGGGTCTGCCTTTGATGAACGGCATAGGATCACCCGGACAGGCGCCTGGCGTCTTGATTTGACCAGGCCATACTGCTAGGATGTGACCCAAGTGGTGGGAACTATGGGGGTGCCGAAGCAGGCACAAGTACGCATCACGGTTCAAGCGGATTCCTTGGTCGTAGACAGAAACTTGACGCATGGCTGTCGACTGGACCGCGAGACTGATTGGGGGGTGAATCATGAAGAGAAACATCGCGTACGTCATCGGGATTCTGGCATGTGCCCTGACCCTGTCCGCGTCAGCCGGTCCGACGGTCACGATCAGTGACAGTCCCTATCAGGCGGGCGAAGGCGGTGAGTTCGACGCAGTAGTCATCGGCTCGACGATTACGGGACTGCCTCTTGGATCGGAGTTCTCCACCTTCTGCCTGGAGAGGAACGAGTATATCACGCTCGGCAATAGCTACTATGCCGTGGTCAACACGGCGGCCGTCAACGGCGGCGTAGGAGGCCAATTGCCCGGGACCAATACGGACCCGCTGGACCCTCGAACCGCGTGGCTCTACAACGCATTCCTGAATGGGACCCTGACCGGCTACAACTACACCGACACCTCGCAGCGAAGGGTCTCTGCAGCGGCCCTGCAAAACGCGATCTGGTACATCGAGCAGGAGATCACGTGCCTGCCCAGCGGCCTGGCCACCCAGTTCGTGGCGATGGCCAATACCAGTACGTGGTACCAACAGGGCACCATCGGCAACGTCCGCGTCATGAACATGTACCGGGACGCCAATGGCCTGCAGTCAGCCCAGGACGTCCTGTGCCGGACGGTCCCTGCCGTTCCAGCCCCTGGGGCCATCCTCCTGACGGGTCTGGGAACGGTGATCGTGGGTCTGGTTCGCAGGCGCCGGGCGATGAGATGAACGCAGCCTTGACAAGCGAGGTCTCTCTGGTGAGACATCCGGTATAAGAACGATTGTTCCTGTACACCTATTGTTTCTTGAAAGGAGAAGGGTCATGAGGCAGAAGATCGTGTTGTGTGGCGCTCTGTGTTCAGTTCTCGCGATGGTTTCGTCCGCGATGGCCAGTCCGACGATCCTGCTGCAAGGCGGCTCGTATCAGGCCGGTTCCGGTGGGGAATTCACGGCCACGGTGACCAGCGGCGGTGTATCCGGCCATGCGGTCGGGTCCTCGTTCCAGACATTCTGTGTGGAGACCAATGAGTACATCAGCCTGGGCAGCACGTACTATGCCGTGGTCAATACGGCGGCCGTCAACGGCGGCGTGGGCGGAGGCAACCCGGACCCGCTCGATCCGCGGACCGCGTGGCTGTACGATCAGTTCTGCAAGGGAACCCTGTCGGGCTATGACTTCGCCAACACCGGCACCGGACGCAGCAACTCAGCGGCCGCCCTTCAGAACGCCATCTGGTACATCGAACAGGAGACCACAAGCCTTCCCAGCGGCCTGGCCACGACCTTCTACAACCTGGCCAACAACTCCGGCTGGACGAACATCGGCAGTATCCGCATCTTGAATCTGTACAGCGACTCCTGCTTTAACACACCGGCACAGGACGTCCTGGTCTCTACGGCAACAGTGCCGGTGCCTGGGGCCGTTCTCCTGGTCGGTATGGGAACCGCCGTGGTCGGCGCGCTTCGTAGGCGTTTCGCGTAACTCGATCGCGATCACAGATCCTTGAAAGGCCGTGCCGGCAAGGCGCGGCCTTTTTCATTGGTATAATGATCGCCATGAGTCTGGCCGGGGCGATCCGAGACAAGGTGATCGAATTGGGCCTCGACGCGGTCGGCATCACCGATGCCGCCCCGATCGAGCCGCCGCACGTCTGCCGTCTCAAGACCTGGCTCGACACCGGCTGTGCCGGTCAGATGCGATTCATGCACCGGCATCTCGAAAAACGACTCGACCCGGGACAACTGCTGCCAGGGGCCAGGTCCGTCATTGTCGTGGGTCTGCCCTACAAGCCGCCAGCCACGTCACCGCCGCCGATGCTGAGACCTGCAGGTCGCGTGGCCCAGTATGCCCTGTACGACGACTACCACGGATTCCTCAAGGGTCGTCTGCACGAGCTGGCCGTCTTCGTCGCCTCAGTGGCCGACCAAGCTGCCCGGTTCAAGGTGTGCGTGGACTCGGCCCCCCTGCTCGAAAGGGCCCTGGCCACGCGGGCCGGACTGGGCTTCATCGCACGCCATCACATGCTGACGCACACCCGGCTGGGCCCTCAGGTCTTCCTGGGCGAGCTGATCACGACCGCCTCGATCCCGCCGGATGAACCCTGCCTGGGAGACTGCAGCGATTGTGACCGGTGTATCCGTGCCTGTCCCACAGGTGCCCTGAGGGCCGACGGCCTGCTGGACGCCCGGCGATGCATCAACTACCTGACGATCGAACAGGCCGGCCCGATCCCGGCGGACCTGGCCGCGAGGATCGGGGACAGGGTCTACGGCTGTGACGAGTGCGTGCTGGTCTGTCCCTTTCAGCAAGCGGCTCCCCCCTGCGCCAACCCTGCCCTTCGATTCTACCCGGACAGGACGTGGCTCGACCTGGCCGAGGTCCTGGGCATGACGGAGGAGGCATTTGCCCTGCGATTCGCCGGCTCGCCGATCGCCCGGATCGGGCTGGAAAGACTTCAAAGGAATGCCCGGATCTGTCTGGACAACGCCTGTCGTGCACGTTAGGGCCTGCGCAGCACCGCGACATAGCCCCCGTCGTGATCGAACGGGCCGGCACTGGGAAGTGTCAGCCTCTCGGACTCCAGCAGGAATTCCGGATGACTCTGCAGGAAGGTCTGTACCACGCCTGCATCCTCGGCCTCCTGGATACTACAGGTGCTGTAGCCGATCAACCCGCCCTGTCTGACCAGGCCCGCGGCCTTCTCAAGCAGGCCAACCTGGGTCTGCACAAGTCTCCCAATCGCCTCCGGGCTCAGTCGATATCGCACCTCCGGCCGCCTGGCCATGACGCCGGTGTTTGAACACGGCGCGTCCACCAACACCAGATCAAAACCGTCGGCTTTCACCCCGGGGTCCTGAAGGGCCTCGTAGGCAATCACCTGCACGCTGCGAACGCCCAGCCTGTCGAGGCTCTCATGGAGCATCTTCAGACGCGAGGCATCCAGATCGGTGGCCACGATGGTTGCCCGGTCACCCGTGACCTCGGCCAATTGGATCGTCTTTCCGCCCGGAGCCGCGCACAGATCCAACATCCGCCAGCCCGCTGCGGGCCTCAGGTCCCAGACCACGCCGGCTGCGGTCGGGTCCTGCACACTGAACAATCCCTGGTGGTACCCGGCGATCTGCTCGACGGCCCCTGCACCGGAGAGGCGAATCATTCGACCGTCTGCAAGCTCTGCCTCAGTACCGCCCTGCCGGAGGATCCCTACGAGATCGACCGCCGTGGTCTTGAGCGGATTGGGGCGGAGGTAGAGACCCGGCCTTCGGTTGGAGGCCAGACCTATCTGCCAGGTCTGCTCATATCCGAATTGCCCGATCCAGCCGACAGCCAACCCCTGCGGCAGCGAGAAGCAACTGCTCAGGTAGTCCGCGGCCTCGGCCTTGGGGTCAGGCAGGAACGGCTGGTCAAAGACACACCCCTGCTGCGGGTCGGTCGGCAGGACCTGCCTGGGATCGACCTGCCGGAGGAGAGCCTGGCGATCGGACAGGTGTCCTGTGACCTGGCGGAGGACCGCGTTGACGAACCCGACCTGCCTGGGACCGGCCGAACCCTTGACGACCTCCACTGCCTCATGCACGATCGCATGGACTGCCGTCATCGGGCAATACACCAGTTCAAAGACGGCCAGGCGGATCACGCTGACCAACGGTCGGGCAACCCGCTCCACCGGTCTGCGACCGAATCGCTCGATCACCACGTCAATGGCCCGGCGGTTCCGAACCACGCCGAGAACGAGGTCCGTGCACCGTTGCCTCTGGTCCGTGCGGTCCAGGTTCTTAGCCAGGATCGCGTGGACAAGCTGGCGTGTGGGATCGACCTGATTCAGGACGTCCACAGCCACGCGACGGGCCGACAAAGGCTGATCGTTCATCACTATTACCCGGATAAGACGCAACTAGAATGCATCGAAAAACCTGGGTCAGACACACGTTGGTTCCCATGGCCATCCGGCACAGGTCCTCTGCGATAGGCCCGTTCGCCTGCGAAGGCGGCACACGAGACTATGTGAATACACCCCAGGGCGGGTGTATTCACATAGGGTGTGCCTGACCCAGGTTTTTCGAGGCTGTCTCACAAGCGTTTTACGCAGGATGATACTCCTGGGACAGTGAAGGTCAAGGCTCAGAACCTGCGATCTGAATCAAGGCATCCCCGGGCCGCGTCCGCCGACCGTTGACGAAGTTCCTGAAATCCATCAACGCAGACCCGGCGGGCCTGATCGCGGCAATCCGAAGCGACCCCTGGCCGCAGGTCACGCAGAGCCGGTCGTCAAACGTCCCCGGTGCAAGGCCGGACTCGCCGGCCACGGCCTCGGCTCCGGCGATCGTGACTCGCACGCAGCGGCCGGACTCCCGGACCAGGTAGTCGGCCGTCGCCCCAGGCCAGGGCCAGAGGCCGCGGATCTTCCGAGCCAGATCTTCGGCCGAGTCGGCAAAGTCCAGAAAACCGTCGGACTTCCTGAGCTTGCGTGCCAGGGTCACCTGGGCGTTGTCCTGCGGGCGATACACCGCGGTCCCCTGTTCGATCTGGTCGAGGGTCTGCACCAGAAGCGGCGCAGCCAGCAGGGCCAGCCGATCGTGCAGGTCCCCTGCCGTCTCGTCGGACTCGATCGGCGTCTGCGTCTGTGCCAGGACGTGGCCCGCATCGATCTTGTCCGCAAGCGTAATGATGCTCACCCCTGTAACCGGATCTGCGGCCATGATCGCCCAGTTGACAGGTGCTGCCCCCCGCCATCGGGGAAGCAGCGAGGCGTGGACGTTGATGGAGCCCCCGGTCGGGAGGTCCACCAGGGGCTTGCCGATCTTCTGGCCAAAGGCGATCACCACGATCACGTCCGGCCTGTGCGAGGCAATGGTGGCCGTGGCATCGGGGGCGTTGACGTCGTCGGTCTCCGACAGCCCGACGCCGTGATGCGCGGCCCACTCGGACACGGGCGTGGGACTGGGCTTGCGGCCCCGGCCCGCCGGATGGGGCGGCTGTGTGACGACAAACGCCAACCGGTGCCGCGTCCGGATGATCGCCTCCAGACACGGTATCCCAAAGTGACCACTACCGAGAAAGACGATGTTCATGGGCAAAGACACAGGACACAAGCCGCAAGACACACGACACAAGAGGCTGGGGACTTGGTCCTTGCTTCCTTCTTCTTGCCCCCGTCTTGCCTACGCACCGGCCGCCTCCTCCAATTTCCTCAACTGTCGTCGGTGGCCAATCCGGGCGGCCTGGCCCATACGATTGACGATGGTGACCCCCTCGATGTGGTCGTACTCATGCTGCAGGCATCGGGCATACATGCCCTCAGCGGTCTCTTTGAAGGTCCGGCCCTCCAGATCGGTGGCCGAGACCTGACAGGTCTTGTAGCGACGGACGTGGGTGTAAACGCCGGGCACGGAGAGGCACCCCTCCTCTCTGGATTCCAGTTCGCCCGCGGGCGTGACCGTAGGGTTGATGAAGACCTTGATGTTCTCCTTGGTACCGTCCATGGACACGATGAACAACCGCAACGGCACGCCTGCCTGGGGCGCGGCAAACCCGATCCCCTTGAACTCGACCATCAGGTCCGCCATCTTGTCGATCAAGACGCGGATGGAGTCGTCGATCGATTCCACGGGCTGGGCCCGGCCGGCCAGGACCTTGGCCGGATAGTGCGTGATGTGACATTCCCTGAAGTCAACCATGACTGGTCACTCACTTGGGGCCAACATGGTTAAATAGTCAAAGGGTTAAAAGGTTAAATGGTTGCAGATGGGACACCACCTGACCCGCAGGCCTCCCGTTGACCATTCGATCCTTCAATCCTCTATCCATTTAACCATTTGACGATTGAACCTCTTAACCTTCCGACTAGTTGAATTCATCCCCGGCAAACGTGTTGCCCAGGTAGAGTTCCCGCACCTTGGGGTTGCGGATGATCTCGGCCGGCGAGCCTTCGGCCATGACCTTGCCGTGGTCGATGATGTACGCCTTGTCCACGACCTCCAGGGTCCGGCGGACGTTGTGATCGGTAATCAGCATGCTCACGCCGCTGGCCACCAGCCCGCGGATCTCCTGCTGCAGCTCCTCCACGGCAATCGGGTCCACCCCGCTGAACGGCTCATCCAGCAGGATCAGCGAGGGGTCCGTCACCATGGCGCGGGCGATCTCCAGCTTGCGCCGCTCACCGCCCGACAGGAATCGGCCCTGGCTGTCAGCCACCTCCTCGAGGGCAAACTGCTCGATGAGCCCCTGGGCCCTGTGCCGGCGCTCGGCCCGGCCCAACGACATGGTCTCCAGGATCGCCAGGAGGTTGTCCCGGACACTGAGACGCTGAAAGATGCTCGGCTCCTGTGACAGATACCCGATGCCGAGCCTGGCCCGCCTGAACATCGGCAGACGAGTCACGTCGTGGCCGTCAAAGACCACCTCGCCAGCCTCCGGGGTGATCATGCCCATGATCATCCGGAAGGTCGTGGTCTTGCCGGCCCCGTTGCGGCCCAGCAGGCCCACGATGCTCCGCTGGTCGATCCGGACCGATACCCCGTCGACCACCGCTCGGCTGCCGTAGCGTTTCACCAGGTCCCGTGTCTCTAACAACGTCATGCCAACCACATCAACACCTCGCGGCACGGTTGCCACCGGGGTATTATACGCCGAGTCCTCGCCGGTTCAAGGCCCATTTGGCAGGCTCCGGCAAGGGTCGCGAAAGTTCTGGAATTTGCCCGGCGTTTCTGCTATCTATGGGGGGCCTTGCTTGGGGCAGGGAACCAGAAGGACACTGGATTGGGTTGGTCATGTTCGCGATCTTGAGTGATATCCACTCGAATGTCGAGGCCTTGACCGCGGTCCTGGACGACATCGCCAGGCGCGGCATCCAGACGATCTATTGCCTGGGTGACGTGGTGGGCTACGGACCCAACCCCGTCGAGTGCCTGGACCTGATCATCGACAAGACCCAGTGGTGCGTCCTGGGCAACCACGACTACGCGGCCCTGTACGAGCCGACCAACTTCAACTATGGCGCGGAACAGGCGAGCTTCTGGACTCGCGAGGTGCTCGATCTTCGAGAGGACCTGGATCGCAACAACCTCCGCTGGCAATTCCTGGGATCTCTGCCCATGCGCCGCACCCTGGAAACGACCTTGAACGGAGAGCCCACCGTCCTCGACTTCGTCCACGCCTCGCCGCGTCGCCCGATCAATGAGTACATCTTCCCGGACGACGTGTACACCAACCCGGCCAAGGTACGGATGCTCTTTGAGAAGATCAAGCACGTCTGTTTCGTGGGCCACACGCACATGCCCGGCGTGTTCCTCGAAGAGCCGGACTTCTACCTGCCCGACGAATTGGGCGGGACCTACCCCATCGTCGAGGCCGAGAAGGCCATCGTCAATATCGGCTCGGTGGGTCAGCCCCGTGACCGGGACAACCGTGCCAGTTACGTGTACGTGGACGGCAACAAGGTGTACTTTGTCCGGGTCGCCTACGACTATGAGACCACGATGAAGAAGATCTTCGCCATCGAGCGGCTGGATCGGTTCCACGCCGAGCGGCTCCGCGATGGAAGGTGAGCAAGGATGCCCAGTCGTCCCCAGGCAACCCCCATACTCACTTGCGAAGAGGTTGTGCACAAGGCAGTACTACTGTTTGGGTCCGGGTTGTCCGGCTAGGGTAAATCCTCTATGAAGAGACTCGTCGCATCAAAGGCATGGATTCGTCTGAGCATTGGCCTGGGTATCCTGTTGGCGGCCAAGGCTGCCCTTTCGGCCCCAACAGACCCCGCAGACGGCAACTCGCCGAGTCTGCCCGCACTTTCCGCGGCACAAGCGTCATTCGGTGCGACCGGCGGCCTGGCGCAGCAGGTCATGCTGGGTTCCACCGACGAGGCCTCGGGCTTCAAGTTCCAGATACAACTGGACTCCAAGGGCGCGGGCCTGCGTCAAGCGACCTTGAGCGAGAGCAAGTATCCGGACCTCAGTGCCAAGGGTCGCCCCCCCCTGCTGCTGCTCGGCCCGGCCGGTACCGGCGGCCTGCCTGTCCTGTCGCTGGCCAATCGCCAATTGATCCTGGCAGACCAGAGGCCGGAGCAGCAACTAGACCTGGACAACCTGGACTGGAAGACCTCCGGCGTCGAGTCGCAGCAGGACGGCTCCCAGACCGCCCAATTTGAAGCCATCATCGTGGACGGCCAGGATAGACCGGTGCTGCGTCTGACCAAGACCTACAAGATATCCCCCGGCACGTATCTGCTGGACTGTGAACTCGCCGTGGAGAACCTGTCCAAGGCTCGTTCCACGATGACCTTCCATCTGGCAGGACCTGCCGGCATCAGGCGAGAGTCCGTACTGGCCGACATGCCCAAGGCCGTAGCCGCCTTCAGAGACGCACACAACGAGATCGTCAGCCACAAGCTCGACGCCCGGACCCTCTCAAAGGCCGGAGACCTGGAAGGTCGCCGCCTTCACGTCAAGGGGGCCGATGCCAGGCTGCTGTGGGCGGGTATCTCGGACAAGTACTTCGCGGCCATCCTGGTGCCACAGGCGGACGCGAACCAGCCCTTCTGTGATTGGGTCCGCTATGCGGCAGGTCTCTTCTTCAACCCCGACTCCGATGCCAGGAACGACAGCGGCGACGAGACCGTGGGACTCGATCTGCAGACCATGCCTCTGACCCTGGAGCCAGGCGGCGACCCCAACTCCGCCAAGAGCTACCGGTTCCAGTTGTATCTGGGGCCCAAGGACAAGAGCCTCTTTGACAAAGACCAGCGATTCCGGGACCTTGGGTTCATCCACGTGATCGACTTTTCCGGGTGTTGTTGTCCCTCCAACATCATCAATCCCCTGGCCTTTCTGATCCTGGCCATCATGAAGGGCATGCACACGGTCTTGTTCAACTACGGCCTGGTGATCATCGTCCTGGTCCTGTTGATGCGACTGGCCATGCACCCCGTGACCAAGAAGAGCCAGATCGCCATGAACAAGATGGGCAAGCTCGCGCCCAAGGCCGAGGAGATCCGCAAGAAGTACGCCAACAACAAGCCCGAGATGAACAAGCAGATGATGGCCCTGTACCGGGAGCAGGGCGCATCGCCGATCATGGGCTTTGTGCCCATGCTGGTCCAGATGCCGATCTGGATCGCCCTATGGAGCGCGGTCAACAGCAGTATCGACCTGCGTGGGGCCAGGTTCCTGCCGATCTGGATCACGGACCTGTCTGCACCCGACGCGTTGATCCCATTCTCCCAGACCTTTGTGGTGCCGCTGCTGGGCCTCAAGATCGCCGGCATCAACCTCCTGCCCATCCTCATGGGTGTGGCCTTCTATCTCCAGCAGAAGTTTACCCCCACCCCGACCGCCGCCACGAACCCCCAGATGGCCCAGCAACAGAAGATGATGATGTGGATGATGCCGATCATGTTCCCGCTGATGCTCTATAACACCGCCTCAGGCGTGAACCTGTACATCATGACCAGCACGTTTGCCGGGGTCTGGGAACAGAAGATCATCCTCAGGCACATCCAGGAGAGAGAACAGGCCGAGTCCCAAGGCCTGGTCGCCGTGACGAGCAAGACTGGCGGCAAGGTCAAGAAGAAGAAGCCCAAGCCGTTCTTCAAGTTCTAGCGGGATCGCCTGACGAATCGTGTGAGGGCCTGACCCATGCGCACTAGGTGGCCGATCTCAGGGGTAAGGGTCCTGCTGGCGTCGTTGGCCGGCGGGTGCCTGTGTTGCTCGTGCGCAGTCATGGACACCCGGAGCCCCGAGGACGCCATAGGGCCGAAGGGAACAGGGCCGAATGGGGTACCGGCTCCAGCTCCGGCTCCCACGCCTTCGGCGGACGCACGGCCGGCCCAGGCTCCGGCCTCGGACGGAACTCGCACGGAGGGCCCTTTGAGCCTGACCGTCACACAGGCCACGTTGCTGGCCCTCGAGAACAACCGCTCGTTGGTCGTGGAGCGGCTCAACCCACAGATCGAGCGAACCCTTGAGCAGGAACAGCGTGCCGTCTTTGACCCGTTTCTGACTGGCCAGGTTGCCGGCGAGCATGACAAGGTCGCGGCGGGCACGACGCCCTACGACGTCCGGGGCGAGTCCCTCGCCGTCGGCGTCCAGGACCTCCTGCCCACGGGGACGACGCTCGGTCTCAGCGGGGCCACCGCTCCCGTTGTGCCTCCCGGTGACGCCGGCCAGTACGCATCGAGACTGGCGTTCACTGCAACGCAGTCGCTCCTGCGGGGCCTCGGCCCGGCAGTCAACCTGGCCTCCGTGCGCCAGGCCGGGATTGACGTGAAGATGTCCCAATACGAGCTGCGAGGCTTCGTTCAGGGTCTCGTCGCCCAGGTGGAAGAGACCTACTGGGACTTCGTCCTGGCCGAACGCCAAATCGAGATAGTCACCCAGTCTCTGGATCTGGCCGAGAAGCAACTGCAGGAGACCCGCGAACGGATCCACGTGGGCGCCCTGGCCCAGAGCGAACTGGCGGCGGCCGAGGCCGAGGTGGCCTTGCGACGTGAGGGCCTCATCAACGCCCGCAGCGATTGGGCGAAGATCAAGTTGAATCTCCTGCGTCTGGTCAACCCGCCCGGCGACGCCCCTTGGGGCCGAGACGTGGTCCTGCAGAGTCCCCCCGTGATCCCGTCCATCACGCTGGATGAGGTGGCCTCGCACGTGGCCCTTGCCCTGCAGATGCGACCCGATCTGAATCAGGCCAGGCTCTTGTGGCAGCGTGACGATCTGGACGTCGTGAAGACCAAGAACGGCCTGCTGCCAAAGCTGGACCTGTTTGTGGCCTTGGGCAAGACGGGCTACGCGGACTCGTTCGGCGGTTCCGTGCAGAAGACCGGCGGGGACAACTACGATGCGATCGTGGGGCTTGCCTTCGAGGCCCCGCCGCTGAACAGGGCGGCCGAGGCGCGACGGCTTCGTGCGGTCCTGACTCGCCAGCAGGCCAGAGAGGCGATCCACAACCTGGCCCAGTTGATCGAGGTGGACGTGAGGATCGCCTATCTGGAGCTTGCCCGTTCCCAGGAGCAGGTTGCCGCCACCGCGGCCACGGGCAGACTCCAAGAGCAGAAGCTGCAGTCGGAAACGGAGAAATTCCACCTCGGGAAATCCACCTCTCTGCTCGTGGCCCAGGCTCAGCGAGACCTCCTGGCAAGCCGGATATCGGAGGTCCAGGCCGTCGTCGGCTATCTGAAGGCGATGGTTGAGATATACAGGCTGGAAGGCTCGCTGTTGGAGCGACAAGGTATCGCAGGCCCGGGGCGAGAGCCCGTAAGAGGGCCCGACGGTCCCTGACGTACAACCGCCCGCAGTGTCCGGGATAGGAGTGGCCTATGATCAGGAGCAGTTGTTTGCCCGCCTCCGCTGCACACAAGCAGCGATCTCGCCGCGCCGCGTGCTGCGCTCTGTGCAGCCTCTTGGTGGGCGTGCTTTGGGGGCAGGGGTGTTCGAGACGCCCCGAGGCCAGGGGATCGGCAAAGGGGGAGACCTCTGGGGTACCCGTTGCGGTCGCCGTGGCGAAGCAGAAGACAACGGCCGTTGAAGCGGCCAGCTTTGGCACCGTCGAACCGTACGCCAGCGTTGCCATCAAGGCTCAGGTGACCGGCGTTCTGACCCAGGTGCACTTCGTCGAAGGTCAGATGGTGAAGAAAGGGGATCCGCTCCTGTCCATCGATCCCCGTCAGCCGGAGGTCGCACTCAAGGCGGCCCAGGCGGCTCTCGATGGCAACAAGGCTCAGTTGAAGAACGCCGAGAGGGAGGCGGCCCGCCAGACGGAGTTGCTCCAGAAGGGCTTCGCCGCACAGGATGAGGTTGACAGGAGCGTGACCGCCGCCGAAACGCTGAGGGCCGCGGTGGCCGCCGACGAAGCGGCCATCGAGAACGCCTCGCTCCAGCTCGACTACTGCTCGATTCGTTCGCCGATAGACGGACGCGCCGGAAGCCTGCACGTCCACCAGGGCAATCTCATCAAGGCGGACGACGTCTCGGTCGTCACGATCATGCAGACCGAACCAATCTACGTCAGTTTCTCGGCTCTGGAAGAGCTTCTCCCGGCGATACGGAAGGCCATGGCCGCCCGCGACCTGGACGTCCGGGTGGCCCAACCACGCTCCCTGGAGCCCCCCCTGCACGGCATCCTGTCTCTCATAGAGAACACGGTGGACGTGGACAGCCGCACGATCCGCCTGCGGGCCTCGTTCTCGAATGCAGACGAGCGACTTTGGCCCGGGCAGTACGTGGACGTGGTTCTGACGATCGCCCAGGAGCCCAACTCGATCGTCGTTCCATCCCAATCGGTGCAAACGGGCCAGAACGGCCAGTTTCTCTACGTGGTCAAATCGGACCAGACCGTCGAGGCAAGGCCCGTCACCGTCACGAGGGCCATGGACACCGAGACGGTGGTCGAAGGGGTGCAGGCGGGTGAGGTGGTCGTGACCGACGGCCAGCTCAGGCTCGTTCCGGGCGCACGCGTGCAGACGAAAGAACCGCCACAGCGGTGAGGCAGGACATCCATGGGTTTCACGTCGCTCTTCATCCACCGGCCGGTCATGACGACCCTTGTCATGATGGGCATTCTGATCTTCGGAACTGCGGCCTTTCGCCTGCTTCCGATGAGCGATCTGCCGAACGTGGACTTCCCCACGATCCAGGTCTCGGCCTCGCTGCCCGGCGCCAGCCCGGAGACCATGGCGGCGGCCGTGGCAACGCCTTTGGAGCGACAGTTCTCCACCATCGCGGGGATCGACTCCATGCTGTCCTCCAGTGCCCTCGGCACCTGTCAGATCACCCTCCAGTTCACCTTGAGCCGTAACATCGACGGCGCCGCTCAAGACGTCCAGGCCGCCATTGCACGGGCCGCTCGCCTTCTGCCGCGGGACATGCCCAGCCCTCCGACGTATCAGAAGGTCAATCCCGCCGACCAGCCCATCCTCTACGTCGCGTTGACCAGCCCCACGCTGCCGCTGTATACGCTGGACGGATATGCCGAGACCCTCATGGCCCAGCGGATCTCCATGGTCGATGGCGTGGCTCAGGTCCAGGTCTACGGCTCGCAGAAGTACGCCGTCAGGGTCCAGCTCGATCCCGTGGCGCTCTCCAGCAAGGCGATCGGAATCGATGAGGTGGCCGAGGCGATTCAGAACGGCAACGTGAACCTGCCCACGGGGATTCTGTATGGTTCCCACCGTGCCTTCACGGTCCAGGCCACGGGCCAGCTCAACAGCGCGGAGGCCTATCGGCCCCTGATCGTGGCCTATCGCAACGGCTTCCCCGTGCGGCTCGGCGACGTGGCCAAGGTTGCGGACGGCGTCGAAAACGACAAGGTGGCGGCCTGGTACGTGGACCAGGCGGGTTCCAGGAGATCCATTGTGCTGGCCGTCCAGCGACAGCCGGGAACCAATACCGTCGAGGTGGCCGACGCCGTCAAGACGCTCCTGCCCACCTTTCGAGGCCAACTGCCGGCCTCCGTCTCGATGCAGATCCTTATCGACCGTTCGCTCTCGATCAAGGAATCGGTCAAAGACGTCGAAGCGACCCTGCTGCTGACCCTCTTTCTGGTCGTGCTGGTCATCTTCGTCTTTCTGCGGAATGTATCGGCCACGGTGATACCGAGTCTGGCGCTGCCGATGGCGATTGTCGGGACCTTTGCCGTCATGTACCTCTGTGGGTACACCCTCGATAACCTGTCGCTGATGGCCCTGACCCTCTCGGTCGGGTTCGTCGTGGACGACGCCATCGTCATGCTGGAGAACATCGTGCGGCACATGGAGATGGGCAAGCCCGCCTTCCAGGCGGCCGTCGAGGGCGCCAAGGAGATCGGATTCACCATCGTGAGCATGACGCTGTCTCTGGCGGCCGTGTTCATTCCGGTCCTCTTCATGGGAGGTCTGATCGGCAGGCTGTTCCGGGAGTTCGCCGTCACCATCGGCGTGGCGGTCCTGGTGTCGGGCTTCATTGCCCTGACCCTGACGCCCATGCTGGCGAGCCGATTTCTCCGGGACCCGGGAACCATCCGCCACGGCAGGGCCTACGCCTTCTCGGAGCGTGTGTACCAGATCCTGGTGCGATTCTACGAGCGGACGCTGCGATCGGTGCTGGCACACCAGTTCGGCACCCTGGTCTTCTCCGCCGCCACGCTGGCCGCCACCGTCGCCCTGTTCATGGCCGTTCCCAAGGGCTTCATACCGAGCGAAGACCGCTCCCAGATATTCGGCTCCACCGAGGCGGCAGAGGGCATTTCGTACAAATCCATGTTTGAGCACCAGCGGGCGGTCTCCGCGGTCTTAAAGGCCAGGCCCGAGATCGACTCCTTCATGTCCAGCGCCGGGGCCCGCGGCAGCGCGGCGGGCAACAGCGGCAGCGTGATGATTCGCCTCAAGCCCAGGTCGCAGCGCACGGTCTCGGCGGACGAGCTGATCCAGCAGTTGAGGCCGAGCCTCAATGCCATTCCGGGCATCCGGGTGTTCCTGCAAAACCCGCCCACGATCCCCATAGGCGGCCGGATGGCCAAGGGCCAGTATCAGTACACCCTGCAGAGTCCCGATACGGAGGAGCTCTACAAGTACGCAGTCGTCATGGAGGAGAAGATCCGAGACCTGCCAGGCTTCCAGGACGTGACCAGCGACCTGCGAATGAGGAACCCGGAGGTCGACGTGGAGATCCGGCGGGACAAGGCCTCGGCCTCGGGGGTGAGTGCGGCCCAGATCGAGACCACCTTGTACGACGCCTACGGCTCCCGGCAGGTATCCACGATCCTTGCGCCGAACGATCAATACTACGTGGTAATGGAACTGCAGGACCAGTACCAGTTGGACCCCTCGGCCCTGGGCAGGCTCTACGTCCGCTCCAGCAACGGTCCGCTGGTCCCGCTCAGCGCGGTGGCGGACCTCTCGACCCGCGTAGGCCCTCTGACCATCAACCATCAGGGCCAGTTGCCGTCGGTGACGGTCTCTTTCAACCTCGCCCCCGGCGTGTCCCTCGGTGAGGCCGTCGGCGAGGTCAACAAGCTGGGGCAGGGCCTTCTTCCCGCCACGATCGCCACGAGCTTCCAGGGAACGGCCCAGGCCTTTCAGGCGTCTCTGAAGGGGCTCGGCTGGCTGCTGGTTCTGGCCATTCTCGTGATCTACCTAGTGCTGGGGGTGCTGTACGAGAGCTTCATTCATCCGATCACGATTCTCTCGGCCCTGCCGTTCGCGGGCTTCGGGGCGCTGCTGACGTTGTTGATCTTCCGGGTCGAGCTCTCGATCTACGCCTTCGTCGGAATTATCATGCTCGTCGGCCTGGTCAAGAAGAACGGGATCATGATGGTCGACTTCGCCATCGAGGCCCAAAGGACCGAGGGCAGGAGCCCGCACGACGCCATCGTGGAGGCGTGCCTCATACGATTCCGTCCCATCATGATGACGACCATGGCGGCGCTGATGGCCGGCCTTCCCATTGCCATGGGTCTGGGCGCAGGCGCGGAGTCCCGCCGGCCTCTGGGCCTGGCGGTTGTGGGCGGTCTTCTGTTCTCCCAGACCCTGACGCTGTACGTGACGCCGGTGTTCTATCTGACCCTGGAGGCCTTCAGACGCAGACACGCCGCAGCGGCGACCGAATGCGGCGTCCGCGCCTAGTCCGGGCGTATGCGGCCTTGCCTGGCGGGGCATGGATCGGTATAATACCGCGGTCATTTCCAGGTTGACGATTTCAAGGAGTATGGATGGGCAAGAGGTTCGTTCGGGCGATCTTCCCGGGTTCATTTGACCCGGTCACCAACGGGCATCTGGACGTGATCCATAGGGCCATGAACCTGTTCGATGAGCTGATCGTGGCCGTGGGGCGAAGCCCGGTCAAGAACCAGTTGTTTGACCCCCAAGAGCGGGTGGACATGATTGCCGAGCTGATCCGGGATCTGCCCAACGTCTCGGTGGAGAGCTTTGAGGGCCTGACCGTGCAATACGCCGCCCAGCGCAAGGCCGACGTCATCCTGCGGGGGCTCAGGAGCCTGACCGACGTGCAGTATGAGTTCCGGCTGGCCATGACCAACCGCGCGGTGGCCGGAATCGAGACGGTCTTCATCCTGACCAGTGAGCAATTTGGCTTTACCAGCTCGACCTTGATCCGCGAGGTGGCCTCGCTGGGCGGAAACCTCTCGAATCTAATCCCGGAGAACGTCTCCAGGCGTCTGAACGACCGCCTGGGCAAGAAGTCCTAGGCAGGCCGGACCGGGATTTGCCTGGAAGGCCTGCGGCCGGTATAATAGGGGCAGTATGACAGGGGCAACCCGCGGAAGGCGTGTGGGACGCAGCCGCTGCGGGGTATGTGTCGCAAGAAGGGCTGGCTCACCATGCAATGCCAGATCTGTAACAAGAAGACAGCAACGATCCATCTGACGGAGATCGCCGACGGTGCTCGCACGGAGATGCACTTATGCGAGGAGTGCGCGATCCATCAAGGGATCGCCGCCAAGAGCCAGGTCTCAGTCAACGAGCTGCTCAGCGGTCTGCTGGCCTCCCAGCCTTCCGACGAAGAGCTGTTCGGTCCAAGCGACGTCCAGAAGACCTGCCCCCACTGCGGGGCAACACTGAACCACCTCCGTAAGGAGGGTGTGTTGGGCTGCCCCCGCGACTATGAGGTCTTTGAGGAGGCGCTGATGCCTCTGATCGAGCGGGCACACAACGGCATGACCCGTCACTGCGGCAAGGTTCCCTCCCGTCTGGCCCAGCACAGCAAGGTGGCCGTGGAGTGTTCTCGCCTGCGCCAGCAGTTGCACGCGGCGATCCGAAAGGAAGACTACGAGGTGGCCGCACGACTGCGGGACCAGATCAGCCAACTGGAGAAAGGCGGCGGCTCCTGACGGAGCGGGCCTCGGCTGACCCAATCGATATGAAACTGACCGATCTGAGTGGCGACATCAGCGAGTGGCTAAGCGGCGCAGGGCCGATGTCGGACGTCGTGTTGTCTTCGCGAATCCGGCTGGCCAGGAACGTGGCCGGCCACAACTTCGTCAGCCGCAGCTCTTCGACGGAGAAGACACAGGTCCTGGAGACCCTCAAGGAGGTCCTGCTGTCCATCGAGCTGGGGGACGAGCGGTTCTACATAGGCATCGACCAGGCCTCGGACCTGACGCGGAACTTCCTGGTCGAGCGTCACCTGATCAGCCGCCACCACGCCCTGGCCAAGGGGCCGCGGGGCGCGGTGATCGCGAGGCATGAGTTCTTCACCGGCATGATCAATGAGGAGGACCACCTTCGCATGCAGGTCCTCAAGTCCGGCTGCCAACTGTCCCGATGTGCCGAGCTGATCAACCGGATCGACGACTTGGTCGAGCAGAAGGTCGAATATGCATTCTCCTGCCGGTATGGATACCTGACCGCCTGCCCGACCAACGTGGGCAGCGGCATCCGGATCTCGGTCATGCTGCACCTGCCGGCCCTCAAGATGACCGGCCACCTGGAGAAATTCCTCAATGCGACCAAGGACATGAACCTGGCTGTACGGGGCCTGTTCGGCGAGGGGACCGAGGCGGCCGGCGACCTCTATCAGGTCTCCAACCAGGTGACCTTGGGGATCTCCGAAGAAAACCTGGTCCGGGACTTTGAGGCCAAGGTCATCCCGGAGATCGTGGAGTATGAGAACGCCGCTCGCCAGAAACTGCTTTCCGACCAGCCCGAGGTCCTGGACGACAAGATCTCCAGGGCCACGGCGTTGCTGCAGAACGCCCACCTGATCAGCTCCCAGGAGGCCCTGTTCCTGCTCAGCCACCTCCGCCTGGGCATCGGCATCCACCGCACCCTGGGCGTGACTACGCCTGCGATCGACCGGGTCTGCGCCCTGTTCGGCGACGACCTGCACCGGGGCAACGCCTCGATCGTCACGATCAATCGGCTGCTCATGCTGACCCTGCCTGCGCATCTGCAACTGAACCACGGCCAAGTCCTGGAGACCACCCAGCGGGACGCCCTGCGGGCCAAGCTGATCCGCGCAGCGCTGAGCGGGAGCAGTTAGGGGTTGTGGGTTGTGCGTTGTTGGCTGCTGCTGGGTCGTGATCAGATGAAGGCTGACGACTACTCCTCACACTTCACGCTCTCCCACTGGAGCCTGGGGTAGTCCTTGCCTTCGCAGATCGTCCACACGTCATTGAAGTCCCAGCCGGCGTCGAGGAACGTGGCAGCGGTCTGCATCTAGGCCGTGGTCAGGCCAGTGCCACCCGCACTGGAAGGAATGCCTAACGTTTCGATATCCCAGAAGCAGTTCAGTGCAACACCAGGATCCAGCGGAAAAGCCCGGTCCGATCCGACCAATCCTCCGACAGACAGACGCCCTGTGACCTTGCCATCGCTGTAGCATCTGTTCAGGCTGCCATAATTACTCCCTGCCAGACCGCCGACGTCGAGATCGCCTGACACCATGCCTATGCCGTAGCAGTCATCTCCGCTACCGTAGTTGGTCCCGACGAGGCCCCCGACCTCTTGATCGCCGGTGACCGCGCCGGCACTATCGCAGTCGACCAAACTACCAGAGTTCTCCCCTACCAGCCCGCCGACAGACCCATGGCCGCTGATCGCGCAGGCACTATCGCAGTGGACCAGACTACCCAAGTTCCCCCCCACCAGCCCACCGACAGACCACTGGCCAGCGACCGCGCCGGCACTATCGCAGTGGACTAGACTACCTGAGTTATGTCCCACCAGCCCGCCCACAGGGCCTCCTGAGCCAAACACGTCAACGTCCACCAGACTTAGGTCCTTGACCTGAGCACTGGTCGTGAGTCTTCCAAAGAGGCCGAGGTATCCCCCCCCTACAATCTGCAGGTTGCCGATGTGGAGGTCATTGCCGTCAAACGTACCCCAGAACTCGGGTATCACCGCTGTGGTCCATCGGATTCCTGCGAGGTCGATATCGGCAGCCAATCTATAACAGACCGTGGCATCGTACCACACAACGGCCCCCAGCTCCGCTGCCGTGGAGATCAGGTATGGATCACCGGCCGTACCATGACCCCGCAGTTGAGGCGGCCGGTACCCGTGGAATACACCCAGCACCGGGTATCCTCCTCCATCGGGCATCTGCCACGTCTCATGGGTCCCATTCTTCGATTCTCCGACAAGATCCCAGCCTGCCTTAAGAAAGGTCTCAGGATCCTGCATCTGGGCCGTGCTCAGATCCATGCCACCTCCGCTGGACGTGCAGTTCGATGTCTGCATGTCCCAGAAACTGTTGCTGATCACGTTGCCCGTGCCATTGCTCCCCGCCAGTCCGCCGATATAAAGACCGGATCTGCCGGTTACCGCACCGATGCTGTAGCAATTGACGATATCGCCGTAGTTGCCTCCCACCAGCCCGCCGATGTCCATATCCCCTGTGACTGCACAGGCACTTGAACAGTTGGCTACACTGCCCGTGCTGTATCCTACCAGCCCCCCGATAGCCTTGAGTCCCGTCACAGATCCAGTGCTGAAGCAGTTGACGATGCACCCATCGTTTTCTCCTGCCAGGCCTCCGATGTAGAGCCTTTCGCCGACCACATTGACGTCCACTACACCCAGGTTCTTGACCCATCCGCTGGGTGCCACTTGACCGAACAGACCCAGATTGTACGTCCCCGTGACCATCAGGTTGCGCACGCAGAAACCCTTGCCGTCAAACGTGCCGCTGAATGGTCGTCCCGGAAGTCCAACTACCGCCTGGGTGAACTCCAGGTTGGTCAGGTCGATATCCCTCGTGAGCACGAAGTGCTTATCAAGCAGATTGGGTCGGATCCGATGGAGATGAGCTGTTTCGCCTTAGCAATTCGATACGGGTTGTTCGGCTCGCCTGTGCCGCCGGCAAAGGAGTATGCCCAAAGACCATGGCTCCAGAGGATCACCGAAGTACAGACGAGCAACCCCCAGGCCCTTTGGCGACCGACGAACCTTGCCATGGTAGTTCCCTCCAATGTCCTTTCCCGTTGGTTCCACCGCGACCATCGCACTGAACTGAACTTGATACTACCAGATTCGGCATGGGCTGGGCAATAGGTTATGGGCCTTGGCGGACTACAAGGCCTCGCCTGCAACCCTGCTTCTTGAGTTTAGAGTTCGGAGTCCTGTTGTCTGCCAAAATGGCACATGAATTGGGGGGGCTTGGCCTCGGGTTCGCTCACTGGAAGTATATCGCAGTGAATGGGTTACGCTTCTTGATATCTTGTTGCGATTGGCTGGCACAGGCTTTGCATTCTCATGGGCACTGATATGGTTTTTGATAGATGGGCCTTCGGGCTGAACCAATAGAGCGAAAGGGATAGTCATGGCTAAGATCATCGGAATCGACTTAGGGACAACCAACTCTGTGGTGTCCGTGATGGAAGGATCGCTGCCCAAAGTGCTGGTGAACGCCTCAGGTTCGCGTCTCACGCCATCGGTGGTGGCCTTCACGGACAAGGGGGAGCGTCTGGTCGGCCAGATCGCCAAACACCAAGAGGTGACCAATCCCGAGAACACCGTCTTCTCCATCAAGCGATTCATGGGACGCAGGCACAATGAGGTGGCCTCCGAGGAGAAGATCGTGCCTTACCAGATCGTGGGCGGCCCCAACGAGCTCGTCCGGGTCAACATCCGCGGCAAGGACTTCACGCCGCCGGAGATCTCGGCCATGGTCCTCCAGGACCTCAAGAAGACGGCCGAGGACTATCTGGGTGAGAAGGTCGTCAAGGTGGTGATCACGGTCCCGGCCTACTTCAACGACGCCCAGCGCCAGGCCACCAAGGACGCGGGCCATATTGCGGGCCTGGAGGTCGAGCGAATCATCAATGAGCCGACCGCCGCTGCCCTGGCCTACGGCGTGGAGAAGAAGAAGGGGGGCAAGGTCGCCATATTCGACTTCGGAGGCGGCACCTTCGACGTCTCCATCCTGGACATCGGCGACAACGTCTTCGAGGTCCTCAGCACCAACGGCGACACGCACCTCGGTGGCGACGACCTGGACGCCGTGTTGATCACGCACCTCGCCGACGAGTTCAAGAAAAAAGAAGGCATCGACCTGCGTCAGGACCCCATGGCCCATCAGCGCCTCAAGGAGGCGGCCGAGAAGGCCAAGTGCGAGCTGAGCACCCAGGTCGAGACCACGATCAACCTGCCGTTCATCACGGCCGACGCCTCCGGTCCCAAGCACCTGCAGATGGCGCTGACCCGCAGCACGTTCGAGTCGCTCTGCGAGCACGTGTTTGGGCGGCTCCGCAATCCCTGCCGCAGGGCCTTGGAGGACGCCAAGCTGAAAACGTCCGAGGTCGATGAGGTCCTGCTCGTGGGCGGCTCCACGCGGATTCCGATCGTCCAGCAGATCGCCCGGGAGATCTTCGACAAGGAGCCCAACAAGAGCCTCAATCCCGACGAGGTCGTGGCCATGGGCGCGGCGATCCAGGGGGCGGTCCTGGCGGGCGACGCAGGCGTCAAGGACATCCTGCTCTTGGACGTCACGCCCCTGTCCCTGGGCGTCGAGACCCTGGGCGGCGTGATGACCAAGCTGATCGAGCGAAACACGACCATCCCGACCAGCAAGAAGGAGGTCTTCTCCACGGCCTCCGACACCCAGACCACCGTGGACATCCACATCCTGCAGGGAGAGCGGGAATTCGCCAAGGACAACCGGACCCTGGGACGGTTCCAGCTCACCGGGATCCCCCCTGCCCCACGGGGCGTGCCGCAGATCGAGGTGACCTTCGATATCGACGCCAACGGCATCCTGCACGTGTCGGCCAAGGACCTGGCCACCGGCAAGCAGCAGTCGATCGAGATCAAGTCGAGCTCGGGTCTGTCGGACAGTGAGATCCATCGCATGACCCAGGAGGCGGAGACCCACGCCGAAGAGGATCACCGCAAGCGCCAGGTCGTGGACCTGAAGAACCAGGCGGACCAACTGATCTACGCCACCGAGAAGATGCTCAAGGAGCACGGCGAGAAGGTCCCTGGCTCTACGCGAGGCAAGATCGAGACCGCCGTCAATAACCTCAAGGACGCCATCAAGGGCGAAGACGGGCAGGCCATCCAGCGGGCCATGGAAAACCTGAGCTCCGCCAGCCAGGACGTAGGCAAGACGTTGTATGAAGAGGCGGCCAAGAAACAGGCGTCGTCCGCCGCCGGTCAGCCCGAGCCGCCTTCAGGCGGTCAAGACCACGTACACCGAAAGGGCGACGGGGACGACGTGATCGACGCCGAATTCGAGGCCAAGTAACCCCGACTACGGGTGAGTATACCGAAAAAACTGTTCCTGACTCCTTATGGTTTGCCGCCCCGCCAGGCGGCGATAAGCAAGGCCGGGTCCGGAGGCCCTGGGACAAGGATGCCCAGACCTCCAGGCCCGGCCTGGTTCATTTGCCGATGCAGAATCGTGAGAAGATGGCGTCCAGCACCTTGTCGTCCACGTGTTGTTCCGCCTCGCAGAGCGTCTGATATACGGCCCGCACCATCATGGCCGCCACGTCCGACTGGCCGTGCCCCAGCGCCTGGATGGCCTGCCCCAGGAGGTCGATCGCCTCTGTGCCGGCCTGCCGAAGGCGGGCCGTGACCAGGGTATGGATCTGGCCCGCATCCGATAGACCCGGTCGTGACCTGCCGGACAAGAGCCTTTGTCCGATCATGTCCCGAAGGGCATCGAGGGCCATCCCGGTATCGGCGGAGACAGGGAAGAAGGGTTCACCAAAGGTGCGGACCAGGACATCGAGGCGTCGGGCGAGACCCGCGGGGTCCAGCAGATCCGCCTTGGTGGCCACGCCCATCAAGGCATTGGAGGCCACGTGCCGCTGAATCGCCAGGTCATCCTTCCAATCAGGCTTGGCCAGGTCCACACAAAACAGGACCAGGTCACTGCGACGCAGGGATTGGAGGGCCGCCTGCTGGGCCAGTTGGTCCAGGACGTCGTCCGCCTCAAGCAGCAACCCCGCGCAGTCAAACACCACGCACCGGCCGTGCCGCAGATCCAGTACGGCCTCCAGCACGTCACGCGTGGTCTTGGTCTGCTCGGAGATGAGGCTCCGTGGGCTGCCCAGCAATGCATTGAACAGCGTGCTCTTGCCTGCATTGGGTGCACCGGCGATGCCGACTGAGGGCAGGTGTGCCAGCGAGTCGGCCTGGACCGACTCCGACAGCGACCCCTCCAGGTCCGTCTGGACCCGCCTCAGTCTGTCGATCATCTCTCCTGTGGGAGTGCCCGTGACGTCTCCATCGGCGAAATCCAGATCCGCCTCGATCAGGCTCAATGCCTCCAGGATCTGCGAACGCATGGAATCGAGCGAGGACGAGAGCCTGCCCTGCAGGACCGTCTCTGCGGCCCTGCACTGGATGCGGTTGGTGCACGAGATGACCTCGTTCACGGCCTCGGCCTGGGCCAGATCGATCCGGCCGTTTAGGTAGGCCCTGGCAGTGAATTCGCCCGGCCCTGCAGGCCGGACCCCGGCGCCCAGTAGCTTCTGGACCAATGCCTCAATGGCTGGCGGGCCTGCCTCGACGTGGATCTCGGCCAAGGCCTGGCCGGTGTACGAGTGAGGTGATGGAAACAGGTAGAGTCTGCCTTCGATGACGATCTCCGGGTCGATGACGAGGTCCACTCTGTAGATCCCGCGGGCGTCAGGCCACAGGGCCTCACGCACAAGGCCCCGGCAGACTGCAAAGGCCTCTGGCCCCGTGATGCGGAGGATCGTCCGCATCCCCTGAGCTGGGGTGGCGATGGCACAGACGGTGGCATTGAGATCGACCATGGGCTGGGTGGGAATTCTAGCGGGTTCCGACCGGACTTGGAAGGGGATAAGGCCATTCTCACATGGGCTGTCGCAGACAGCATGTTCCGGCAGTCATTTTTCACCTCCACCCAGGAATTTCTGTCCACACCAGGCCTCGTGAGGCGCCTTATAGGATGTAAGGACAACTCTGTCTCGTTGTCGCACCAGGCTATCCTAGTGTGGATTGCGGCAATGTTAAACTGGGGAACTTAAGTCTCCCAAGGGGTTTCTGCTTGGATGAGACAAGGAATACAGAAATGGGGGAACGGGCATGTATCGCAGACTCTGCACGGTACGGTTGACTGAGGTTGGGTGTATTCACAGCCTTCTTCGGAGCTGTGGGTTACTGCCGCTTACGCGGAGGTTGTCGGCCAACACGGCAGGCGATGGTCGGTGCTTCTCCATCGAACTGCCGGAAGATGAGATTGAGACAGGCCGCAAAATCCTCGCACACCGCAAAAAGCAGGGTGTGATTGGGGGGCAATAAGGTGGCCCAGACGGCTTAGTGGATCAGGAATGCCGGAAGCCGTCCAAGAGCCCCAAGAAGCGATTGAATGGTCCTGACCATGGAGGTAGCATTCATCAACAGGCGACAGAGACCGACATCGCGGATGACGCAGTGTTTTAGATGTACACCATGGGAGTAGCGAGAGGGTCATCGGAGGTGAAGCTATGACATGTCCGGCATGTGATTCGCAGGCGCCGCAAACTGACAATCCACAGGCCGCGACTAGGTGGAGACGGTAAACGATGTGCGCGATGGAACTGCCCATAAAGTTGTACAAGTACAAGGCGCTGCGACCTTTCGAGCATGTTGCCGATATTCTACTCAAGAACAGATTCCATACAGCACAATTCTTCGATCTCAATGACCCGATGGAGGGGCTCTTCAACTACGAGCAGGGAACAAAGCAAGAGTACCTGGGGAGAATCAGGGCGGCCAAGGAGCAACTGCGTATATGCGCTTTCTCCAAGGACCCAGAGAACCCTGTCCTTTGGGCACACTACGCTGATGGGTTAAAAGGGATCTGTATCGAGATTGAGGTCACGGAGACTGATGGACTTGACTATGAACTGGTTGAAGTCGAGTACTCGGACATGAGAACCCTTTTCAGCAACAGGGCGGCAAAGCTCACAGACATGATGGCGGAAATCGTTCTTGGGGACAAGGCAGAGCAATGGAGTATTGAGCAGGAAGTCCGTGCCCTGGCAATCGCCAAGTATATCCCTATTAGTTACGGAGTGAAACTGACGTGAGTTCTTCTTGGCCTAAGGACAGACCCTGTTCTGGAGGATGTGATCGTGCGAATAACTCCACCTGATGTGCGAGTATGTAAGACCAGGATTGACGAGCACAAAAACGTGATCCAGGTTGGCGAAGAAGTCCCCCGGCGGATCGCATAGAACAACCACCGTCGGTGAGGCGGCGGATTGGTTTGTCTCTGGTGGGTTGGGGTACGTGTAAGCCATGGGGTCAAGGCTTGACACTTGATGCGGCTGCCAGATCAACATCCGAAGGGACTCAGGAATCGAATCTCCCACTGGCAGGTATCAACTCCGGTTCTGCCCTGTCGACCTGGGTCCTGCGATGCGCGGTAATCCATACGGAACGAAAGGGCATGGGCTGTCCCCGGCAGTATGTTCCGGCTGCTGACAGACCGCCCTTTCCCTGGCGACTCCATCATCGCCCTCCCAGGACCTTCGAGGAGGGCGATGATTCGGCTGCCCTGAAGGCAGAGCCGTCCGGGTGCCCTGTGGCCGGGGTCCTGCAACGCGGCCGCCAAACCCGCTCACGACGTCAGCTCCGTATTCCTCCACGAGTGCATCGGTCTCTCGGGAGCCGGCGGGTTTGGCATCCGCCTTGCCGGACCCCTTCCCAGTCTCCATGCGAAGCAGCCTTCCGCCTCGACCCGCCTCTTGATCAAGGCACGATGACGAGCCGGCGGCAGGCCCTTACTCAAACTCCATCTTCTTGATCGTGCCTAGCGGTATGATTTGAGTCCTTCCATCCTTGAGATTCCTGAACTATACTGATCGCCCTATGAAAACGCTGACCAAAGAGATCTGGATGAACGTGCCCCAACGCCGGGCCATCGTCTCGATTCACAACGAGGTGGAAAGGCTTGTTGCAGAAAGCGGCGTTCAGGATGGCCTTGTGCTGGTCAACGCGATGCACATAACGGCATCGGTATTCATCAACGACAACGAATCCGGCCTGCACCATGACTACGAGGTCTGGCTTGAGAAGCTCGCCCCTGAGAAGCCCTACTCCCAGTACCGGCACAACACTGGGGAGGACAATGCCGACGCGCACCTGAAACGGCAGGTCATGGGACGTGAGGTCGTGGTGGCCATCACAAAAGGGAGGCTCCATCTTGGGCCGTGGGAACACATTTTTTACTATGAGTTCGACGGCAACCGCCGAAAACGCCTGTTGGTCAAGATCATCGGAGAATGATGCAACTCCTCCTGTTCCTGCTCCAGGTGGTCGTCATCTCCCTGTCGGGCGTACTCGCCCCCGGAGTCGTGACCACAGCCACGATTGCATTGGGTTCCCGGAACCGCTACGCCGGGCTTATGGTGGCCGTTGGTCACGGGATCGTGGAGTTGCCCCTGGTTCTATTCATCACCCTGGGACTGGGTAGCCTCTTCCAATCGAGCGGGGCCCGGTTCGCCATCGGCCTTGCAGGCGGGCTGATCATGGTCTGGATGGCGGTTCAGATGCTCAGGTCCATGCGGGACATCGCCTCTGCATCCGCCGATGCCTCCAAGAAGGACAGACCCCTGCTGACAGGAATCCTGCTGACTGCGGGCAATCCCCTATTCCTGGTGTGGTGGGCCACCGTTGGCCTGAAGCTGGCCACAGACGCCCGACAGCTAGGCCTGTGGGCATTCGCATTGTTTGCCGTGGTGCACTGGCTCTGTGACGTGGTGTGGCTCTTCCTCCTGTCGTGGGCCAGTTTCAAAGGCACTATCCTGTTGGGCCCTCGCCGCCAACGGATCGTCCTGATGATCTGCGGAGGTGCGATGGCCCTGTTTGGGGCCAAGTTCATCTGGGCTGCTGTCCGGACGGTCCTCTAGGAGAGTCCGACCTGTCCAATTCCATGTTGCAGGCTTTTGACTTTCTTTTACGGAATTCTCGGAATTGCCGTAACACGCCGCGGTTGACCTGGACTTAATTGCGAGAGACGGGGCAGTGACCCGCATGAGTTGTTGGTTGGTCGTTGCTGGTTGTTAGTCGAATGGAGGTCAAACATTGTGGAAACTACGAGTTTTTCCAGAGGTCGCTGGAGTCAACCCATCCAGGCCCTGCTCCTGTATTCCGCATCCTGCCTCGTAACCCCCATTGCCGCCGCGCCAGGCGGCGAATTCGCCGGCGGCACAGGCGAGCCGAACGATCCTTACCAGATCGCCACGGCAGAGCAGTTGATCTCGATCGGCTCAGACCCGAACCTCCTGTCCAGGCATTTTGTGCTTGTGGCAGACATCGATCTGGACCCGAACCAGCCGGGCGGCAAGGTGTTTACCCAGGCGGTCATTGCACCTTTCTCTCCGCCCTTTTCCGGCAGTCTTGATGGCCGAGGCCACGTGGTCCGAAACCTCGTCATCAATGCCCAAACAAGCCCGGGCGGTCTGATTGGGGTGATTACCGTAGGCGGAACGGTGAAGGGGCTCAGTGTGGAGAACGCCCGGATTTCGAGCGGATCGTCTGCGGGCGGGCTGGTTGTAAGCAATGACGGTGACATTGTTTCCTGTTCTTCGACCGGCAGCGTCACTGGAGGCTGGGCGGTTGGTGGGCTCGTGGGAGGGAACTTTGGAAACATCGTTGACTGCCACACGGCTGGGGACGTGAGCGGGGTCGGGGAGGTGGGAGGCCTGGTGGGGTTCAACTGCTACGGTTCAGTCTCGAACAGTTGCAGCACGGGCTCGGTCAGCAGCACGGGTGACGATGTCGGCGGCCTGGTGGGGGACAGCTACCGCGGTTCAGTCTCCAACAGTTGCAGCACGGGGTCGGTCAGCGGCACGCACGGGGTCGGCGGCCTGGTCGGACACAACGGGAGTGCTGTCTCGAACAGCTACAGCGAGGGCTCGGTCACGGGAGACTGCGACGTAGGCGGCCTGGTGGGGTGGAGCAGCAGTGGCACTGTCTCGAGCAGCTTCTGGGATATGACGACCTCTGGCAGGAACACAAGTGACGGAGGTACAGGCCTGACCACCGCCCAGATGCAGGACCCCAATACCTTCCTGGCCGCGGGCTGGGACTTCTGGGGCAACAGACTGGACGGAGTGAGTGATGACTGGTTCATGCCCAAGGGCTCGTATCCGGTCCTGTGCTGGCAGACGGACAAGACAGGCCTGCTCGCGATCCCCGATGTCCGCGGCCTGACACTGGATGAGGCAGAGAGGGCGTTGGAGGCAGTGGGCCTGGCCCTGGCCAAGGAGAAGGAGGTTCAGGGCGACTGGGACCGGACGATCCCGCCAGGTCACGTCCTGCGGGCCTACTACCCCCGCCTCTATGCTGCACCGGGTGGAGAGGTGGAGCTTCTCATCAGCTCCGGGCCGTACGATTGGGCCATGAATCCGGGGGATGGGACACCGGCCGGGCCCCATCAGATCCGGACCGCCAGCCAATTGGAGTCCCTGCTCGATCATCCGGAACGATGGGACAGGTACTTCGTGCTGACCGGGGACGTCGACATGGCCGGCAGGACATACTCAACGGCCCTGATCGCACCGGATGCCAATGCTGCTGACGGCTTCCAGGGTATGGCCTTCACCGGCGGTTTCGACGGCCAGGGCTTCAAGATCCTGAACCTGGCCATCACCTCGCGGACCAACGACTACCTGGGCCTATTCGGTTTCGTCGGCCGACAGGCCGACGTCAGGAGGGTACACCTGGTGGCTGCCCGGATAACGGGCGGAGCGGGGTCTTACTATGTGGGCACGCTGGCTGGATACAACGCCGGGGCCATCCGCGAGTGCTCTGCCACGGGGATGGCGTCCGGCAATTGTAAGCACACCGGTAGTCTGATAGGCGAGAACGTCGGTTATACTGCAGATAACGCCTTGGGCGGTGCGGGGACGGCAAGGTATTGCGGAGAGCAGCCGTAACTTGACGGCGATGGTTCAACGTCCTGGTTACGCCAGCCTGGGACGGCCTTTTCTTGCCAGACTGCAGATAGCATGGCTCTTCTGGCAGGTCGAGGGACCAGACAAGGCCAATCAGCCCTGTCCCTCGCTCAAGAGCTCCTTGAGATTCTTCTGGGTCTGGAGGAGTCTCTGTGAATCCAGGATCTGTTCGGGTGAGGCATTGGAGAAGCTGGCCTTGGCCACGACCAGGGAGATGTCCACCAGCCGGATCTGCTCGGGGGGCCGGGCCAGGACGTATCCGGTCGCGGGCTCCGAGGCCTTCATCAGAAGCCCTGTCTCCACCAGGTAGGTGAGGAGCTTGTGACCGAACTCTGGCGCCAGGCCCAGGGTCTGGAAGAGCTGCTCGGCCGGCACCGGTCCGTCGCCGGACTCAAAGGCCCAGCCGACCTCGCGGAGGATCTGGAGGACCGTGACGTCACTGGCGATGAATCGGTCTTGCCGCCTCTGGCTGGCGGCGAGGTCCGCGGCCTCGAGACGATGGAGATGCTGGGTCGTGTAGGTCACGTGGGCACCGAACAGGACGATCAGCCACGTCAGGTGTATCCAAAGCACGCCCAGCGGCACCAGGCCCAGCACGCCGTACACCCTATTGTAGGGAATGAATCGCGTGACATACAGGCCAAAACCCCATTTGGCGATCGTCCAGACCAGGGCTGCGACAGCCGCCCCCCACAGGGCCGGTCCGATCCGGACCTTGGTATGGGGCAGTAGCAAATACAGCAGAAAGAACGCCACAACGGCCACGCCGTACGAGAAAACCCGCTGGCCCAGGGCCCCCCCCACCGTGCGATGGAGTTCGCTGACCAGGGCGTTTTGCATGGCCACGTAGAGAGCCACGCCCAGGAGTAGCGGCCCCAGCGTCAGGATGGCCCAATGGTTGATGATCCGAGTCAGGAAGGGACGAGGGCGATCCACGTGCCAGATGTCGTTGAAGGCCCGCTCCACCGTGTTGAGCAAGGTCACGGCCGCCCATATCACCAATACGGCGCCGAACAGGGTGATCTTCCCGGTGTTCAGGCCGGTGAAGAAGCTGCCCACGATCTGGTCGAGGTAGTCCGTCAGGAGGATCGTAGCCCCCGAGCCGCCGCCGTTATCCGCAGCGGAGGCCCGATTGGGATCAGCCGCCCCGCTGCCCACGTCCGCCGGAATCCGGATGGTCTCAAGGTTCAACTGGCCGTAGATGAATCCCTTGACCCCTTGCCCAACCTGCTGATACGCGGAGAACCAGTGGAAGATCATCACGGTCACGATCGCCAGGGGCACCACGCCGAAGATCGTCTGGTACGCCAGGGCTGCTGCCTGCTGCCTGGCCTTGTTCTCCTTCAGGTGTCTGGCACAATAGAGCCACAGCTTGACCTGCAGGGCCAGAAACCGGCTGACCCGGCCCAGGGACTCCGTGGGTTGCGTCAGGATCTTCTCGATCCGCTTGAGCATAGGCGGCCCTCTCAACTCCGGGCACAACTCAGTGCTTGAGCAGTCCTCCAAGGCCCTTGAGCCCCTGCTCCAGGAGCTGGCCTTCGATGATCTTCTTGATGTCCAACTGGGGCCTTCGCAGGGTCCCCTTCAAGGGCACGACGATCCGGTCACCGGAGGCACGGCCGGTCGTGGCGATCTTGCCTTGGAAGGCGTAGGGCAAGGTCACGGTCATGTCGAGTTTCTCGTTGGGACCAATGGAGCCGGCAAAGTTGATGGGGTGGTCGCCGATGTCGATCTGCATGTTGTCATATCGCACGACGCCGTCCTTGACGACAAAGCGGGTCGGGTGGATGGCCATACGCTGTGACAGCGAACCCTGGCCAACGGCCAACAGGATCTGCCCCAGGATGTCCGACCCGCCGATCACCACGTCGTCCATGGAGATCGTACCCACGACCTCCACGCGGTTGAGGTCCGCACTGGCAGCGGGCACGACCAGCCGCTCACACGCGAAGTTCACCTTGCCACTGGCGCTCACCGCACCGGCAAAGATGGGACTGAGGTACTGGAGGAGCTTGTTGGCCATCTGCGGCGTGATCCGCACGTCCTTGGCGATCTGCATGGGCTGGGGGATCGTAAAGACCACGGGGCTCTTGGTCAGGTCCACGTTGCACCCGAAGTTGAGCTGCCCCTGGTTGACCGTGCTGGTGAAGGGCAGGAGCCTGAGCAGGCCCTTCTCCACCACCGTGTTGGGGTCAGTCGAACCCACGTCCAGCCCCATGTAGCCGGCAGAGTCGAAACCCAGCCCCGCCTTGGCATTGAGGTGGGCCAGGAGTTGATTCGACTGGGCCGTGGGGTACTCGGCGGAGAACTCGACGACCTTCTGGCGTTTGCCCGCCAGGGTCAGGTCCTGGGGCAGGAAGGCCGCCAATGCCGGCATCACCTTGGCCAGATCATAGGCGTACTGGGCCTTGCCCTGGAAGCTGGTGGTCTGCGAGGTGGCCTTGTAGCGAACGTCGGCTGAAGGGACGTTCACCAATGTCCCGCCCACCGGCGCCTGGATGTGCAGGTCCGCCTCCAGAGTCCCAGTGGCCGTCTCCCTCCTGACCTTGAAGGAGGCCGTCACCGTGTTGGGATCGTATACGGCCTTGCCCTTGGGGCCGCATCGCAGTCGCTCGATCCGGGTCTGATCCGAGGCGATCGTGACGGCGGTCGAGTCGAAGGTCACCTGCACGGGCGACGACACCACGCCTGACAGAATCATGTTGGGGTCCAGATACCCCAGGGCCACCAGCCAGGGACGCACCTTGTCCAGGTCCACCTTGGAGACCGTCACCGGGAAGGTCACGGCCCGAGTGCTCTGATCCAGGGATAGCGGCACAACTGCATCTTTGACCTGCATCGCCACGATCCCACTATCGACCTGGAACGACTGCACGGTCAGGTCCTTGACTCCGAGGTCCATCATGTACCGAACCTGGGCCTTGGGTTCCGACACAGTGACGTTATTGGGGCCCGTCACCTGGAGCTGGTCGATCTCGGCGGTTCCCTGGAAGGACTTCTTGTCGTTGGCCATCTGGATGACACCATCCGAAGAGAATCGGCCCGCGAACCGATAGCCCTTGAGGTCCACGAACCGGCCCAGTTCCGACTGGAGCTTCTGCAGATCGATGGATGCCTTGTGCTCAATCCGCTCCAGACTACCCTTGGCCTGGACCTGGGCGAACGAGGAGTTCAGGTCCAACTGCTCGATCTGGAGCTTGTCCCCAAAGGCGCCCCGAAACGCGGCGGTAATCGGCTGCGATAGGGCCACCGACTTGCCATTGGCCACGCCGGCCACGTCCTTCAGATCGATCTGGGCCTCGACCTTGCCGCCGCTGGCCTTGACCGTGCCCTGGAGCCTCCCGGACTGGAGCTTCAGAGACTCCTGGACGCTCAGGGTCTTGGGCAGTTGTGACACTACCTTGGCCACATCCACGTCAAGCTGGCCGTCCAAGGTGGCCTTCGCCATGTCCGGCTTCCCCTTGGCCATAGGGACATGACCTTTGACCTGGGCGGTCAGCCAATCGGCCTTGGCCTGCACATCCTGGATCTCCAGGGCGTCCTGTCCACCTGTGACCGTGGCCTTGATATCCAGTTGCTGGGTGAACAGTCGATCGCCCTTCAGGGCGGAACCTGTCACCACCACGTCGCGGCCATTGACCGTGGCCTTGATGTCCTTGATCTGGCCCTTTTCGATCTGGCCGTCCAACTGGGCAGTGACCTTGCCTTGGGCCTCAATGCCGACTCCGGCCAAGGCCAGAACGGGCGTCAGGGAGGCCAGGTCCAAGTCCTGGACCGTGGCCTTGGCCTGCATGGTTCCATCGGCCATGGAGGCCTTGGGATCCGAGGGTCTCTGGAGCGACAAGTCCGCATCGACCTTGGCCGTACGGTCGCCTTGCGGGATCGTCAACTTGAGCGTCGCCTGGCTGGTCTTGCCCGGCGGCTCCAGACGCAGGTGCAGGTTGATATCCGCCAATCGAACCGGCTGCGACGGCGGGGACGTGACCGTGACCTGCCCGTCCTGAACCGTCAGGTCCACCTGCCCCAGGGCCAGGGATGAGCCACCGGAGGGTTGGGCCTGGGTCTTGGGCGAAGATGGGGCACCCACAGCAAGGTCGATCTTTGGCCGTTGCACATCGGCCGAGCCGCTGATGCGGCCGGCCAGAAGCTCGCCCAACGCGGGCCTGACCGCGATCCGGTCCACAGCCACCCGGGTCGCGCCGGTCGCGTCGGAGAAGCTCAGGCCCCGAACGTGAATCCCCGCCCACCACCCCATGGACAGGTCTTCAAGGGACAGGGTCCCTCCGGCAGACCGGCCGATCTTCTCCTGGATGTATCGCTTCATCGGCCCGCTGGAGGCGATGGTGGGGATCAGGAGGATGAACCCCAGGATGACCACAAGGCCCACGACGATACCCAGCACCCACCGTCTACGCCGCCTCGGTGCCGCTGACTTGACCTGCTCTGTCGCTGTCATATCTGGCTCCTATTCCGAAGACCCGGTGCAGCTTGTTCTCCAAAGGCATCTGCCGATGGAGTTGGACAAGGACCTGCTGTGCCTGTGGACTGCATACCGGTCACGGGCATGCTGACATTATACTGTGTGGCGCCCACGCGTACAGACGCACTGACGCGGCATGGGGGTAATGTCCGCGTTCTGTCTCTGTCCTGCCCGGTATCACGGCCCCTCATCGAGGAGGGTCTTCATGGACCAGGGATAGGCAGGGTGGGTAGGGACCTTGAGACTAGCCCTGCATGATCTCGTCGGACTTGTGCTTGATGACCTCGTCGACCTTCTCCACGTGCTTCTTGGTGAGGTCCTCGACCTGCTTCTTACCATGGTCCAGGTCGTCCTCGGTGATGACCTTGTCCTTCTCTTCCTTATCGAGTTGCTTGATCACGTCGCGACGGATGTTCCGGACGCTGATCTTGGCCTGCTCACCGGCCTGCTTGGCCTGGTTGACCAACTGCCTGCGCCGCTCCTCGGACAGGGCCGGGACGTTGAGCCGGATGAGCTTGCCGTCCAGCACCGGGGCGATGCTCAGGTCGCTGGTCTTGATGGCCTTCTCAATGGCCCCCAAGGCCCCGGCGTCGAAGGGCTTGATCACGATCAGGTCGGCCTGGGGTGCGGCAATGGAGGCCAACTGCTTGAGCGGTGTGGGTGTGCCGTAGTACTCGGCCCGGAGATTCTCAACAAGGGCCGGCGAGGCCCTCCCCGTACGGAAGCCCTTGAGGTCGTCCTGGAGGTGAGTTACGGCCTTCTCCATCTTGGTCTTACACTCGTTCACGACGTTGTTCAGTGGCATAGTGATCGCTCCCTATTCTTTATCACCCCGAGGCCCGGATCAGGACTCCCCGATCCGCGTGCCGACCGGCCTGCCGCGGATCGCCCGGACCAGGTTCTCCGATTTGAAGATGTTCAACACGATGATCGGGATGTGGTTCTCCCGGCACAGACTGATGGCCGAGTGGTCCATGACCCGAAGGCCCCTCTTGAGCACGTCGTCGTACGACAGGTGATCGAACATCTGGGCCTTTGGGTCCTTGACGGGGTCGGCATCGTATACACCGTCGACCTTGGTGGCCTTGATGAGCAGGTCTGCGTTGAGCTCCGAGGCCCGCAAGGCCGCACAGGTGTCCGTAGTGAAGAAGGGATTCCCGGTCCCCCCAGCCAGGATCGCGACGCGACCCCGCTCCAGGTGGTGGATCGCCCTGCGGCGGATAAACGGCTCGCAGATCGCCGCCACTTCGATCGCGCTGAGGACCCGCGTGGGCTGGCCCAGCTTCTCCAGGGTCTCCTGCAGGGCGCACGCATTGATGATCGTGGCCAGCATGCCCATGTAGTCTGCGGTGTGCCGGGGGATATTGCTTGTCTCGGAGAAGGTCTGGCCGCGAATCATGTTGCCGGCCCCAACGACTACAGCCACCTGGGGCCCCAGCTTGCAGATATCCAGTACCCGCTGGGCAATGGACTCCAGGGCCTCCCCGTCGATCCCAGACCGGCCCCTCTCGCAGAAGCTCTCGCCCGAGAGCTTCAGCAGGACCCGCTTGTAGCGACTCTTGGCCATCTCCCTGGCGACCATCCTCTTTGCCCAATGATACGTCCGTGTCCTGCTATTGGCCGCCCACCTCAAACCGGACGAACCGCACGACCTTGGCCGTGCCGCCAGCCTGCTTGGCCGCCTCGTTGACGACCTGCTCGACCGTTTTGCTGTCGTCCTTGACGAAAGGCTGCAACAAGAGGCAGGTGTCGGCGTAGAACTTGGCCATCTTGCCGTCCACGATCTTGTCCAGGATTGCAGCGGGTTTGTTCTTGACCTGCTCGGCGTAGATCGCCCGCTCCTGGGCCACGACCTTCGGATCGATCCCATCCTTGTCCAGCGCCAGCGGCTTGGTGGCCGTGATATGCATGGCCACGTCCGCGCCGACGGTCTTGACCTGGGGCGAAGACGCCACCTTGTCGTCGCTGGTCTGGATCTGGACCATGGTGCCGACCTTGTTGTTGAAGTGGATGTACACGCTGATCAGGCCAGGGCCTGTGAGCTTGAATCGGGCATAATCCCCCACTTGGGTCTTCTCGCCGGTCTTGCTGACCAGCTCGGTGATCATGTCCGCGAGCTTCTTGCCGCCCACGACCGTCTCAGAGAGCTTGTCACCCCCCTCGTCCGCAGGGCAGGCCAGGGCATAGTCGCACAGCTTCTTGGCCGCAGCCACGAAGTCGTCTGTCCTGGCGACGAAGTCGGTCTCACAGCACAAGGTCGCAAGCACGAAAGTCCTGCCGTCCGGGCTGGTCTTGCTGACCACCTGGCCCTGGCTCGTCTCGCGGTCGGATCGCTTGGCCATGGTGGCAAGGCCCTTCTTCCGGAGGACCTCCACGGCCTTGTCCATGTCGCCGTTGGCCTCCTCCAGGGCCTTCTTGCAGTCCATCATGCCCTGTCCGGTGATCTTCCGGAGCTTCACCACGACTGCCGATGAGATCTCTGCCATATAGAGTGACTCCCGTTTGTTAGGTCAGTGCTTCTGTCACAAGCCGCCCGCAGGATGGCCTATGCACCCCCGGTCGGTGGGGGTGACTCAGGCTCCGCCTCTACGACGGTCCCGGCCTCCGGCTCCGGCGACTCCTGCTCTGGGGCACCTTCCTGGCCCGCACGCGCCAGCCCGGATCTGTGGGACAACCGGCCTCGCTTGAACGCCGCTGCTGCCGGGGCCTGCTGCCGCGTGGCGCCGATCGTCTTGCCCACGGCTACCGCCTCAGACAACTCGCCCAAGATCAACTCAATGGCCCGGATCGAATCGTCGTTGGCAGGGATCACCACGTCAACGCTGTCCGGATCCGAATCCGTGTCCAGCACGCCAATCGTGGGGATGCCCAGCTTCTTAGCCTCGCGGACCGCCAGGTATTCCTTCTTGGCGTCCACGGCCACCACCAACCCAGGCAAACGGGTCATCTTGCGGACGCCGTCGAGGTTGGTCCGGATCTTCCGCATCTCGCGCTTGAGCCTGGAGGCGTGCTTCTTGCTCTCCCGCTCCAGGGTACCATCCTGATCCATGGTCTCCAACTCCTCCAACCGCTGGAGTCTCGATCGCACGGTCCTGAAGTTGGTCAGCATGCCTCCCAGCCATCGCTCCGACACAAAGTGCATCTGGCACTTGCCAGCCGCCTCCTGGACCGCCTTCTGGGCCTGGCGCTTGGTTCCCACAAAAACGACGTCCTGACCCGAGGCCACGACATCGGCCAGCAGCTTCTTGGCGATCAGGATGCCCCTGAGCGTCTGCTTGACGTCGATGATGTGGATGTTGCCGCGCTTGCCGAAAATAAAGGGGGCCATCTTGGGATTCCAACGGCTTGCCCCATGCCCAAAATGGACTCCGGCGTTGATGAGTTCTCGTGCGAGCTCTTTGGCCACAAAAACCTCCAGACAAAGCAAGTACCCGTACCTATACGCACAAACCTTGAAAAGATAAGTAATTAATGAACGATCAAGCCAATGTCAAGCCATTTTTTGGCGCAAGATTTTCTTCGTCCCCGTAAACAGAGGGGTATGGACGTCAACGGTCGGCCCTCAGCATCCCTGCGAGCGACGGTCGTTCAGTACCAGACTACGATGATCAGGTTGGCCTCCGTGGTCTTGGCCTGCACCTCGCCCGTCGTGACGTTGGTGGTCTTGATTGTGACCCCAGGGTTCTCCTTGAGCCAGCCCTGGATCTGCTCCTCGAGAAAGCTCAGAGAGCCTGCATGAAGCTTGGCAAAGAAGGTCTTCATGCCCGTAATTCGCTCACCAGACCCGACCTTCGGGGCCTGGGCCGGCCTGACGGCGGGTGCCGTGGGCCTAGGAGGCTCTGCCTTGGGCAGTGGCGAGGCTGAAGGTGGTGCGGGCCTGGGAGGCTCTGCCCTGAGCGGGGCCACAACTGCCCCCTGAGCCCCAATGTTGATCGGCTGACGCGAAACCGCCGCCGGCCTCGCCTCGACCCCGTCAAGAGGGATGGTCTTCTCGTCCTGTTTGTCTGGGGGCGGTTGGGCAACTCGGCTTGAACTGTTGGCATGCTGCAGGTTGGGTTGGTCCATGCATAAACCTTTCTCTCCTCCCCATGACCTCAAAACGCCTTCTTCACTCCGACAGCAAGTCCTCAGGTCTTGCCGTCGGTCACGTTGTCCGCTTGGCTCCAGATGGCCCGGTCTCTGCACCGTCCTTTCTAGGTCTTGGGCCCGCCAACTGGTTGATTGGGATCCTTGGGTCCAGCCGCTGGAACAGAGTCAGGCTGCTGGCCTCCCGGTTTCTGCTCAGCCCCATCCTGGGACTTTTTCTGGGCAGAAGAAGAGGCCTTCGCGTCTGCCTCGGCCTTCTCCGCTGCCGCCTTGGCCCTGGCCTCAGACTCAGCCTTGGCTCGGTCGGCGTCCGCCTTGCTCTTCTTGGCCTCTGCCTCGGCCTTCTCTGCTGCGGCCTTGACGGCATCCGCCGCCTTGGCCCTGGCCTCGGCCTCGGTCCTGGCCCGGTCGGCATCCGCCTTGCTCTGCTGGGCCTCTTCCGCGGCCTTCTCTGCTGCGGCCTTGACGGCGTCCGCCGCCTTGGCCTTGGTCTCGGCATCGGCCTTGGCCTGGTCAGCCCCAGCCTTGCTCTTCTGAGCCTCCGCCGCAGCCTGTTCTGCGGTGGCCTTGGCAGCGTCTGCCGCCTTGGCCTTGGCCTCAGCAGCGGCCAGGGCGGCATCCGCCTCGGCCTTGGTCTTGGTAGCGTCCGCCGCCACCTTCTCGGCCTGGGCCTTCACCGCTGCCGCCTCTGCAGCGGCCCTGTCTGCAGCGGCCTTGGCGACATCCGCCGCCTTGGTCTTGGCCTCAGACTCGACCCTGGTCTGTTCGGCCTCCGCCTTACTCTTTTGAGCCTCCGTCGCCATCTTCTCGGCTGCGGCCTTCACCTCCGCGGCCTCCGAGGCAGCCTTGTCTGCTGCGACCTTGGCGGCATCCGCCGCCTTGGCCCTGGCCTCGGCCCCGGCTCGCATCCTCTCTGCCTGGGCCTTCATCTCTTGCGACTCAGCCAGGGTCTTGGCCGCACCCTCCTCTACCAGGGCCGCCTTCTGCTCAGCAGCCCGGATCGCACCTCGCGCAACGGCCTTCTCGCCTTCAGCCTCCTGACGCATCTGCTCGGCCTTGAGCAGTTCCTGTTGGTGCTCCCTCTCGCGAGCACTGAAACCGAACGGGTCAGTCACCGTCTCTCGCAGTGTCTCAGCCGGGATGGGAGGTTCATGCTCCTTTTTGATCCGGTCCATGACCTCCTTGTTCGGCATCCCACCGGTGGAGATGGTGGGGGTCAGGATGAAGATGGTCTCCGTGGCCCGCTCCTCAAAGTCCTTGCTGGAGAAAAGGAGCCCCAGCACGGGTATGTCCTTGAGAAAGGGTATCCCACGTACGACCGCAAATCGCTCGGTCTTTCTGATTCCGCCGATGATCAGGCTCTCACCCTGCCTGATGCGGTTCTCCTTGTTGGTGATCTCCCGCTTGGTGATGATTGGGATCTGCTTTACGCCTTCGGGGGTGTTCTTGGAGCCGAGATTCGCCACGGTCTGTAGCGCGATGTATCCATCTGCAAAGACGAATGGCGTGATCTCGAGCGAGTCAACAACGTCTATGTACTCCGTCTGGGTCTGGAGCAGATAGGTCGTCGTCGTGTTCGGTACATAGTTCGTGATCTGCTGGAGGGGCACGTGCTCCGAGGACGAGACCTTGGCAGTCTGTCCGTTGACAACCTCCAGGGTGGGATTCATGACGATCTTGAGGTAGCCCCTCGACTCCAGGATATCGATCAGGGCTGTGATATCTTTTGATGCATACCCCACCTGCAGCCCGAATTTGGAGCGGGCCACCTCTCGCAAGGCTGCCCCAGGGAACGCCGGATACAATACTCCGGTCAAGGGGTCTCGCTTGCCCCCCAGGAAGATATCCTCCCCAAACAGCTTCTTGATCTCGAGCGTGGTCTCACGATCCATGGTCATGTCGGCATAGACCTCGGAGACGACACAGTCTATCTTGACCTGGATGGGTGGTACATCCACCGCCCGCAGCACCTCCAGCACCGCCTCCACGTCCTGCTGGGTGGGGCACCGAACCACCAGTTGATTCGTGGCCGGACTGGCACTGACCGTGTAGTCCTTGACGTTGGTGGACTTACCCTTTTCGTCGAAGAGTTCCGTGGCGAACTGGTCGTAGATGACCTGCCTGAGCTTGTCGGCTGTGTGGTACCTGCAAAAGTAGAAAAGCTTATACTCTTCAATGCCAGATACAGTCTGCCTGACGATCTCCGGGGCAGTGCCGTACACAGCAGGCTTGGCGATGTTGGGATCAGGCGCGTTGGTAATCTGGGTCAGGCGGTCGAGGGCCCTTTCCGCCTCGATTTCTGTGGATTTGTCGGCAAAAAAATCCCCGCACCCTCCGATCCACACGACAGTGGCCAGGACACCGGCCCCAATGAGCCCGTGGCTGACGCTAGTTCTGTTGACCCTGGTGGTCATGATGTCCCATGTGCCCCCGTTGCCCGGATCTTGTCCGCCAGCGTGACGTCGTCGCCAGCCTTCGACGGAAATACAGATAGCATCTAAACATATCTATTGCACATCCTCACTTGCTCGTCAAGGCCATCCCGGTCTCGCCACCCCCAGAAAGGGCATTGGTTGAATCCGGGGAACACCAAATCCTTGGACAAAACCGCCCTTTTCTGCTATTTCTAGGGTATTGTGGCTGTGAGAATAAAAAAAGTGACCACCGTTGGATTCGTGGCCCTGGGCTGTCCCAAGAACACCGTAGACAGCGAGCGGATGCTGGCCGAGATCGCCAAGGCGGGTATGCTGATCGCCGCGGACCCGGACAAGGCCGAGGTGGTGGTCATCAACACCTGCGGATTCATCGAGCCGGCCAAGGCCGAGTCGATTGAGGCCATCCGGCACGCCATCCAACAGAAACGGCGAGGTTGGGTTAGGAGGGTCATCGTTGCCGGCTGTCTGTCGCAGCGCCTGGGTGAACAGATGTTCCGTGAGGTCGAGGGCATTGACGCGGTGGTGGGATTGGAGCACCGCGACCGGATCGTCCAGATCATAAAGGCCTCTCTCGCCACTGAGAACCCACGGATCTATGCCGGTGGCCAGCCCCAGCCGGCCGGGGCCATGGACGACAGCACACGCCTGCTGATCGGTCCTTCGCATCGCGCGTACCTGCGGATCAGCGAGGGGTGCAATCGCCGCTGCTCATTCTGCACCATCCCCGCAATCCGGGGACCGTTTCGCAGCAAGCCCCTCCGGAACGTCCTCCGTGAGGCCAGGCAACTGGCTGAGGCCGGCGTGGCCGAGCTGAGCCTCATCGGCCAGGATACCACCTACTACCTCAAGGACCGCAAGGTCAGCGGCGGTTTGGCGAGTCTACTGGGCAGACTACAGGGTATCGAAGGATTGACCTGGATTCGGCTGATGTACCTGTACCCGGCGGGCGTCACCAACGCCCTTCTCGAGACGATCGTCGCCCATGAGAAGATCGTCCACTACCTGGACATCCCGATCCAGCACGTCAGCGACCGTATCCTCAAGGCCATGCGCAGACCCGATACCGCCCAAAGGCTGGGCCAGATGATCGAACGGATACGACGGGCCATCCCGGATGTCGTGCTGCGGACCACGGTGATCGTGGGCTTCCCCGGCGAGACCGAGCGGGAATTCGAGCAGTTGCTGGGGTTCATCCGAACGGCACGATTCGACGCCTTGGGGTGCTTTAGTTTCTATCCTGAAGTCGGGACCTCGGCAGCCGCGTTGCCCCATCAGACCCCCGATGCGGTCAAGCAGCAGAGATTGGACCAGGTGATGCTGGCCCAACAGGACATTGCCTTTGCCAAGCAGAAGGCAAGGGTCGGGACTGAACTGACGTGTCTGGTCGACGAGGTCCCGACCGACGGAACTGCACGCGGGCGGTTCTACGGCCAGGCCCCGGAGGTAGACAGCCTCTGCCTCATCCGGAATTGCACGGCCGGACCCGGCCAATTCATCCGGACCCGCGTGGTCGCCGCCCGCAACTACGACCTAGTCGTGCAGCCATGCCATGGCCTGACTTGAAGGGCCTCGGCCCTGCGTGAACGCGATTGCCGCCGGACCGCCGGTGTATAATGGAATCGACGCGGCTCGCGACTCAGATGTGGGTCGGGAGCCCGCCAGGAACGGAACCGCCTGATTGGGAGGCCTCACGTGACACGGCAAACGACCATCAACGCCTCGATCGAGCCCCTTCGCAAGAACCTCCAGGAAGTGATCTACGGCAACGCCGAGTGCATAGACGTGCTGTGCGTGGCGATGCTTGCCGGCGGGTCAGTACTGATCGAAGACGTGCCCGGTGTGGGCAAGACCACCCTGGCGAGGGCCTTGTCCAAGAGCATCGACGCGGCCTTCAACCGGATCCAGTTCACCCCTGACCTGCTGCCCGCGGACATCCTGGGATCGTCGATCTACAACCCTGTGTCCGGACAATTCAAGTTCATGCCGGGGCCCATCTTCTGCAACATCCTGCTGGCAGACGAGATCAACCGCGCATCGCCCCGCACGCAGTCTGCATTGCTGGAGGCCATGAATGAGAGCCAAGTCACCATTGAGGGCCGACCCTCCCCCCTGCCCAGGCCGTTCATGGTGGTGGCAACTCAGAACCCGATCGAGTTCCACGGGACCTACCCCCTGCCCGAGGCCCAGTTGGACCGCTTCCTGATCCAGTTGACGATCGGCTATCCCGCTGCAGAGGTGGAGAGGGAGATCATTCGGTCCCACGCCCGAGGCCAGCCCATCGAGAAGACCGATCCCGTGCTCCGCATCGAGCAGATCCAGCGGATGCAGAGGGAGGTCCTGGACGTACACGTGGACGACAGCCTCCTCGATTACGTGGTGGAGATCTCGCACGCCACTCGCCGGGACAACCGCCTGCAACTCGGCATCAGTCCCAGGGGCACGCTCATGCTGGCCCGCATAGCCCAGGCCGGAGCGTATTTCCAGAGCCGCGACTTCGTCACGCCGGACGACGTGCAGTGGCTCATCCCCTACGTGCTGCCCCACAGGGTCGTCCTGACGCCCAAGGGCCGGGCGGCCGGCCTGACCAAGGCCCAGGTCATCGCAGACATCGTCAGCCATATCAGGATACCCGTATGAACCCCTCTTATAGCCAGGCCGGCACGCGGTGGACGTTCAGGCTCACCGACCTGGGCAGGCACGCGCTCTGGGCAACCGCGCTGGTGCTCCTGGCCTCGCTGTTGGTCCCTGCCTTCGGTGCGCTGTGCACCCTGATCTGCCTCCAGGCGGTCGGCCTTGCGATCGGTCTGGCCTTGCGGCCCGCCGTCAGCCTGCGATGCGACATGCCCGACCGCCTGGTGGCCGGACGAGAGGCTGCGGTTCGGCTGCAGGTTCGAAACGACTCTGGCAGACCCGCATACGACCTGATCTGTGGCCTGGAGTCCCTGCCTCAGGGATTCCAGGTCGCAGACGGCATGCGCCCGATCGAGAGTCTGGGGCCCGGGCAGTCCGTGGAATGGCCCTGCACGGTGGTACCTCAGCGACGTGGCCGGCACCGCCTGGACGGCCCAGTGTGCAGATCCGCCTTCCCATTCAACCTAGTCCACATCGGCAGGGCCTTCTCCTTCACCCAGACCATCCTTGTCCTGCCGGCCTTCTATGACCTCGATCCGCAGACCTTGGGCCCCTGGGTCGGTCTGCACGGCGACGGCCCGCGACTCCTTGGCGGAACCGGTACGTATCCTGAGTACCTGGGCAATCGTCCCTACCTGCCCGGCGACCCACCCCGCCGGATTGACGCCAGGGCCTGGGCCAGGCTCTCCGTGCCCGCAGTCCGGGAGTTCCAGGAGACGGGCGAGCCCCGCGTGGGCCTTTTCCTGGATACCTGCCCCGCGAAGAAGGGCAACACCGAGTCTGCCCATGACTTCGAGGCAGCGGTCAGCCTGTGCGCGTCGGTCGCCCACTCGATGCGACGATCCTGTGCCATCGAATGGTTCGCCGCAGGTGAGGAAATCCATACCCTGACGGCAGTGCCCCAGGGTGAACGGTCCGACCGCGTCCATGAGATCCTGGCCGAGGTGGGGCCTGCGGAATCGCGTGCGGCCGAGACCTCCGCCGAGGCCATGGCCGAGCGGTTTGCCGCGGTCTCAGCGGCCGTGTTCGTCCTCTCGTCCTGGGACATGCAGCAACGGCAGTGGGCCGAATGGGCCCGCCAAGCCGGCTGCCACACGACGGTCCTGGTGGTGGCCCGGCAGGCGGATCAACAGAGGCAGGCACACGGCATGGAGGTCCATTGGGTCTGGCCTTCACAGACCTGGGAGGGACAGGTGCATCTATGACCTCGCAGAAGACCGTGGCCGCGGCCCTTCTGGTGGCCAGTTCGTTTCTGGCCGCATGGGTCCTCCGGGACGTGGCCTATCCGGCGGTCCTATGCATGCTGGGCCTACTGGGTTTGAGCAGGCGGGTCGTATGGACCATCCATCCCAGCCGCCGCATCATCACCTTCGTGCTGATGCTGATCCTCGCATTGGCGTTTAGTGCACATTATCGCCTGGCCGTGACCTCCAGAAGCGGCTCGTTTCTGCCCACGGCCCTGGATGCCTGGCAGACAGTCACCCGATACTTCCTGGCCGCCATGGTCCTGGTCCTGTACCTGGGCCAGCGGGACACCCTCCCGGCCTCCTTCGCCTTCTTCCAGATTGCCCTGACCCTCGCAGCGGGTCAGATCCTCCTCCTGGATGACCGGACCGCCTTGTTCCGTATCCTGGAGTTGGCCTCTGTCACAGGCGCGGCCCTCTATATGGTCACCCATCGATCCGCCGGTCCCGCGTCCCGAATCGAGACACGACCATGGCGATCCTTCCGTGCCCTGACCCTTGGCCTGGCCCTGGCATGGACCCTGAACAGCGGTTGGGTCCTCGGCTCGGTGTTCTACCAGCATCAAGGGACGATCAACGCCCTGGGCACGTGGCTCTGGGGCGAGTCCGGAGGTCCGCTCAACCCGACCGGCCAGGCAGGAGACGTGGGGTTTTCGACCAGCGGCCGGCTGTCAAGCCTCCTGACCATGATGCAGGGACCGGACCAGACGCCCGTCCTGAGGATCAACTGTGACCGCAACCCAGGGTATCTCAGGGCCCGGGCGTTCGAGACCTACCGGCAGTCCGAGTGGTACGACCGGTCATCTCAGGAGGTCCTGTATCCAACCCCGCCAGGGGCCGGCAGCCCAGCCCTGACAGGCGGGCGGCAGCGATTCCGGCTCTCCCAGGTCGACCCTGACGGCTCGCCAGATCG
>Ga0209777_10000764_pt1 | contig 50151 bp, 49 predicted proteins | sample FrelakmetHBP12HB_FD_187147 | JGI IMG/M metagenome (GOLD analysis project Ga0209777, IMG submission 187147) | Freshwater lake sediment microbial communities from the University of Notre Dame, USA, for methane emissions studies -HBP12 HB (SPAdes)... | ecosystem: Environmental > Aquatic >... | reverse complement strand
CAGTGGCTGAAGAGGTTAAAGCTAGGCAGACCAAGGGTCAGCCAGTTTTGATTGGTACTATTTCCATTGAAAAAAATGAATACTTAAGCAAACTGCTGGATAAAAATGGTGTTCAACATAATATTTTGAATGCCAAGAATCACGAGAAAGAAGCTGAGTTCATTGCTCAGGCTGGCCGTCTTGGTGCCGTGACTTTAGCCACTAACATGGCTGGCCGCGGTGTGGATATTATTTTGGGCGGCAATCCGCCTGATAGCGAGCAAGCCCAAAAAGTTAAGGACTTGGGCGGTTTGCATGTTTTAGGCACTGAAAGACATGAAGCACGGCGCATTGATAATCAGTTGCGCGGCCGTTCTGGCCGTCAGGGTGATCCTGGCTCATCTCAATTTTTTGTTTCCTTGGAAGATGACTTAATGCGTATCTTTGGCTCAGACCGCATTAAAGGTATTATGGAAACTTTGAAAATGCCTGAAGATGTGCCGATTCAAAATAGTTTTATTTCCAAATCATTGGAACAAGCCCAGCGCAAGGTTGAGGGCAATAACTTTGATATCCGCAAGCACTTGGTTGAATATGATGATGTTTTAAACAAGCACCGTGAAGTTATTTACGGCAAAAGACATGAGGTTTTGGAAATTGCTGAAAATTTTAAAACTGATGTGGTTTTGCGCGATCGCATTTTTGAAATGATTGAAGCGGAAATTGAGCAGTTTGTTATTTTCCATACAGCCGGCGATAATGAAAAAGCCTGGAATATTAAGGAGATTTATGAAGTGGCTAATACAATTTTTCCTGTTAAAGCTGAAGATAGAATTGAACTGGAAGCAATCAGAAAAACAGCGGGTGATCGCGCCGCCGATGCACACAGCCGCACCAAAACCATTGATTATTTAGTTTCTTTGGCCAACAAGGCTTATGATGATTTGGTAAAACAGATTAATAGTCCCCAGCTTGTGAAAGAAATTGAAAAAAGCGTGCTCTTGCGCGCCATTGATTATTTTTGGATTTTTCATTTGGAAGCCATTAATCATTTGCGTACTGGCATTGGTTTGCGCGGCTATGGCCAAATGGATCCTCTAGTAGAATACAAAAAGGAAGCTTTTCGCATGTTTAATGAGCTTTTGAACCAAATCCAAAAACAGGTAGTTTACAGCATTTTTAAAGTGGCTGTGGTCAATCAAATGGCGCCTTCCATAATCCAGCAAGCCAAAAAGTTCGTGGGCGCGCCTGAAACCATGGAAAAAGGTTCGTCGCCTATCGGCGCCGCAACAGGTGAGCCTGTTTTTGGCGATCAGGGCAAGAGAACCCAGGAAGTGGTGAAAAAAAGAGGCGAAATAGGCAGAAATGAGCCTTGCCCCTGCGGCTCTGGCAAAAAGTATAAAAAGTGTTGCGGTAAATAATATGGAAAAAGAAATTTTTGAAAAAGAATTAGCAATGTGCAAAAAATTGTTTAATAAGAATGGTGGTAAATGTAGGTGGGGCGAATGCGATAAATGCGGAGTAATTCCTTTACTTTATAAATTGGGTAAAGGTGAATTTTATGACAAAGAGGATGAGGTTAAAGCTCTAAGAAAATCTGTCTTGGAATAATTAAAAAGTATTTTGGTGAATAAAATCATGATTACTTATCAAGACTTCGAAAAAGTAGATATTAGAGTCGGGGAAATTATTAAGGTTGAAGATTTCCCTGAAGCCAGAAAGCCAGCCTATAAGCTGACGATTGATTTTGGTTCAGAGATCGGGATTAAAAAATCTTCTGTTCAAATCACGAAGCACTATACAAGAAAGGAATTAGTTGGGAAACAGGTGATAGGAGTAGTAAATTTTCCTCCCAAACAGATTGGCCCTTTTGTGTCCGAAGTTCTCACCCTGGGACTTCCAGACGAAAATGGCGATGTGGTTTTGTTAGCTCCAACCAAGAAAGTGCCGAGAGGCGGAAAAATGTTTTAATTCTATTACGGCGTTAACACTTTAGTGTTAACGCGGGATTTCTCGAACACTAAAGTGTTCGAGCCAGAGTTGATGAAACTAAGTGACTGTCTCAATTTAATTGTTGGTTCCGATAAAGAAGGTGCCGAGAGGCGGGAAAATGTTCTAAATTTAAAAGCATGAAATCTCAAATTAGGTTAGGTAAATACCAGCATTATAAAGGTAAAGAATATGAAGTCATTGGCGTTGCCAAACACAGTGAAACTCAAGAGGAAATGGTTGTTTATAAAGCTCTTTATGGCGACCATGATTTATGGGTAAGACCATTTAAAATGTTTTTAGAACAAGTTGAGATAAATGGTGAAAAAATACCTCGATTTAAATATATTGGAGAATAATTAATTTTAATTAAAAAGTGTTGCGGGAAATAAGTTTTATGTCCAAAATTTTTATTAAAAACCGGAAGGGTCAGAATATCTCTGTTTTGATAGAAAAACCAAAGGCTCCAAAAGGCTTAATTTTTGTCATGTATGGTTTACGTGGGTTTAAAGAACTGCCGCGTATTCAGTCTATGGCCGATGCTTTTAGAAAAAATGGTTATACAGTCATTAGATTTGATACAACCAATACTTTAGGTGAGAGTGATGGCAATTGTGAAGACGCTACAGTGACAAATTATTACGAAGATTTAGAAGACGTTATAAAGTGGGCTGAAAAACAAGAATGGTATCAAGAGCCTTTTGTTTTGGCTGGTCATAGTTTAGGCAGTTTATGTATTGCTTTATTTGCGGAAAAATATTCTGAAAAAGTCAAAGCTTTAGCACTCATTTCCACTGTTGTGTCCGGCCAATTAAGTTTAGAAGCTTATAGTAAAGAACAAATTGGCGATTGGGAAAAAAGCGGTTGGCTTATAGAGGAAAGCCGGTCAAAGCCTGGCGTTATGAAACGCTTGAAATGGTCGCATATAATTGACCGTTTGAAATACGATTTATTGCCCAAGGTTGAAAAATTGAAAATGCCCGTGCTGTTAATTGTTGGGGATAAAGATACTTCAACTCCTGTAAAGCACCAGCAGATTTTATATGAGGCTTTGCCAGGTCCTAAAGAATTGCATGTGATTAAGGGTTCTGACCATAGTTTTCGCGCTCCGGAATACTTGGCGGAATTAAAACAATTATTTGCTAACTGGCTTAAAAAAATAGATTGAAAAAATTTTATGACCAAAATTTTATTAATCTCTGGCAGTCCCAGAAAGGGCAATACTGATTTTGTTCTGGATAAGATTTTTGAAGCTCTTTCTGGCGACAAAAAGATTATTTATTTGAAAGATAAAGACATTAAGCATTGCCGAGGCTGTTTGACTTGTTTGGAAACAGGGAGGTGTGTGATTCGGGACGACATGGATGAAATTAATGACGATTTATTAGCCGCAGATATTTTGATTTTGGGTTCTCCAAATTATTACAATAATGTGCCAGGTTTGCTTAAGGATTTTATGGACCGCACCGTGCCTTTTAGCGAGACTGATAAATTAAAAGGCAAAAAGGTTTTTTTTGTAGCAGTCGGCGGCGAGCCGGTTAAAGAAACCCAAAAGTATTTGGTTGACGAGGCTTTAAAATATCTGGCTGATATTTTGCAAATGGAAATTGTTGATTCATTTATCTTTCAGGCCTTAAAATTTGATGAATTAAGCAAGGATAAGGCGATATTGGCCCAAATTGATAAAATTATCAGTAAGATTAAAAATATCAACTCATAACTCATAACCTGCCTGCCGGCAGGCAGGCTCACTACGAAACTCACTTCTCACAATCCACAATTCACAACCAAAATAAAAAAGGGTACCTTGCGGTACTCTTTTGAGATTCTAGAGCGTGAATTCAGTGTCCTTTTCTGGGCATTGGGCCCAGTCGCCACTGTCCTTTTGCCAGTGCCAGATTTTGATGATGATCTTGGTATGGTCATCAATATAGATGGTGTAGGGCACATCTTTCTGCCTGGCGCCAATGTAGTCGTCTAGGGCAATGTCGCCGCTATTTTTGAGTACGATCTGGATGTGGGCGTTTTGATCCGGCTTATTGGTCACATCAACTTCAGACCAATAAGTTTCCTGCAAGTTGGGGTCATAATCGCTGTAAAAGAGAAAGCCCATGTCGCAGAGATTAGCTTGTTTCTCGTCTTGCGATGCGTCCCAGACTTCCTTGCCATTGATGCTGCCTTCGCAGTTAGGCAAGATAATGGCCAAAAGACAAAATAAAACCGTCAAAATCCTTTTGCTCATTTTTTCCTCCTAATGGAACGGTTAGTTTCCCCCTTTATCCCAGTGCATTATATGGACATAAGGACAATAATAAATCATAAAATAATAAGCCAAAATTGTCAATCTTGATTAAATTTTTAATTTGCATTAAAATATAATCTATAATACTATTTTAAATAGTTAACTAAACCTTTGGTTTGAGTTATTTTTTATATAAATATATATGGCTTACAAAAATAAAACTCTTAGTGCCAGAAATAAAATTAGAATTTTTTTGCTAATTATTATTGTGATTGCTGTTTTAGGAGGTTTTCTGGATTACCCTAAGTTATATGACAAGGGGATAGATTTATTGAATAATAAATTAGGCTTAAAAGTTCCGCATTATTGGAATTTGTCTTTTAAATTAGGTTTGGATTTGCAAGGCGGCACCCAGTTGGTTTATCAGGCTGATGTTTCCCAGGTGGCTGGCAAAGATCAAAGTGATGCTGTTCAAGGAGTAAGAGATGTAATTGAAAGGCGTGTTAATGCTTTTGGCGTTTCTGAACCTTTAGTCCAGACAACCAAGGAAGGCAGTAATTACCGGGTAATTGTAGAATTAGCAGGCGTAAAAGATGTTAATCAAGCCATTAAGATGATTGGTGAAACGCCGCTTTTGGAATTTAAAGAGCAGGCAACTGGCCCTCAAACTTTGACTGCTGATCAGAAAAAGGAAATGGACAGCTATAATAAGGATGCCAAAGCCAAAGCTGATAAGATTTTAACGCAAGCTTTAGATAGCCCAGCCAAGTTTGCTGATTTGGCCAAGGCTAATTCTGAAGATGATGCGACTAAAGATGCTGGCGGCGATTTGGGTTATGTCAAAGACGGTTATGCTCATAGTGAATTTCTGGTTGCCATGAAAGCAATTGGTTCTGGGGAAGTTTATTCCAAAACAGTAGAAAATGCCGAGGGCTATAATATTTTAAAAAAGGGCGAAATTAAAAATGATTTAGAAATTAAAGCTTCGCATATTTTGATTTGCTATAAGGGCGCGCCGCAATGCACCCAAAACATTTCCAAAGAAGATGCTTTGAAAAAGATCCAGGGATTAAAAAATGAAGCTACTTCAGATAATTTTGCTAAATTAGCCAAGGAAAATTCAAATGATTCTTCAGCTTCAAGCGGCGGTGATTTGGGTTATTTTGGCAAAGGCACTATGGTCAAGCCTTTTGAAGACGCGGCTTTTGCATTAAAAACCAATCAGATTTCAGATGTGGTAGAAACTGAGTTTGGCTATCATTTGATTATGAAAACAGGTGAAAGAGAAGTGTCAACAACTCAAATTTTTAGGATTTTAATTAAAAAGAAAACCGAGGCTGATTATATTTCCCAAGACCAATTTAAAAACACTGGTTTATCAGGCAAAGATTTAAAGCATGCTCAAGTTAATATTGATCCCAATACCAATGAGCCGGAAGTTAGTTTGGAGTTTACTGATACAGGCAAAACCCTTTTCGCGGATATAACTGGCAGAAATGTGGGCAAAGTAGTGGCTATTTATTTGGATGGCCAACCTATTAGCACCCCCACTGTCAATGAAAAGATTACCAGCGGTTCAGCCAGAATAACTGGCAAATTTACTTTGGAAGAAGCCAAAACCTTGGCACGCCGCTTAAATGCCGGTGCTTTGCCTGTGCCTATTAATTTAGTTAGTCAGCAAACAGTGGGCGCCAGTTTAGGTCAGGAATTTATTAGTAAAAGCTTAAACGCAGCATTTTTGGCATTCTTACTGATTACTTTATTTATGATTTTGTATTATCGCTTACCAGGATTGCTTTCAATAATAGCTTTAGTAATTTATGTCATTATAAACTTGGCAATTTATAAGCTTATTCCAGTCACCATGACTTTGTCAGGTATTGCTGGTTTTGTTTTGTCAGTAGGCATGGCCGTGGATGCTAATGTTTTAATTTTTGAGCGTTTAAAAGAAGAGTTAAGCTGGGGAAAGCCACTAGGTTCTGCTTCTGAAGAAGGCTTTAGACGCGCTTGGCCATCCATTCGCGACGGCAATTTAACAACTTTGATTTCATGTTTTTTCTTGTATTGGTTTGGGACGAGCATGATCAAAGGTTTTGCTTTGACCCTGTTTATTGGTGTAGTTTTTTCTATGCTTTCAGCCATTACTATTACCAGGACTTTTATGAACATGATAATCGGCTGGGCACCTGTTCAAAACTCCAAGTGGCTGTTTCTTTATAAGAAAAGTAAAGAAGAAAATACTTAAAAATTTAATTTGGGTTATATGAAGATAATTAAACATCGTAAATTTTTTCTAACTTTTTCAGGGACATTGACCCTGATTTCCATTTTGCTTTGGATTATTTTGGGCTTAAATCTGGGCATTGATTTTACTGGCGGCAGCTTGCTGGAAATTGAATATCAAAAAGACAGGCCAACAGTTTCGCAATTAAATCAGGATTTAGCAGATTTAAATCTAAAAGGCTTAAAAATTCAGACAGCTGGCGATAAAGGCTATGTGTTAAGATTTCAAGAGACAGGTGAGGAAATACATCAGAAAGTCCTGGCCAAATTAAATACTTCAGGTTCCCAGGAATCAAATTCAAATGTTAAAATAGAAAATTCCCAAAGCGATGGTAATATTAATACTAGTGCCGTAAAAATAGAAACAAGCGCCCCCAGCCAGAATTTTATTGAAAAGAAGTTTGAATCAATTGGACCGTCAATTGGCGCTGAATTAAAAACCAAGGCATTTTACGCTATAATTTTAGTCGTAATTGCCATAGTTATTTATATTGCCGTGGCCTTTCGTAAGGTTTCTTATCCAGTCAGTTCCTGGAAATATGGCGTGGCTGCTATTATCGCCTTGGTTCATGATATTTTTGTGACCATTGGCATTTTTGTTCTCTTGGGTAAATTTTTTGGATTTGAGGTAAATACGCCATTTGTGGCAGCTTTATTGACCATTTTAGGATATTCAGTTAATGATACAATCGTAGTTTTTGATCGCGTTCGAGAGAATTTGCATAAATATGAAGGTGAATTTGAGGAAATTGTGGAAAAGAGTATTTGGGAAACAATGGCTCGTTCCGTTAATACAATTGTAACTGTGGAATTAGCGCTTTTAGCATTATTAATTTTTGGCGGCGGCGTAATTAATGATTTTGTTTTGCCTCTTTTAATTGGCATTTTCTTTGGCGGTTATTCTTCTATCTTTATTGCTTCGCAAATAATTGTGACTTGGCAAAAGCTGGACTGGGCCAGAAAACAGGGCTAAAATTAAATAAAATTTTCATAACAAAAAAGGATCTTAGCTCCTTTTTTAGTTTGTCAGGCTTGACATCTTATCCATAATTTTTAAAACTATATTAACGAGGTATACAAAGCCTTGCCTTTTTTTAAATAATGGGGTATAATTGGAATATGTGGCTAGGTATTGACAAATTTTTCGGTCCGTGTTATACTATAGGGTGATGAATTGGTAAATGAGTTAAACGACTTATTTTGTTTATTATTTCTTATTTTAATAATAAATATGACAGTTAAAATAAAAATTAGTTATGCTGATTTGGTTAATGCCTTATTGGGTAATTTGCCAGACAGAGAACGCGAAGTTCTGCAAAAAAGAAATGCTTTGTCTAATTTCCCCAAATATACTTTGGAGCAAATAGGCAAGGATTTTAATATTACCAGAGAACGTGTGCGTCAAATTGAAAAAGAAGGCTTGAAGAAAATAAAGTCTTTAGATTTCGATAAGGCTAATTTACCGATAAATGATTTGCAATCATTAATCTTTGAATATTTGAAAAAACATGGCGGCGCTATGGCTGAAAATCATTTAATGGAAAATCTTTTGCCAGAACAGAAGGCTGAAGAAGAAAAAGCCTTAAGTTTTATTTTAGTTTCTGTTTTGGCTGACAAATTAGCCAGGGTAGATAATTCAGAAGAGTATCATCCGATTTGGAAGATGGAAAATGTTAATCTGGATGAAACTTTAGAAGTTGTCAGGGCTTTAAAAGGAATAATTGAAAAGCATGGCAAGCCACTGGCCCTCACAGACTTACAAGATAAATTTCAAGGTCATGAACTTTATAATAAAGTTGATCAGAATGAGGCTGATAACCAAGCTATAATTGAAGCTTTATTGAGATTGAGAAAAGATATTAACAGAAATATTTTGAGCCATTGGGGTTTAAATCAGTGGAATACAATTAGGCCTAAAAGAATGACCGACAAAGCTTATTTAATTTTGTCAAGAGAAAAAAAACCATTACACTTTGCTACAGTGGCAGATTTAATCAACCAAGCTAATTTTGACAATAAAAAAGCTTGCCCAGCGACAGTGCATAATGAGTTAATTCTGGACGATAAGTATGTTTTAGTGGGTAGAGGCATTTACGCTTTGCGTGAATGGGGCTATCAAGAAGGTACGGTGGCTGATATAATTGCTAGTATTTTGCAGGATAAGGGTTCATTGGCCAAAAAAGATTTGATTGACGAAGTTTTAAAGCAAAGGATTGTGCAAAAGACCACTATTACTTTGGCCTTAATGGATAAAAATAAATTTGCCAGGACTCAAGATGGCACTTACAAGCTCGCCAAATAAAAATTAGATCATTTGAATACAAAAAGAAACCTCCAATTTTGAAGGTTTCTTTTTGTTTTTAAATCAATTGGCAGAAATGCCAAATTTGGGTTATAATTAAGATAAGTTATGATTGTCATTGATTTAAACTACATAAACGAATTTATTAACCAATTCGCCAATCTTTCTGAATGGCAAATTGTTAATGTTATCCTGTTCAAATATTGGAGCTGGGTGCTTTTTGTTTACTTCTTTTTACGATACCTGGTTTACCCAGAATACATGCTTTATATCCAAAACCGCTGGGTAGCTAGGAATTTTACTTTTACCCTTTTGGCCATAGATGTGCCTAAAAGAAATGAACAAAGTGTCCAGGCTATGGAGAATTTTTTTGACCATTTGCAAGGGGCGCATGCCACCATTACTTTATGGGAAAAATATATTGAAGGAGTTTTTCAGCTTAGTTTTTCTTGCGAGCTGGTCAGCATAGAAGGTAACGTCCAGTTTATAGTCAGGACGCCGACTCATTGGCGCAAGTTGGTAGAGACAGCAGTTTATGGCCAATACCCAGATGCTGAAATCACAGAAGTTAATGACTATACTGGCATAGTACCCAGAGATTATCCTAATGAGACCCATGATATTTGGGGTTGCGAATTTACCTTGAGCAATGATATTTATTTGCCAATCAAAACTTATTTAAAGTTTGAACACCGTTTTTCTGAGGTTTTTGTTGATCCTATGGCGGCTTTGCTGGAAACCTTGAGCCAAATTGGACCAGGTGAACATATCTGGATTCAAATTTTGCTGAGGCCATTAGAAGTCATGTGGGGACAAAAAGAAGGGCGTAAATATATTAACAAGGTGATGGGTGTGCCAGAAACGCCGCCTGAACAAGGTTTAGCCGGCGCTGCGATTGATAAAGGTTTTAGTTTGTTAGGAGAAATTACTGAACATATTATCGGATCTTCCGTGACAGGCGAAACAGTCAAATCTGACAAAGAAAGACCATTACCCTCAAGAATGCTTTATCTTTCACCTTTGGAAAGGGAAAGGGTAGAATTAGCTGAACGCAAAATTTCCAAATTGGCTTTTGGCACCAAAATTCGTTTTCTTTATATTGCTGAAAAGAAAAGAATGAATAAAGCCGTGGGCGTTAATGCAATGATTGGTGCGATTAAACAATGGACGGATATGAATGCCAATGGTTTAAAGCCTGACTTAAAAACTACTGGCACTAATTCGCCTCAATATATTTTGATTAATTATCGCCGCAATTCACGAAGAAATTGGTTGCTTGGAGGTTACATCCAGAGAGATATGGTCAGGGGTTCGGTGGCTAAACCAATGTGCAGTGAGGAATTGGCTTCTTTATGGCATTTCCCGAGTATGTATGTTAAAGCCCCGCTTCTAAAGAAAACTGATTTTATCAAAGTGGCTGCTCCAGTTGGCTTGCCTTTCGAAGAAAGAGTGCCGCAAGCTTCGGCGCCAGCCAAAGAAATTCAGGAAGTTATTGCCGAGAAAACTCAAGTTATTCCGACTTTTGATTATGACAGTAACAAATTTGAAATGCAGTTTGCTAAAGATAAACAGGAATATATAAAAACTTTGCCTGAGAAGAAAAAGAAAGAGGAATCTATTGCCAAGGAAGAGGAAGTGAAATTAAAAACAATGCAAAAGGAAGAAGCCCAATCGGCTCAGGCTTCGGCTAAGGCGAAAGTCGAAAAGCCAGTTGAGGCTGAGAAAAAAACGCCAGGCAATTTACCATTTATTGATTAATCTATATGGCCGAAGAATTACAGAAAAAAATAATAGATTCAGGCATTGTGCCCTTTGCTGTCACGACCTTTAGAAATAGAGAGCGTGTTTTTGGTATTAAATTAGATGATCGCCGCCGCCATGTTTATGTAATTGGAAAAACTGGCATGGGTAAAACTACTTTAATTGAAAATATGGTCTATTCTGATATTGTGGCTGGCCACGGCGTCTGCTATGTTGATCCGCATGGCGACACAGCTGAAAAAATGCTGGAATGGATACCGTCTTCACGCATTAATGATGTGATTTATTTTAATCCTGCTGATATTAATTTCCCCATCTCCTTTAATGTGCTGGAAAAAGTAGCGCCTGAATACCGGCATTTAATTTCTTCGGGCTTAATAGGCGTTTTTAAAAAATTATGGGCAGATTCCTGGGGCCCTCGTTTGGAGTATTTGCTAAGGAATTGCATTTTAGCTTTGCTGGAAAATCCCGACAGCACTTTGTTGGGCATTAACCGCATGCTGGTGGATAAAGAATACCGCAAAAAAGTAATAGAAAAAGTTCAGGATCCTGTGATCAGGGCTTTTTGGATTGATGAATATTCTAAATATGGCGGCCAGTTTCAGGTTGAAGCTATTGCTCCAATTCAAAATAAAATCGGTCAATTCTTGTCCACCTCTTTAATCCGCAACATTGTCGGGCAGGTTAAATCTTCCATTGATTTGCGCAAGGCTATGGATGACGGCAAAATTGTAATTTTAAATTTGTCCAAAGGCAGAATCGGCGAAGACGCTTCTAAGCTTCTAGGCGCCATGATGGTTACAAAAATCCAGTTAGCAGCTATGAGCCGTGTAGATATTAAAGAAGAGACCAGAAAAGACTTTTATCTTTATGTGGATGAATTCCAAAATTTTGCCACTGACTCTTTTGCTGATATCTTGTCTGAAGCGCGCAAATATCATTTGAACTTAATAATCGCTCATCAATATATTGAACAATTGGGCGAAGTGGTTAAACCAGCAGTTTTTGGCAATGTGGGCACCATAATTTGTTTTAGGGTAGGTGCTGAAGATGCAGAATTTTTGGAAAAAGAGTTTATGCCAGCTTTGACCCAGGAAGATTTGGTTAATTTGCCCAAATACCATGTCTATTTAAAGTTAATGATTGATGGCATAGCTTCTGAACCTTTTTCCGCCAAAGGCTTGCCTCCGGTCTATTCGGCTTCATTAGGTAATGAAGAAAAAGTGATCAGAGCTTCGCGCGAGCGATATGCTAGACCGCGAGATATTGTGGAAGATAAAATAAGACGCTGGAGTTTAGGCGATAGAGAAGAAAGGCCTGCAGCTTTGGGCAAGGAATCTTTGCCCCCGAGAAGGGAGGAAGAAAAAAGGGAGCCTAGGGCTGTAGCTTCTGGCCAGGTGTTTCCTAAAGAGGCTAAGAAAAAACAGGCGCAGGCAGGTTTTAAAGCCATCTGTGCTAATTGCCAGAGAGAGGTGGATGTGCCTTTTAAACCAGATAATGTTCGTCCGGTTTATTGTAAGGATTGTTTGAAAAAAGCGCGTCGCGGTGAAATTAAAATGAAATCCTCCTCCGCTCCTGCCGATATTGAAATTTCCTCCTTCGCTAACGCTTCGGAGGACAGGTCGGTAGGCAGGAAAGCTACGGAGGATGAAGAGAAAATTGCCAAACCAGCGGTTTCCTTGTCAGATTTGAATAAACAGACAGTTGACTTTAAGGGTAAGCCAATGAAAGCTGCAGAGCCTAAAAAGCCTGAAATAATTAGCGAAAAATTACCGCCACTACCAGTGCAAAAGCCAGCGCCAGTCAAACAGGTAGCGCAGCCAGAAAAGAAACCTGCTTTGCCGACTCAAAAACCAGTTGAAGCGCCGGCAGTAGCTGAAGAAAAAAGGGCAAAGCTGCCTTCAGTAGATTTATTAAGTTCTCATGGTACAAATTCCCAGAGTGATAATGATAAGGGAAAAAAACTCAAAGCAGGCGAAGTGGTTAAATTTTGATTATTGGTATTAAGCATAAAGCATTAAGTACTAAGTATTAAGTATAAGTTGATGATTTATTTAGGCGCCGATCATGCCGGCTTTAAACTAAAGGAACAGATTAAAAAGTATTTGCAAACCCAAAAACTAAAATTTCAGGATTTGGGTAATTTTAAGTTTAATAAAAATGATGATTATCCTGATTATGGTTTTAAAGTAGCCAAAGCCGTTGCCAAGGATAAAAATTATAAGGGGATTTTGATTTGCGGCACTTCTTTTGGCGTTTGCGTTGTGGCTAATAAAGTTAAAGGCATTCGTGCCGTTTCTATTAATAATTTAAAAGACGCCAAATTATCCCGTCAGCATAATGACGCCAATGTTCTATGTCTGTCAGGTTGGGAATTAAAGCCAGATTTAGCGAAAAAGATTATTAAAGTATGGCTGGCCACAAAATTTAGTAACTTAGCCAGGCATAAACGCCGTTTGGCCAAGATTAAAAAGTATGAAAGTTAAAATTGTACCTACTATTTTGACTCAGAATTTTGCTGAATTTAAAGAACGCTTAAGAATAGTTCAACCTTTCTTTGACTTAGTGCAAATTGATTGTGCTGATGCTAGGTTTGTTGGCAACAGGACGTTTTATAATGTTAATGAGGTTAATAGGGCTATTAAGGTTAATTACGAACTGCATTTGATGATTTTAAATCCTTTGGCTGAAATAAAAAAATGGGAAAAGTTTAAAAAAGTAAAGAAAGTAATTTTTCATTTTGAAGCTGTAAAAAAAGAAAAAGAAATTTTAGAAATCATTAAGTATTTGCATAGAAAGGGGATTAAAGCCGGTTTAGCCATCAATCCTGAAACAAAATTAGAAAAAGTCAAAAAACTGTTGCCCTTGCTCGATCAGTTGCTCATTATGGGTGTTAAACCAGGTTGGGGAGGCCAAAAGATGAAGTTAAAAGTTATAAAGTTTAAAGTTAGAAAAGTTAGAAAATTGTTTCCGAAATTAAATATTGAAGTTGACGGGGGAGTAAATTTGCAAAATGCCAGACAGATTATTAAAGCCGGCGCAAACACATTGGCCATTGGCAGGTCTTTAAATTCAGGTACAGATATAAAAAGATTTAAAAAATTAATATGACAAAAAGCAATATGTCCCGCAAAGCGGGATCCGCCTTTGGCGGAAAAATACACAGATGTAAAGTTTGCGGTTATATTTATAGCGATGGCGAAGCGCCGCCAGAATGTCCGATCTGTCAAAATAAAAATTGTTTTGAGGAAATTCCTGAAGACAAGATTAATTTTGAATTTTTTAAAGAGGCTTGGACTCGCCAGGTCAAGTGGATGAATGCCACCAAATACCAGAATGAAATCATGCTTAATCCTGACGAGGAAGTGCTTAAACAACTGGCAGAAGCAGAGGCTAAGTTTTTACTTGAGGGTAAGCAGGCTTATTGCCCATGCCGGCTTTTAACTGGCAATGAACTGGCTGACCGCAAAATAATCTGTCCCTGTTATTTTTATATGGGTGAAGTGGAACTTCAAGGACATTGTCATTGTTCGCTTTATTTGGCGCCAAAATGGCTAGAAGAAAATGATAAATAGTTAATTAGTTTATTTGTTTATTAGTATATTGGTGATTGGAAGGGCGAAAACGCCCTTTGTCATTCTGAACAAAGTGAAGAATCTATGACGTCATAGATCCTTCGACAGGCTCAGGATGACAGTCCCAGACAAAGGGCGTTTTCGCCCAATTGGCAGTAAATAAAATGAAACAAAATATTAAACAACTTGAAAGGACGGCCAATACCTTGCGCCAGGATGTGATTAGGATGTTGGAGCAGGCAGGGTCAGGCCATACAGCTGGTCCTTTGGGCATGGCTGATATTTTTGCGGCCTTATATTTTAATATTTTAAACCACAACCCCAAGAAACCACTTTGGGAGAAAAGAGACCGCTTGATTTTATCATGCGGTCATATTGTGCCTATTCGTTATGCAGCCATGGCGCGGGCAGGCTATTTTCCGCTGTCTTGGCTCAAGACATTGCGTAAGTTGGGTTCTAAATTGCAAGGACATCCTTCTTATATTGATATGCCAGCCTTGGAAAGTTCATCGGGTCCTTTGGGCCAAGGTGTGTCTGTGGCTGTAGGCAAAGCTTTGGCTGCTAAAATGAATAAGCAAAGACATTTTATCTATTGCGTCACCAGCGATGGCGAGCATGATGAAGGCGAAACCTGGGAAGCCATAATGACTGCGGCTAAATATAAGCTGGATAATTTAATATTTATTGTGGATCGCAATATGATTCAGATTGACGGTTTTACGGAAAAGATTATGCCCTTGACGCACTTGCATGAAAAATATTTAGCTTTTAAATGGCAGGTGGAACAAATTAATGGCAATAAAATGGAGGAGATTTTAAAAGCAGTTAACAAACTTAAAAAAATAAAAGGAAAACCTAAAGTGATAATTGCCCATACGATTCCTGGCAAGGGTGTGAGTTTTATGGAAAATAAATGGGAATGGCATGGCAAAGCGCCCTCGATTGAAGAGGCAAAAAAAGCTTTGATTGAATTACAAAAGGCGCTTTAAAATAACAAATACCAAAAAACAAATGACAAGTAAAATTCAAATATCAAAACAAATAGAATTAAAGGCCTGTCGAGATGGTTTTGGCGAAGCGCTTTTGGAATTAGGCAAGAAAAATAAAGATGTGGTGGTTGTATCCGCTGATTTAGCAGAATCAACAAGATGTTTGGAATTTGGTAAAAAATATCCATCAAGATTTATTGAAGTTGGGGTGGCCGAACAAAATATGATTGGAATAGCTTCAGGTTTAGCTTTGGAAGGAGAAATTCCGTTTTGTTGTTCATTTGCGGTTTTTAGTCCAGGTACAAACTGGGAGCAGATTCGGCTTTCAGTTTGCTATAACCAGGCCAATGTGAAAATAGTTAGCTCCCACGCTGGTTTAAATGTTGGAGAAGATGGCGCTACTCATCAGGCCTTGGAAGACATGGCCTTAATGCGAGCTTTGCCAAATATGATAGTGATTGCGCCTTGCGATTTTGAAGAAACAAAAAAAGTAGTGTTAGAGGCTACTAAAATCAAAGGCCCGGTTTATATCCGATATGGCCGAGAAAAGACGCCGGTTATTACAACAAAACAATCAAAGTTCCAAATTGGCCAGGCAAATATTTTAAGGCAGGGAAAAGATATAACCATTATTGCCTGTGGTCCAATGGTTTACGAAGCTTTGCTGGTAGCAGAGGAATTGGCAAAACAGAAAATTAGTGTTGAAGTCATTAATTGCCACACCATTAAGCCAATTGATAAAGCGACAATTATAAAATCCGCCAAAAAGACTGGCAAAGTTGTGACCATTGAAGAACATCAGGTAAATGGGGGATTAGGCGGCGCCGTAGCCGAAGTTTTGGCGCAAAATTATCCGGTGCCCATGAAAATAATTGGCATGCCAGATAAGTTTGGGGAATCCGGGACTGCCGAGCAACTTTTGAATAAATATGGTTTAAATTATAAAGCCATAATCAATGCCATTAAAAAATTTTAAACAGTTATACATTCTACCATTTGACCATCGGGCGACTTTTGCCACGGGTTTATTTGGTTTTAAAGAGCCTTTGACGACTATTCAGCATAATAAGGTTAAAGAGGCTAAAGAAATGATTTGGCAGGCGTTTAAATCAGTCTGGAGCAAGAGTAAGGGCAAGGAGGCGTTGGGAATCTTGGTGGATGAGGAATTTGGCAGTGAAATTTTACGCGCTGCCAAAAAATTAGGCGCAGTCAGAATTTTAACCACGGAAAAAAGCGGCCAGCCAGTCTTTGATTTCGAATATGGCGCTAAATTTGGAGCGCATATTCTAAAATTCAAACCAAATTATGCCAAAGTATTGGTCCGTTATAATCCAGTTAATAAAAAAGATAATTTGGTCCAACTAAAACGCTTAAAGAAAATTAGTGACTTTTGTAAAGAAAATAAAATTGGCTTTTTGTTTGAATTACTGGTGCCGAGCGAACCCGCGCAATTAAAAAAGTACGGGAAAAGATATGATGTCAAAGCTCGGCCGGCTTTGACCTGGCAAGCAATCAAAGAAATTCGGGCATTTGGCATTAAACCAGACATTTGGAAATTAGAAGCCATGTATCAAGCCAGGGACTGGCAAAAGATTATTAGGCTCCTTAGTAAGGACGAAAAAATAATTGTCTTGGGTCGGGCTGGTTCAAAACAACTAGTTAGCCAATGGTTAAAAACTGCTGCCAAGTTTAAAGAGATTGTTGGGTTTGCCGTAGGTAGAACAATCTTTTTTCCTGCCTTGGAAAGATTTATTGCTAAAAAGATTTTCCAAAACGAAGCCATAAAAGAAATTGCTAATAATTTTCGATATTTTATTGAATTATGGGTAAGGAATAAATAAATTTAGAGGCAGAGGGCGAAAACGCCCTTTGTCATTCTGAGTGCCTGCCGGCAGGCAGGAAACGAAGAATCTATGAGGTCACAGATCCTTCGATAGGCTCAGGATGACAGTCGCCGACAAAGGGCGTTTTCGCCAGTCTGGTCCTGGCCCAAAATAAAATTCCAATTACTAATTACTTATTACTAATTACCAACATATGCATGATGTAATTTCCATAGGTTCAGCCACAAAAGATGTGTTTTTAATTTCGCCTGGCTTTAAATTAATCCGTTCTAAAGATTTTCCCACAGGATTTGGTGAGTGTTTTGCTTACGGCTCTAAGGTTGAATTAGGCGATATTTATTTTGACACTGGCGGGGGGGCGACCAATTCCGCAGCCACTTTTTCTAATCTGGGTCTGAAAGCTGCAGTGGTAAGTAAAGTGGGCAAAGATATTTACGGCTTGGAAATTTTGCATACTTTGTCAGAACGGGGGATTGCTATTGCTAATATCGCCACGGACAGACAGCATAAGACAGCTTATTCTACGATTTTAGTCATGCCCAATGGTGACCGCACGATTTTGGTTTACCGCGGCGCCAGCGCTAATTTTTCCGATCAGGATTTTCACTGGGCAAAATTAAAAGCCAAATGGTTTTACTTAACTTCATTGGCTGGCAATTTGGGATTGCTTGAAAAGATTTTTAATTTTAGCAAAAAGAATAAAATAAAAATTTCTTGGAATCCAGGCAGCGATGAATTAAAAGCTGGCCAAGCTAAATTAGCCAAACTAATGAAACAGGCTTATGTTTTTAATGTAAATAGGGAAGAGGCAGAAAAGCTGACTGGCAAAAAGGAGATAAGACAGATTTTTGGAGTTATAAACAAGTTAAGTCCTGGCTTTAATATTGTGACAGACGGCGCCAAGGGCGCTTATTTGAGCGATGGCATGCTTATTTACCATTGTCAGGCTAGGCCAGCTGCAGTGGTTAATACTACGGGCGCTGGCGATGCTTTTGGTTCAGCTTTTTGCGCAGGTATGATTTTAAAGAATGATTGGGATTATGCTTTGCGTCTGGCCATGTTAAATGCTACAGGCGTTATTCAGAAAATGGGAGCTAAAAATGGCTTATTAAAACATTTACCAAGGCAGAGCGATTTAGGGAAGGTTAAAATAACCATTTTAAGCAGCAAATAACAAATCTCAAATCATAAAAAAATTTCAACCCTCAAATTACAGATTACAAACTTGTTTAGTATTTGGTGCTTGGATTTTATAATTTATTTGGAGTTTGGTATTTGGGGCTTGTGATTTCTCAAAGTTATGCACTTTAAACCTTGACAGTGAATTGGCTAATATTTTATCATTATTGCAGTAGAATTTTTTATTAATAATTAAATTTTACGAGCAATGAGTGAGCCGTGTCCTATTTGTGAAAATGATCCCTGTACTTGCGAATCTGATTACATTTATCAGCAGCCGACCACTGCCGATCTGGATGACGAAGAATAAAAAAATGCCCGTGTTTGGGGCGTTTTTTTAATTTGATAAAATATCAGTTTTTTGGTAAAATAAAGGCATAACTAAGGCTAATTTTAGGGTCGTTATTTATGAAAATATACATAGTAGCCACACCAATCGGTAATTTAGAGGACATAAGTTTGCGGGCAATCAGGATATTAAAGGAAGTTGATTTTATTTTGTGCGAGGACACGCGGGTGACGCGCGTACTTTTGGATAAATATGAAGTCAAAACACCGACCATTTCCTACTTCCAGCATTCTGGTTTAACTAAAGTTAACCAAATAATTGATTTACTGAAAAACGGCAAAAACTTGGCTTTGGTTTCGGATGCTGGCACGCCTGGAATTTCTGACCCAGGTAATAAATTGATTGAATCGGTGTTAAAAGAGTTGCCAGAAGTGAAAATTGAACCAATTCCAGGTTCTTGCGCAGCCATTGCTGCCTTGTCTATCTCGGGTTTGCCAACTGACAAATTTGTCTTTTACGGCTTTTTGCCCCATAAAAAGGGCAAGGAAACAATTTTAAAGGAAATTATTAATAATAAATTTACTTCGGTTTTTTACGAGTCAACTCATCGCATATTAAAGACTCTAGGCAAGTTAAGAGATTTGGGATTAAATAAACAAGTTGTGGTTTGTCGTGAATTAACTAAGAAGTTTGAAACAGTTTATCGGGGTAAGATAGCTGATGTTTTGGCTGAGCTGGAAAAGGGAGTGAGCAAAGGGGAGTTTGTAGTGGTGGTTGGTTGAGGTTAATGATGTTGTTTGAGGTTAGATGATGTTATGTGAGGTTGAGGGGCGAAAACGCCCGTCTCAATGTCACCCTGAGGCTCTCGAAGGGTGACTGTCATGGTTCGAGAGCCTCACCATGACAATAATGGGCGTTTTCGCCCAAAGATAAATAATTTATTACATATGGAGATAAAACAGCTCCTAAATCAGGGTAAGGAAATCTGGGGGAATGAGAAATTATCTCTAGCTCAAATTATTGTCCGTTTAGGCAAGGTTTTGGGCGATATTTGTCGTTGGGAGCGCAACGCTCCAAAAGATCATGCTAACCACACTGATGATGAACTCAAGAAAGAATTAGGCAATGTGATTTTTTCCACTATTCGCTGGTGTGATGACTTGGGCTATGATCCGGAAGAATGCATTAATAAGGCGATTGACTGCCAGAAAGAATTTAAGAAATAATTTTATGGAAAAACAAATTTTAATTTTTGGCGATAGTATAGTTTACGGCGCGTGGGATAAAAAGGGTGGCTGGGCATCTCGCTTAAGAGAGTTTGTTGATAAAAAGAATCTTTCAAGTGATAATTATTATTGCACGGTTTATAATTTGGGTGTTTCCGGCAATAATACATCTGATGTATTAAATCGGTTTGAATTTGAAGCTCAGCAAAGAATAAGGGAGGGGGGTGACCCTGTAATAATTTTTGCTGTTGGCCTTAATGACTCGCAGCTTTTTAAGGGCAAGTTTAGAACTGAACCTCAGCAATTTGGGGAAAACTTGCAAGAACTTCATGTACTAGCCCGGAAATATAGCCAGAAAGTTATTTTTGTAGGTTTATTCCCGATTGATGAGTCAAAAACCTCGCCCGTTGAATGGCATAAAGAGAGATTTTACAAATACGAGTACGTTAAGAATAATAATGAAAAAATCCGTAATTTCTGCGAGAAAAATAAAATTGATTTTATAGAAATATTTGAGAATTTTATAAATAAGGATTATAAGAGCCTTTTAGATGATGGCGTCCATCCTACAACTGAAGGCCATAAGCAAATGTTTGCCATAATTAAGGACGAATTAGTTAAAAATAAAATTATATAATTATGCCCAGTAAAAAAGTTAAAACTGTAAAGAAAACAGTTAAAATCAAAAAGCCGAATAAATTTTACGTGACCACGCCGATTTATTATGTAAATGATGTGCCGCATATTGGTCATGCATATACGACCATTGCAGCTGATGTTTTGGCGCGTTATCAGCGTATGCTTTTAGGCGGTGACAATGTTTATTTTTTAACCGGCACTGACGAGCATGGGGCTAAGATTGAGCAGGCAGCAGAGAAAAAGGGAATTACGCCGCAAAAGTTCAGCGATGAGGTGGCGGCGCAATTTCAGGTTGCCTGGGATGAGCTGGATATTTCGCATAATGATTTTATCCGCACAACTGAACCAAGACATGCCAAAGTGGTTGTGGATTTCATGAAGCAGCTGAAAAAAGCCAAAACGCCAAGCGGCCAGGCTTGTCTCTATGAATCAGAATATGAAGGTTATTATTGCGTTGGCTGCGAGTCATTTAAAACCGAGGCTGAACTGGTTGATCATAAATGCACTGACCATCAAAAAGTCTGCGATTTGATTAAGGAGAAAAATTGGTTTTTCAGGCTGACTGATTATGTTGATACTTTAACCAAATTGATTGAGAGTAACGAGCTATTGATCCGGCCTGAAACGCGCAAGAATGAAGTTTTGGGTTTACTAAGGACCGGGTTAAAAGATGTGGCTATTTCCCGCCAAAAAGTTAAATGGGGGATAAAGCTGCCGTTTGCCAAAGAACAGACTGTTTATGTCTGGGTTGATGCTTTGATTAATTATATTTCTGCTTTGGGCGGCACTAAGGGTGAATTATATAAAAAGTTTTGGCCAGCCGATGTGCATTTAATGGCTAAGGAAATTTTAAAATTCCATGCCGTGATTTGGCCAGCCATGCTTTTGGCTTTGAAACTGCCTCTGCCCAAAATGATTTTTGTGCATGGCTACTTTACGATTGATGGCAAGAAAATGAGCAAGTCCTTGGGCAATGTGATTGCGCCAGATGAATTGATTTCTAGATATGGCACTGACGCCACTAGATATTTACTGCTTTCTCAATTTGGCTTTGGTACTGATGGTGATTTTAATAAACAAAGAATGGATAATCTTTATAATGCAGCCCTAGCTAATGAATTAGGCAATTTATTCTCGCGTGTTTTAGCCATGGTTGAAAGATATTGCAAATCAAAGGTGCCCAAGTTTAGAACTGATTATGATAAATTTTTTGCTTTTGATTTAAAGACTGACTGGGATCGTTATGATTTTTATTTGCGCAATTTAAAATTTGATGAGGCATTAAATGTCATTTGGGAAAATATCAGGCGCTGCAATGCCTATATTGATAAGGAGAAGCCCTGGGAGCTGGCTAAAAGTGATTTTGGCATTTTAGAAGATGTTCTCTACAATTTGCTGGAAACTTTGCGCCAGACAGCCTTAATGCTTTTGCCCTTTATGCCCAAGACAGCTGATTTGATGCTGATTCGTTTAGGTTTTGATCCGGCTAAAGTCAAGAAACAAAAGCTGGCTGATTTAAGAACCTGGGGAGTTTTAAAGCAGGGCCAGACAGTTATAAAAGGTGAGTCATTATTTCCTAAGCTGCTTTAGTTTTATTTTAATATCAGATAATTAATTTAAAAATATTAAGCAAAATCCTGTAAAAAAAATTTATTATCTTGCGGTAATTCTTGTAATTTACTTTTTACTAGGATTTTTTTCAATTTCGCAGGCCGCGAATATAAATGTGGGACTGTCATATGGCAGTGAAACTGGCCTGGGCACCACTGATATCAGGATTACCACAGCCCAGATTGTCAGATCCCTTATTGGAATACTGGGTATTGTTTTTGTTGTTTTAATAATTTTGAGCGGAGTTTATTATTTGCTAAGCAAAAGCGATCCAGAAAAGGTGGCCAAAGCAAAAAAGATATTGCTTTCAGCAATAATCGGCTTGATTATAATTTTAATGGCATATGCCCTGACCAGCTACATATTAAACATGCTTATCGAAGTAACGGGTCCGCCGCCGGCTGGAAACCAAAATCAAGCGCTTGCTAATACTTGTGAAGGTGATGATCCGGAAAACGCATATTTGTGTGATTATGATGATATTGATTTAACCCAACCAACAACAAAAATTTTAGTTAGCCAATGTACAGATGCAAAAAAATGTGAGTACTATTGTAATTCCCGCTATATTTTATTAAACAATTCATGCCAGCCAAATCCCTATACTTGTCAGGATGCTGATATTCCTAATGCGACTTTATGCGTAAGCGAGGATATTGACCTGGCCGCCAATACTGCTAAAACTTTGGTCAGCCAATGTACATCGGGCAGAAAATGTGAATATGTTTGCAATGTAGGTTACATTGATATTAACAATATTTGTCAGTCCAGAAAATCGATTACACCGGAAGATTTGTTCAATGGCAGTGCCGGTCCTAACGTTGCTGATTTTGCTTTTTATACTGAAGATAAAGGAGGAGTGGATGACTACAATAATAATGGAGTAATGCCCGTAGGCAGTTTCACGGTATCTTGGACAGGCTGTGCTGCCGGAAATAATTATTGCAATACTAATGATTCTGTTAACGCAGATACAAAAGATGAAAGCACTAATTTGGTCTGGTCAAAATGGTTAGATAACGGTACGTCTCATACTTGGTTTTGGGCTAATAATTGTTATGATCCTGGGACGCCAGAAAATCCAGGGACTTGCGCGGCTAATGGTGATGATGCCTGTCAGTGTGTGAAAAAAACTACTGTTAAAACAGGCTGTGAAGCCTTAGGTAATGGTTGGCGTTTGCCTTATCAAAAAGAATATCCGCAAGCTTATATTGATGGTTCGTGGGGTAATCTTTCTAACGCCAATAACATCTATTGGTCAGCTACTAATTATTCCGCATATACTAATTATGCCTGGGCTGTATATCCGTCCAGTGGTTTCACCTACAGCTATACTAAACCTTCTATTTATAAGGTTCGTTGTGTCTTCGACGGTGGCACACTTCTGAAAAATTTATTCAATGGCAGTGCTGGCTCTAACGTTGCTGATTATGCTTTTTATACCCAAGACAAAGGAGGAGTGGATGACTTCAATAAAAATGGAGCAATGCCTGGAGATAGTTTTACAGGATCTTGGACAGTCTGTGCTGCTGGAAATAATTATTGCAATACTAATGATTCTGTTAACGCAGATGCAAAAGATGATAGCACTAATTTGGTCTGGTCAAAATGGTTGGATGGCGGTACGTCGCATACTTGGTTTTGGGCTAATAATTGTTATGAACCGGGGACGCCAGAAAATCCAGATGGGGGAGAAGGCGGATTGCCATGCAACGCTAATGGCGATGACGCCTGCCGCTGTATTAAAAAAACCGCTGCTAAAACTGGCTGTGAAGCCATGGGAGCCGGGTGGCGCTTGCCTTATCAAAAAGAATATCTGCAGGCATATATTGATGGTTCTTGGGGTGATTTTTCTAATGCTAATAACATTTGTTGGTCAGCCACTACTGCTTCCGGTTATACCGCAGGTGCTTATTGGAATTTGCCTTCTACTGGCCACTCATCCTATTATTACAAGACTACTAACTATAAGGTTCGTTGTGTCTTCAGTCCCTAGCCAAGACAGAGGGAATCATTATTGCTTAAGGCTCAGTTAAATACCAACAATTAACTAATATATGCCGCCTATGGCGGTATCCCGCCAAAGGCGGGACAAATAAACTAATAAATTAATTATTTTATGACCATCTTTGATGTAATTTTAATAATTATTCTTGGCGGGTTTGTTATGTTTGGCTTTTGGTTTGGCATTATTCATACCTTGGGAGCCATTGTCGGCACCTTTGCCGGAGCTTTTTTTGCCGGACTTTGGTATGACAAACTAGCAACCTGGCTCACTGCGATTTTCGGCCACCCCAATATGATGAGGATTTTTGCTTTTGTTTTTATCTTCATTATTATCAATCGGCTGATTGGTTTTGGTTTTTATATCCTGGACAAGATTTTTAACTTTTTGTCAGTTGTACCGTTTTTAAAGACAATTAGTCGTTTAATTGGCGGCGTCCTTGGTTTTTTTGAAGGATTATTAGTGATTGGTTTATCTTTATTTATCATTGCCCGTTTTCCAGTTTCTGACTGGTTTACCCAGGTTTTACAAGCCTCACTTTTGGCTCCCTGGTTTATTAATACTTCAATGATTTTGCAATTAATGCTGCCGCAACTTTTGAAGCAGATTCATTCAGTGATTTGAATAGTTAGGCGTTAATCGGTAACGAAGCGCGTATCCTGCCTGCCGGCAGGCAGGCAGGCGTTTAGCATAATTCGTTAATTTGTTTTTTACGCTTGACTAAACCTCCTCACGAAACGAGCATCGTTACCCATAAACTTATTACTAATTACCATGTTAATTGATTCCCACGCTCATATTAATTTTCAAGAATATGAAAGTAAGCTCGATGATGTTATTAAGCGTTCTTTTGCTAATGATACTTGGATAATTACAGTGGGTTCCAATTTTGATTCCAGCCAAAAAGCCATTGCCATTGCTGAAAAATATAAATTAGGGGTTTGGGCCGTGATTGGCTGCCATCCGATTCATTTGATTAAAGATATTGAAGAAAAGTCTGAATTTGGAGGGCAAGAATCCACTTTTTTTATTACTAAAGAAATATTTTCCGCCTCCGGCGGAGATTATCAGAAATATTATAAATTGGCAAAATCAAGCCGTAAAGTTGTGGGCATAGGGGAGACTGGACTTGATTTTTATCGGCTAGTTGATAAACAAAATTCTATTGAGCAAATAAAAAAGATCCAGTCAGATACTTTCAGGCAATTTATTAAATTAGCCAAAGAGCTTAATTTGCCTTTGGTGCTGCATTGCCGTGGCGAAGAAAAAAAGCCTTATGAAGCATATGATCTGATGCTGGGAATTCTGAATCAGGAGAAATATTTCAAAGGCGTGATCCATTGTTTTGGCGGCACATTGGAGCAGGCACGAAAATTTATTGATTTGGGATTTTATATCGGGTTTACTGGTATCGTGACTTTTAAAAATGCCAAAGAATTGCAAAACATTGCTAAGGTAATGCCTTTAGATAAAATTTTGGCTGAAACAGATGCGCCATTTTTAGCGCCAGAGCCTTATCGGGGTATTAAAAATGAGCCAACTTTTGTCCGTTATGTCGTGCAAAAAATTGCTGATTTGCATGAATTAACTTATGAGATGGTTGAAAAACAGATTTTTGAAAATACCCGCAATTTATTCAATATTTAATTTTTATGAAATATCCCAAATTTTCCAAAGAATTGGCTTTGTGGAAAAAGGGATATCGTTTTATTGCTGGGATTGATGAGGTGGGCAGGGGAGCCTGGGCAGGTCCAATTGTAGCGGCTGGAGTAATTTTTAGCAGTCGGAAAGTAATCAAAGGGTTGAAGGATTCTAAAAAAGTTTCTGGACCCAAGCGCAAAAAATTGGCCAAAATTATAAAAAGCAAAGCTTTAGCTTGGACTGTTCAGGTTATTGACAATAAAATAATTGATGAAATAGGCGTGGGCAAAGCTAATGCCTTGGTTATTGATAAAGTTATTAATAATTTAAAACCTAGGCCAGAATATTTATTAATTGATAAAGCTAGTCTTATTAAATATAAAATCAGAATTCCCTGGGAAACAATTATTAAAGGCGACAGTTTGATTTTTTCCATTGCCGCTGCTTCAATTTTAGCCAAAGTGCATAGAGATAAAATGATGCTAAAATTAGCTAAAAAATATCCACAGTATGGTTTTGGCGAACATAAAGGTTATGGTACAGAGCTACATCAAAAAATGTTGAAAATTTATGACATTTGTAAAATTCACCGCAGATCATATAAGCCGATTTCCCAGCCAAAGTTAATAAATTAAAAACTGCTCATGCAAGAAAGCAAGCCAAAATTTAATTCAGCGCAGAAAAAAGCCATTACTTTTGGCAATGGACCTCTTTTAATCGTGGCAGGCGCTGGCACGGGTAAGACCATGGTTATTACGCAGAGAATTGCTTATCTAACATTAGACAAGCAGGTGAAAACTGATGCGATTTTGGCTCTGACTTTTACGGAAAAGGCGGCTGGTGAAATGCAGGAGCGCGTGGATAAACTTTTGCCTTATGGTTATGTGGATTTATGGATTTCCACTTTTCATGCTTTTTGCCAAAAAATTTTAGAACAGCATGCTTTGGATATTGGCATTTCTAATGACTTTAAACTGCTTGACCAGACTGCGCAGTGGCTTTTAGTTCGTGAAAACTTGGTCAAGTTTGATTTAGATTATTATCGGCCATTGGGTAATCCCACGAAGTTTATCCATGCTTTGTTGACGCATTTTTCCCGTTGCAAAGATGAGGAGATTTATCCGGAAAATTATTTAGAGTACGCCAATAAATTAGAATTAGACTTAGATACTAAACAAGGCGATGAGGCACTCAATGAAGAAGTAAAGCGCTTGAAAGAAATTGCCAATGCTTATCATGTTTATCAGCAATTACTTCTGGATAATAATGCTCTTGATTTTGGCGACTTGATTAATTATACGCTCAAGTTATTTAAACAGCGTAAAAATATTTTGAAGAAATTCCAGCAGCAATTTGAATACATTTTAGTTGATGAATTCCAGGACACTAATTATGCCCAATATAATTTAGTTAAGCTCTTAGCAGGCGAGCGGGCGAATTTAACAGTCGTGGCTGATGATGATCAGAGTATTTATAAATTCCGTGGCGCTTCAGTCTCTAATATTTTGCAATTTAAAAAAGATTATTCTCAAGCCAAGAGCATCGTCTTAACTGAAAATTATCGTTCTTGCCAGAATATTCTTGATCTGGCCTATAATTTCATCCAGTTAAATAATCCCAATCGTCTGGAAGCCCAACCAGGTTTTAAAATTGTAAAAAAACTTTCCGCCGTAGGCGCCGTGCCCGCCGGCAGGCAGGGATCCGCCTTTGGCGGAAAAGCAGCAGTAAAAGGCAAGGCTCAAATTGAACATTTACATTTTCAAACTATTGATGATGAGGTTAAAGGGGTAATCAGTAAGATTGTGGAATTAAAAACAAAAAATAAGGATTTAAGCTGGGCAGATTTTGCTATTTTGGTGCGCGCCAATGACAGCGCGACAGCTTTTATTAATTTATTGCGCAAAACTAATATACCGTACCAATTTGTGGCTTTGCGCGGTTTATACAATAAGCCTATTATTTTGGACATTCTGAATTATTTTAAATTGCTTGATAATTACCATGAAAGCCCGGCAGTTTTCCGGCTTTTGCGTTCGCCCATTGTTAATATTTCAGATGAAGAGCTGACTCTGCTTTGCCATTATGCTAACAAGAAAAATTTTTCTCTGTATGAAACTTTAAAAATAGCCTCTACTATATTTGGCTTAAAGCCTGAAACAGTTTCCCAGATTAATTTCTTTTTATCTTTAGTGCAAAAACATTTTGCTTTAGCCAGAGAAAAGACAGTAGGGGAGATTATGCTGGCTTTTATGCATGATTCCAAATATTTAGAAAAAATGGTGCAGGCCGATGAGGCCATTGCCAAACAGAATGCCGATTACCTCAATCAATTTTATGAACGCATTAAGAGTTTTGAAGAAACAGCCCTTGATCCATCTTTGCATAATTTTATGGCTGAATTTGACTTGGAGCTGGAGTCAGGTGAAAGCGGTGCTTTGAAATTTGATATAGAAATGGGGCCAGAAGTGATAAAAATTATGACTGTCCATGCGGCCAAGGGTTTGGAATTTGCTTATGTTTTTATTCCTAATTTGGTGGAACAAAGATTTCCCACTAATAAAAGGGGTGAGCCAATTGAAATCCCCGAACCATTAGTTAAGGACATTTTGCCTGAAGGCGATTTTCATTTGCAAGAAGAAAGGCGTTTATTTTATGTGGCCATGACGCGCGCCAAAAAAGGCTTATTTTTTACTTCAGCTAATGATTATGGCGGCGCGAGAAAAAAGAAAATCTCCCAATTTTTAGTAGAATTAAGCCAGACCAATAAAAATTTTAAACTTGATAAGCAGGCGCAAAAGCAAAAAGAGGTCATTGATGTTAAGAAAGAGGTTGAGCAAGCTCTTAAGCCAGTCTCTAATTTGCCCACTCAATTTTCTTTTTCGCAAGTTACTGCCTTTCAAACCTGTCCTTACCAGTATAAATTAGCCTTTATTTTTAAAATACCGGTCATGGGTAATTGGCGCTTCAGCTATGGCAAAAGCATGCATGCGACTTTGCAGAAATTTTTCATCTTAGCTAATGACCGCGCTCAGGCCAAGCAAACTGATTTATTTGGTTCTAAAACTAAAACCGAGGTGTCAAAGCAAAAAGTAGGGGATTTAGTGAGTTTTGACGACTTAAAAAAGATTTTTGAGCAGTGTTGGATTGATGAATGGTTTGCCAGTAAAGCTGACCAGGAAAAGTATCAGAAAAAGGGCAGGGAAGCTATTAAACTTTTTTATGAACAAAATAAAGATTTGGTTCTATCCACCTTGGTTTTGGAAAAAGGTTTTAATATGAAAATTAAAAAGGGCCAATACACTTTGAAAGGATTTATTGATCGCATTGATCTTTTATCAGACAAGACTACAGAATTAATTGATTACAAGACTGGTACGCCCAAAGAAAAATTGAGTCTTGATGAAAAAAAACAACTATTGATTTATCAGTTAGCCTGCGCCAGCTTGCCGCAAATTACTGAAGGCCACAAGATCAGTAAGCTAACATTTTATTACCTAGATAACAATTCTCAATTTTCATTCTTGGGCAATGAAAAAGAACTGGCTAAAGTAGAAGATGAATTTATTAAAACTATTGATGAAATTAGGACTAATCATTTTGAAGCTACTCCGGGTTTTGTTTGCAAAAACTGCGATTTTAAAGACATCTGCGAGTTTAAAGTCTATGTTTAAAAAGAGCTATGGAACATATCAAGGGAGTATTAAATAAAAGAATTAGGCAGTCAGGCTTGGCTAGCCAGGTCAATACTTCTTTAATTTTTAAAGAGTTTGAATCAATAATTGGTAAAAATTTTGGTCCAGAATTTAAAACTAAAATTAGGCCCTTATATTTGAAAAATAAGATATTAACTGCTGCCTGCTTGAGTTCTGTGATGGCTGCCGAATTTAGATTTAGAAAAAATGAAATTTTGCGCCAGATTAATAACAAGTTCGGTCAAGAAGCAGTTAAAGATATAAAATTAATTATTTAATTTTTGTTGGAGCGAAATTTATCTAATTTTAGGTAAATTTTTATATTTGAAAAAAAACTAAAATTATGATAGAATACATATAACAATTTACAATTAACAATTTACAAACTTATGTCATTAAGGGGTTATATTGTTTTAATGCTCTTGGCAACCATAGCGTGTTATCTGGCTTTTGGGGCTGTGCTTTATTTTTTTGATCCCACGGCTGGCGGCATTTTCACCTTACTATTTTTTTATGCCAGCTTATTTTTAGCCTTAATTGGTACTTTTTCGCTCTTGGGTTTATTGTTCAGAATTTTTTTCACTAAAGATAATTTGATTTTTAAAAAAGTTACAACTTCTTTTCGTCAGGCGATTTGGTTCGCCTTACTCATTGTCAGCAGTCTTTATTTGAGAAGCGTTAATTTATTTGTCTGGAGAAATTTATTGTTTTTGGTGGCTGCTTTCGCTTTGCTGGAATTATTCTTTATGAGTTATAAATCAAAGCCAAGTTTAAAAATATGAGACAATCTTTTTTATTTACCAAAACGGCAAAAAATATCTCGGCTGAGGAAAAGAGCACCAATGCCCAGTTTTTGATTAAGGGTGGCTTTATTGATAAGCTTATGGCCGGAGTTTATACGCTTTTGCCTTTAGGATTAAGAGTTTTTAACAAAATTGAAAATATTATCAGAGAGGAAATGAATGCCATCGGCGGGCAAGAAATTATTATGCCATCTTTACAGCCTAGGGAAAATTGGGAAAAAACTGGCAGATGGGGGACCATGGATGATCTTTATAAAGTTGTGGATTCGGGCGGCCATGAATTTGCCATGGGACCAACTCATGAAGAAGTGGTTGTGCCTTTGCTGAAAAAATTTGTAAATTCATATAAAGATTTGCCTGTTTATGTTTATCAATTTCAGAATAAATTCAGGATGGAGCTGCGTTCCAAGTCTGGAATTTTGCGTGGCCGGGAATTTGTCATGAAAGATTTATATTCTTTTCACTTGGATGAAAAAGACTTGGATCAATATTATGAAAAAGCCAAAGTAGCTTATTTTAATATATTTAAACGAGCCGGCTTGGGCGAGAGAACTTATTTAACCTTGTCCTCTGGTGGTTCTTTCTCTAAATTTTCTCACGAATTTCAGACAGTCACGCCAGCTGGCGAAGATACGATATATATTTGTCCAAAATGCAAAATTGCTTATAACAAAGAGGTTATTGATGAAATAACAGAATGCCAAAGCTGTCGCTTAAGCCTGAAAGATTTTAAAGAAGAAAAAGCCATTGAGGTAGGCAATATTTTTAAATTAAAAACCAAGTATTCCGAGCCTTTTGGCTTGAAGGTTAGATTAGAGAATGGCAGCGAAGGGCCAGTTATTATGGGTTGCTACGGTATAGGCTTGGGCAGACTCATGGGTACTGTGGTTGAAGTGCATCATGATGCCAAGGGCATACTTTGGCCTCAATCAGTGGCGCCTTTTAGCGTTCATTTGCTGGTACTGGGCAAGGAAAAAGAACTTGTCAAAAAGGCAGAAAAATTATACAATGAGCTAATTAAAAAAGGGGTTGAAGTGCTTTATGATGATCGTGATGATTCTGCTGGGGTCAAATTAAACGACAGTGATTTACTAGGTATTCCTTTTCGCTTGATTTTAAGCGATAAATCTGATAAAACTGAAAGTATTGAAGTAAAAAGACGCGAGGGAGATCAGGTTGAATTGGTTAAACAGGCTAAAGTTATTGACTATCTTAAGAAAGAATTAAAAATTTAAAAATTGTTCTGTGTCATCCTGCCTTCGCAGGCCTTTGCCTGCTTCAGCAGGCAAAGGCCTGAGCCAGCCGAAGGATCTGTGATGTCACAGATTCTTCACTCCGTTCAGAATGACAGTGACCCGACACAGGACAATTTTTTACCAGATTTATAAATTCGAAACATTATGATATTCGACCGATTATTAGGCAGATTTTCCAAGGATATTGGCATTGATTTAGGCACTGCCAATACTTTAGTTTATGTCAAAGATAAAGGCATTATTATTAATGAGCCTTCAGTAGTCGCTATTAATTTGAAAAACGATCAAATAATGGCTGTTGGTAATGAGGCGAGAAAAATGGTTGGTAAAACTCCAGCCCATATAACTGCCGTCAGACCATTGGTTGATGGTGTTATTTCAGATTTTGAGGTAACAGAAAAAATGCTCAAATATTTCATTGATAAAGTGCATGAAGGTAAATTCAATTTATTTGCCAGGCCGCGCGTAGTTATCGGCATTCCTCTGGACATCACGGAAGTTGAGAAAAAAGCTGTTGAGGATGCCGCTGTCTCTGCTGGAGCTAGGACGGTTTATTTAGTTGACGAGCCAATGGCCGCTGCTATTGGTTGCCGCTTGCCTATTGAGCAGGCAGTTGGCAATATGATTGTGGATATCGGCGGCGGCACATCAGAAATTGCCGTGATTTCCTTGAGCGGCATTGTAACTTGGAAATCAATTAAGATAGCTGGCGATGAAATGAACAAAAATATTATTCAATATGCCAGAGGTAAGTTCAATCTTCTTTTGGGTGAAAAAGTAGCAGAAGAAATTAAAATAAAAATTGGTTCAGCCACTGAACTTAAAGATCCTTTAGAAACACAAATGAGAGGACGAGATTTGGTAACTGGTTTACCCAGAGAAATAATTGTAAGCGATACTCAGATTCGCGAAGCACTGGCCAAGTCCGTTAGAGTAATAATTGATAATATTAAAGCAACTTTAGAAATTACCCCGCCGGAATTAGTAGCTGATATTTATGAAAGGGGCATTCTTTTGACCGGTGGTGGCGCACTTTTAAAGGGTTTAGATAAAGCTATCTCGCGCTTAACTCAAATCCCAGTTTCTGTCGCAGACGATCCGTTAACAGCTGTAGTCAGGGGCACTGGCTATTTGCTTGATAATTTGGAATTATTGAAGACCGTCGCTTCACCTTCAACATCTGAAGAATCTTCAAGAATTCTCTAGACCATTATGTTGGAAAAAAGAAAAAATCGCTTGATTAAGTTTTATATTTCAGCAGTTATTATACTGCTTATTTTTTTGCATTATTTAAATATTTTAGCTAAGCCGGAAGTTTATTTTTTTAAATTAATTTCAGGGGCTCAAAATCAAACATACACCTTTCTGACTAAATTAAAATATTCCCTTGTTAATTATCAAGAGGCTCAAAACCTTAAAAAGGAAAATTTTAGTTTAAATAGTCAAGTTAATCAATTATTAGTTCAGAGCGTTAAGTTTAGCCAATGCCAACAAGAAAATGAAAAATTAAGAACGACTTTAAATTTCATAAAGGATAAAGAATTTGATTCTGTTATAGCCCAAGTAGTCGGACAAGGCATAGAAAGAGAAAATACTTTGATTATTAATAAAGGCAAAAATGATGGTATTTATGAGGGGTTGCCCGTGGTGGTAGATAATGGCATTGTGATTGGCAAGATAATTGAAAGTAAGGACAATTTGGCCACTATCTTGCTATTAACCGATAAATTAAGTCAAATGGCAGTCAGTACCTTGGGTAGCAATAAAACAATTGGTTTAGCTGCCGGTGAATTTGGTTTGAGCATTAAAATAGATTTAATACCTCAAAATTTAGTTATCAAAGAAGGTGATTTGATTATTACTTCAGGTTTAGAAAATAGCATTCCCAGAGGCTTAATCTCGGGTAAAGTTAACCGTATTATCAGCAATGAAAATGACCTTTTTAAATCTGCCACGATAAGTCCCTTAACCAATTATGATGAAATCACTATCGTCACAGTGATTATTCCTAAGAAATAATTATTATGATTAAATATCTCTATTGTTTTTTATTTTCTGTTTTCTTGGTTTTTATTGCGCAAAGCATAACTTCACTCAAATATATTAATAACTTAAATCTTATCCTGGTTGCCTTGGTTTTTATTACTATTGTCTGGGGTTTTAATCTTGGTTTTATTTTCGCTATTTTTATGGGATTTCTTTTGAATCTTTATTCTTATTTGCCACTAGGAACTTTTATTGTTATTTATTTGATTATTATTGGTTTAGTTAATTTTTTGTATAAACATATCTTAATTAATTTTTCTTTTGTTACTAATCTAATTCTTATAGTTTTGGCCAGTATTTTATATGGACTACTTTTGGCTTTATTTAATTACTTATTTTTTTTAATTGGATTTGTGAAGATTTATATCTTGATGGACGGCTTGGTCATAAATAAACTTCTTTGGCAAGTCGTTTTTAATGCCATTTTAACCAGTGTAATTTTCATCATAGCTAGGATTTTTTATAAAAGATTAAATTCGGTATTTTTAATTAAAAAATGAGAGAGCTATTTATCAATAGGCAATATAAAAAGGCTCGTGACATTGGCGAGGACTTTTTTAGTTTAGATAATAGTGATGCCGGAAGAACAAAAGGCTATCAAGAAAATGATAAATTTTTAGGTAAATTTTTGTCAGAAAAACAAATAAACTATTTTTTAGTTTTTATTTTAGTTGGTTTTTTTGTGCTTTTTGTCAGGATTTTTTATTTGCAAGCAATCAAGGGTGACTATTATAGTAAACTTGCCGAAATCAATAGAACCAGGGAGAATCCCTTAATTGCTTCTCGGGGTTTAATTTATGATAAAAATAACAAGCCCTTAGTCAAAAATATCCCTATTTTTGACGCCTTAATTTTACCGAAAGATTTGTCTCTAGCTCAAGATAAGCGAGATGAAGAAATTAAAGCTATTGCGCAAGTACTGCAGGTAGATCCTTTGTCAATTAGTGCTATATTGGATAAGCATCCTAAAAATTTTAAATATCAATTAGCTATTAAGGAAAATCTTGATTATGAACAGGCCTTATCATTGATGATTAAGGCCAAACAATTAACTGGTTTATATATCCAAACTAGAGATCAGCGCCAGTATCTTTATCCTTATGAATTTTCTCATCTGATAGGCTATGAGGGTAAAATAACTGAGGCTGAATTGGCCCAGAAAGGTCAGCAGGAATATTTGTTTAATGATTATATTGGGAAAAGCGGCTTAGAATTAAGCTATGAGCCTATTTTGAGAGGTGAATATGGCAAAGAAAGCATTGAAATTGATGTGACAGGCCAGGAGAAAAAAGTTTTATACCGCGAAGAACCGATTAGCGGCCAAAGTTTAATTTTGACTATAGATGAACAGGTACAAAAAGCAGTTCGTGATATTTTATTGAAGGATCTAAAAAGATTTAATAAAAAGAGAGCCAGCATTGTCATGCTTAATCCCCAAAATGGGGAAGTGATTAGTTTAGTTAGCTTCCCTGATTATGATGAAAATCAATTTGCCTTGGGTATTTCTGTCAGTGATTATCAGTTATTAGTGGACAACCCAAATAATCCTTTATTTGAAAGGGCAGTTAAGGGAGAATTTCCCTCTGGCTCAACAATTAAGCCTGTCATTGCTGCTGGTGCTTTGGAAGATAAGGTTATTACTGACAAAACAACTTTTTTAAGCACGGGCGGTTTGACGCTTTATGATCGTTGGTTTTTCCCTGATTGGTCAGCGACTGGTCATGGGTTGACCAATGTTTATAAGGCTATTGCCTGGTCAGTTAATACCTTTTTTTATGAAGTTGGCGGTGGTTATGAAGATTTTAAAGGCCTAGGTGTGGAAGGTTTAGATAAATATTTTAAGATGTTTGGCTTAGGTCAAAAAACAGGCATTGATTTGCCTGGCGAGGCCAATGGTTTGGTGCCTGACCCAGATTGGAAGAAAAAAATAAAAGGTGTTGACTGGTATATTGGCGATACTTATCATTTAGCCATTGGTCAAGGCGACTTGTTGGTTACGCCTTTGCAAGTCGCTAATTATATGAATGTTTTTGGCAATGGCGGCAAATTATATCAGCCGCATTTGGTTAAGGAGATAGTTGATAATAATGGTAATAAACAAACCATTGAGCCTAAAATAATCAGGGAAAATTTCATAAGCCCTAAGAATTTAGATATTGTTAAAAGAGCCATGCGCCAGACAGTTACCTCTGGCAGCGCTCCATTGCTTAATCAGCTTAACGTGGCTGTGTACGGCAAAACAGGCACTGCCCAGTGGAAGACTGATGCCTTATCCCATGCCTGGTTTGCGGGTCTGGCGCCTTATGACAATCCTGAAGTTGCCATTGTTGTTTTGGTGGAGGAGGGGGGAGAAGGCAGTACTGTTTCAGTGCCCATTGCTTATGATGTTTTAAATTGGTATTTTAACACTTATAAAAAACAGCAAATAGCGAATGGCTTATAGCGAATAGCTAATTGCCATATGCTATTTGCCATTGGCTAATTTGGGGATAAATACTTGACTAGATTATATTACTTTGCTATTTTTATGGATATTGTTAAAAAATTGACTTAAGGCTTTTTGCCTAAATTATATGGCTGAGGAAAAATATTTAACCAAAGAAGGTTTAGAAAAAATTAAAAAAGAATTAGTATATTTGAAATCTGTTAAGCGCAAAGAGATTAGTGATCGCCTTGCCGAAGCTCTTAAATTGGGTGATTTGTCAGAAAATGCTGAATATCATGAAGCTAAGGATGACCAGGGTTTAAATGAAGCCAAGGTTAGGGAGCTGGAAGAAGTGATGAAAAATGCCGTGGTTATTAGTAATGGCAAAGGCGGCAAAAAGTGCGTAGAAGTAGGCTGTACCATTAAAGTGAATTTAAATGGCCAAGAAAAACAATTTACTATTGTTGGGCCCAGTGAGGCTAATCCTGTAAAGGGCTTAATTTCCAACGAATCACCAATTGGCCAGGCTTTTATAGGCAAAAAGATTGGGGATTTAGCTGAGGTTGAAGCGCCTGCAGGTGTTATAAAATATAAAATAATTGAGATTTCTTAATCTCTATAAATACTAGTTATTGTGAATAAATTCCGCCTATTTTTGAGGCGGTTTTATTATTTTGACCTTTTTGCTGAGATTAGGTAAAATATAAGTAAGTTCAAAGTTAAAAGCCTGCTTGTCGGCAGGCAGGTTTAAAGTGACAATTTAAAGTCAAAAATTTTTAATTTTACATTTTAATTTTTAAATTTTATAATATGGCGCAAGATGAAAGAAAGATACGTTTAGAAAAATTAAAGAAAATTAGAGAGACAGGTGTTGATCCATATCCAGCTAAATTTGATAAAAAACAGAGTTTGCAAGAAGCTTATAATTCAAAATTAGGCACCAAAGTCCAAACTGCCGGTCGCCTAATGACCATTAGAGATATGGGCAAGCTTTGTTTTTGCCATTTAATGGATGAAACGCAAAAAATGCAAATAGCTTTGCAAGTGGATAAAATCGGTCAGGAAGCTTATGATTGGTTTGTGAAGAATTTTGATATGGGTGATTTTGTGGGCATAGTGGGCGAGGTTTTCAAAACGCATAAAGGTGAGATTTCCATATTAGTTGAAAAATATACTTTACTAACCAAAGCTTTAAGACCTTTGCCAGAAAAGTGGCATGGTTTAGTTGATGAGGAATTAAAATTAAGGAAAAGATATCTTGATTTCATTGCCAATCCTGAATTAAAGGAACTTTTTTATCGCAAAGCTAAATTTTGGCAAGCCACACGCGACTTTTTGCAGGCCAAGGGATTTTTAGAGGTAGAGACACCAGCTTTGGAAACAACAGTGGGTGGTGCTGATGCTGAGCCTTTTGTTACTCATCATAATGCTTTGGATATAGATTTATATTTAAGGATTTCCATTGGAGAATTGTGGCAAAAAAGGTTAATGGTGGCTGGTTTTGAAAAAACTTTTGAATTGGGCAGGCAATTTCGCAATGAGGGTATGAGTCGCGAACATTTGCAGGATTATACTCAGATGGAATGCTATTGGGCCTATGCTGATTATAATGGAATGATGACTCTGGTTGAGGAAATGTATAAAAAAATAATTAAAGAAACCTACAATAAGCTGGAATTTACTATTGGCGGTTTTACAGTTGATTTTGGTAAAAAGTGGGAAAAAATTGATTACATTCAGACCATCAAAAAAGATTATGATATTGATGTGAGTAAAGCAACCAAAGACGCCATAATCAAAAAACTTAAAGATTTAAGAATTGATTTTGCGGCTGATTTAGCCAAGCCTAGATTAATTGATATTTTATGGAAGCAAGTGAGAAAAACCATTGTTGGTCCGGTTTTTTTAATCAACCACCCAGTTGATGTCTCACCCTTAGCCAAGCGAGATCCTAAGGATCCTAATAAAGTCCAGAGATTCCAGATTATTGTCGCGGGTTCAGAAATGGGTAATGGCTATTCAGAATTAAATGATCCGCTGGACCAGGAAGAGAGGTTTAAAGAGCAGGCTCAAATGCGTGAAGCTGGTGATTTAGAGGCCCAAATGATGGATCAGGATTTCGTGGAAGCTCTGGAGTATGGCATGCCGCCGACAGCTGGCTTTGGTTTTTCTGAACGTTTATTTTCCTTTTTAGAAAATAAGACAGCCCGCGAATGCCAGATTTTTCCCTTGATGAGACCGGAAAAATAATTTTATAATCACATAAATTACATGACACTTGAAAAGCCTAAAATTGAAAAAATTGAAAAGGATAAAAATTATGTCTATGAACAATTTAAATCTGTTGATTTTGATATAAAGTCATTTCCTGAATTGCATGAAAGGCTAGTTGAATTAGCCAATATGCCAGATTCTCATTTTGAAGATGCCGTTAAAATGGCTGAAGTAGTTAATTTGCTCTGGGAAGACATTAAAAAAGAGGATAATATAAGCTTTTCTCTGGAAGAAATGCAATTGGCCTGTCTTTTTCACGATATTGGTAAGTCAGGGCCAGCAGAGGCTGACCGCGAAGAACGGCTAATGGTTGAACAAATTTTTAACCCGGTTTTCTTTAACGCTGATTCTGAAAGATTTAAAAAAGCATTTCCTGATGTAGGCTTAAAAGAACGCAAAAAATTTTTAAGGGACTCAAGCATTGAGAAAATTCTTGAGGTTCAAGGTTTCCCCAATAATCAAGAGATTAAAAAATATTTGGAGACATTGACGGTTCATATTTATGATCCGAAAAAGAAAAAGATAATTGAAGAGCAACTAGATCTAAATAAGCATACGATGATCCAACTCTGGCGCGAGCATGATTATTGGACATACGAATTATTAAAAAAGTACGGAGATAATAAGATACCTGAAGAATTGGTTGTAACCGCTTCCACTCATCACGCCTTAGAAGGGCATGATCCGGCTATGATTGATGGGAGTATTCCTAATGAAGCTGTCACTTTGGAGCTTTTGGATAAATATTCAATTTTGACCTTGGTTGATAAATATCAAGCCTTTATAGATCGTGAGAAAATTAGCCATGATGAAACAATAGTTATTTTAGGTAAAATGATAGATGAGAGTAAAAGTAATGGTATTATAAATCATGATGGCTCCGTTTATAATCAGTTTAGGAAATATTTAAGTGTCTTGGCCAATCATCCGGAAATTGCTGAAAAAATTAAATAATAATTAGTATTTATATGGGTAAAAGGTTCGCAATGAACCTTTTATTTAATTTTAGCTAAATTCGTGCTTGGCAAAAAGGTTAAATTTTGCTAAACTTTAGCTATATAATTCTTAATTTGAAAGTCATGTTAGACATAAATTTTATTAAAGAAAATTTAAAGGCGTTAAAAAAGGTTAGCAAAGATAAGGGAATTGAAATTGATTATAGCCATTTATTAGAGCTGGATGACAAAAGGCGCCAATTAATTCAAGAAATTGATTTGATCCGCCAAAGGCGCAATGAGATAGCGGATTTGCTTAAAGACCCTAAAAAACGCAGCCAGAAGCTAATTGGGGAGGGAAAAGACCTCAAAGATAAAATCGCCGCCTTGGAGGAAGAATTTAATAGGGTTAAGGCGGAATTTGATGAGCTGATGTTGATGGTCCCGAATTTGATTTCCCATGATACTCCAATTGGTAAAGATGACAAAGATAATAAAGAAGTTGCTAAATGGGGTGATATTCCCAAGTTCAAATTTAAAATTAAGGACCATGTGCAATTAGGTCAAGATTTAGATATTTTAGATATTGAGAGGGGAGTGAAGATCTCTGGCTTTAGGGGCTATTATTTGAAAAATGAAGGCGCCCAAATGCAGCTGGCCCTAATGCAATATGCTTTGCATAAATTAGTGGCTAAAGGTTTTACACCCTTTATCACTCCAACGCTGGTTAAAGAGGCTGCTTTAATCGGCAGCGGTCATTTTCCTGCGGGCAAAGAAGAAATATATCAGATCGGTAATCCTGGTAAAATAGAAAGCGGTGAGGAGCTTAAAGAGCCATTATATTTAGCTGGTACTTCTGAACCCTCACTCTTAGCTTATCATATGGATGAAACCTTGAACGAAACTGATTTGCCCTTGAAATATTGCGGTTTTTCTACTTGTTACCGCAGTGAAATTGGTAGTTATGGCAAAGATACCAAAGGGATTTACAGACTTCATGAATTCATGAAGATTGAGCAGGTTTTAATTTGTAAAGCAGAATTAAAAGAAAGTTTAGTATGGCTGGAAGAATTGAGGAATATCTCTGAAGAAGTATTGCAAGACTTAAAATTGCCTTACCATGTGATTGCGGTTTGTACTGGCGATATGGGCGCAGGCAAGTACAAAATGTATGATATTGAAACCTGGATGCCAAGTCGCCAAGCTTATTCAGAAACCCATTCAGATTCCTTTCTGACTGATTGGCAGGCCAGGCGTTTAAACTTAAAATATAAAACAAAAGCAGGGGAGACAAAATACGTTTATACATTAAATAATACAGCAATTGCCTCACCGCGTATTCTCATTGCCATTTGGGAAAATTATCAGAATAAAGACGGCAGTATTACAATTCCAGAAATCCTTAGGCCATATTTGGGCAATCAGGAAAAGATTAGCCGTAAAAAATAGGTTATGCGGAATTTTTTAAGAAAAATCGTAGTCTTGGTATTGCAAAAGGAGGCTGGTCTTTGCTTAAAGAATAATAAGCCCAAGATTATTGCTGTGTGTGGGCAATTAAATAAAAGCGGCTTGAAAGACGAATTAGTAAATAAATTTAAGGCTAAAGGTCTTAAAATACGAGGCAGCTTTAAAGGGTATAATTCGGAAATAGGGATACCATTATCAATTTTAGGCTTAGCAGCGGGATTTACTTCGCCTTTGAAGTGGTTAAATTTACTAATCCAAGCATTCAAATCTTCCTATAAAAATAGTAATTATCCTCAATTTTTAATTTTAGAGATAGCCGCTGACACAGAAAATGAAATAAATAACATTATTAAGTATATCAGGCCAAATGTTTTGATAATTACTGATTTTGAAGTAGAGTCAACGCAAAATGAAGGTTTGGTTGTTTACCAGAAAATAATTGAGAGCATGGCAGGGGAGGGGATTGTTCTTATAAATAACGATTACCCGGTTCTGAGCCAACTTAAAGACAAATATCCTGATATGGTTATAACATTTGGGTTAGAAGAAAAGTCAGACTTGAAAGCAATAAAAATTACAGAGTTAGAAAATGGACAAAAATTTAATTTTCAATATAAGAATAGTGGGGGAGAGATTACATTGGATAAATTTGGTGTTCAGGCAATCTATGCTTTTTTGATTGAGTATTTTTTAACCTCTTACTATAAAAATACATAATTTTTGAGGCACAATGTTTGGGACTAAAAAAAGAAAAAGTATTTTAGCCAGTAAAGAATTTAAAATTGAACGCACTTCAGTCCATTATCGCAACCCTTTTAATTTGAAAAAGGGGATTTGGAGTTCAAAATTATTCAGAGTCTTAAATCTAATTTTATTTCTGGCAATCTTTGGCTGTCTTTATTTTTTTATCTTTTCAAATTTTTATAACATAACTAACATTGAGGTTGCTGGCAATCAGATTATTTCAACCGACGATGTTTTGGATATAACCAATAATTATCTTAATAAAAACACATTATTAATTTTTAAAAATCGCAACATTTTTTTATTTAATCGTAATAGCCTAAAAAACAAAATTAGTCAGATAGTGATATTAGATAATTTAAAAATAGAAAAAATTTTACCAAATACGATTAGATTAACTCTTAAGGAAAAAAACGCCGCCTTAAAATGGATTAATAATGATGAGGAATATTTAGTTGATCCGCAGGGCATGATAATTAAGCGCTTTTATAAACTAGAGATGCCAGCTATCTTTAATTTAGCAAACCCTACTGAAAGTACGTCGGCCGAAACGACCCAAACAAATGATAATTTAATAAAAATAACAAACAAATCTACTCAAGCCATTAATTTGGGTGATAAGGTTTTAAATCCGACAGATGTAGCTTTTATCCAACAATTGGTAGAAAAATCCCAATTAATAGATTATTTAAAGATTACTGGTATATCAGTACCTAATACTTTTCCGCAATTCATCCTCGTGCAATTAGATAAAGGCCAGGTTTACTTTAATTTAGCTGACTCTTTGGATAATCAGTTAAATAGGCTAGATCTTTTAGTCAATCAAAAAATAAAAAAGCAGAATTTAGGCAGGATTGATTATATTGATTTAAGATTGGGTGAAAGCATTTATTATAAGTTTAAAGAACAGACAGCCGAATAAATAAGGGTTTGATTTTGGTTGGGGATAAGTGTTTTGACTACAAAACGCTTATATTTTATACTTACTGTAAGGTCGCATAATATACCTTAATCGTCGTTAAGTCGGCAATATATTCAATAATATGCAAAAGTCCAATAAATCAATGATTACCTATATATCAGCCTTTTTAGAGTATTTGGAGATTGAAAAAGGCTTGGCGCAATTAAGTGTTAAGAATTATGATCGTTTTTTAAGTAAGTTCAAGACTTGGCTCAATTCCAATTACCCGGGTATCAGACCTCATGAATTAACATCTGATATTGTCTCCAAGTACCGTCTTTTTTTGGCTCACAGCAAGGCTAATAACAGAAATGATGATAATTTGAAGAAAAATACTCAAAATTATTATTTGATTGCCTTGCGTAATTTTTTGAGCTTTTTGATTGAAAAAGATATTGAGACATTACCGCCAGATAAAATTAAGCTGGCTAAAATGGATGCTAAGGATAGGGTCGTAAAATTTTTATCCCTTGAGCAGTTGGAAAGATTATTATTAGCTCCCAATATAAAAACTATTAGCGGTTTGCGTGATCGCGCCATTTTGGAAACACTTTTTAGCACGGGTTTGCGCGTGGCTGAATTGGCAGCTTTAAACAGAGACCAATTTAATTTGAAATTAATTGCCAATCCCAAATTAGATTTATTTGAATTAACTATTATTGGCAAAGGCAGCCATCCTCGTCCGGTTTATTTTTCCAGACGTTGTTTAGATTGGCTAATTAAATATCTGGAAGCCAGAAAAGATATGGACAATGCTTTGTTTGTTAATGAGCATTTAATAAAAGACAAAGACAGTGAGCGCCGGTTAACTATTCGCTCAATTGAACGTATTTTAAAAAAGTATAGCAAAATGGCTGGGCTGCCTATTATAGCCACGCCCCATACTTTGCGCCATACTTACGCTACTGATTTATTAAATCAGGGCGCTGATTTAAGGACTGTGCAGGAGTTTTTAGGCCACAGGAATATTGCTACAACTCAAATTTATACGCATGTGACAAATAAGCGGCTGAAAGATTTGCATGAAAAATTTCACAGCGGTAAAGACCTTAAAAATAGTTAAATAAAAAACGCCCTCAGGATGACAGGTCATGGACAAAGGGCGTTTTTTGTTTCTAAATTTGAAAGTATTGACTTAATTCGGCATCTTTCTTGAATTTAGCTATATTCTTATTAACTTGCCTGTAAAACGCGGGATAATGGCTTCTGGTGATGATTTTACCCTTATAAAGCTGTTTATAAGGCATTTTCTGGTGATGGGCTATCTCATGAGCTAAAATGCGCAAAATTGAATTAAAGCTCTTCGCTTGTCTTTTTTTAGGAGTAAAAATATCAATGGCAATAACTTTAGTCTTTAAATTGGTATAGCCAACGGAAAAATTCTTGGCTGTATTGATTGGCGCCTGGCGGTTCATGACTCGAAAATTAAAACCCGTGACTTTTAAGCAATCACAGGCTTGTCCAAATAACTCCCCTACCCTTTTAGGATGCAAGTTCTCCATGTGTCGTAAAATTAATTAGCACTTTGTCAGGAAGAGCAGCTTTAAGTTAATAGGTTGTGATATCCAGCATATATTTGTTGAATTAAAATATCTTTTTGCCATCGTTTATTAAAATTATTTGTTTTGCTGGATATTTTCTGCTGGTAAGTTGGTAAGGCCAGGAGTGCTGATCGTTGTTAAGCCAAAAAGCGATAAGAGTAAATAGCTAAATAAGGCTATGCCCAAGCCAATAAAAGCAAAAATTATGCGACTTTTGGCGTTTTGGATTTTAGTTCCGTCACCAGCTGCGCCAATCCATTCGGCGCCTGCGAAAATAATAACTATAATAGCTAAGGGTATAATTATATATAAGGCCGCGCTATAAACGCTGCCGATATAATCAGAAATGCTGGTAGCTTCTGTTTTTTGAAAAATCGGTATTTGTAGATGTAAGCTTGGCGAACTGGACGGATTGGTGGCCGGAGAAGGAGATGGATTATCCGCATAAGTGTCTGGGGCTAAGAAAAAATTGAAAGCTATAAAAACAAAAACTTGTAAGATTATTAGGAGTAAGAGTATTTTTATTTTTTTGTAGCCATTTTTTTTCATAATATAATAAATTAATTTATAAAATAATTATTATCCCATCATTGGTTTTGCATCTTGTCTCTTCCCTTTTGGTTTAATTACCGACATAATAAGCTCCTTTAAAATCGCATCCTTTTGTTAAATCATCCCAGGTGCCATTATATCTACTTGTAGCCCTGCCGCCTGGATCATTTATTATAAATCTATTATTAGGCGCGTCCCAGCCTGCTAAAACGATATAATGGCCGTGGGCTGTATATTTGCAGGTGCGAACTGAGCCTGGATTGCCGACATTAGCTATAATTGGTTTGCCGCCTGCAACGTAGCTTTTTAGGGTATTAAAATCTATCGAGACAGTTTTGTAGGTTAGGCCGTTGGCTTTGGCAAGGGCAGCAAATCCTGATGGAGATGTGCCAATCACATTGCAACCAATGTATCCGCTCTTGCCCATGAAATCAACTGCCTGCGGTATGGATACATTTTTCCCATAATATCTTAAAACCATGGTTACTGAAGTAGTTCCGCAGCCGCTTGAACAAACAGATTTTGAGGGGCAATTGTAAGAAACGTTTCTATAATCGCATTGGAAAATTCTGGGCAAAGTTCCGGCTACAGGCGGCGCTCCGGGGCTGGGAGCTTGATTAAAAGTATCAGGCTGAGCAAATTCGCCATCAAGGACCGGAATAGGCATTGGTTCAATTGGTTCTATGCTGGGCATATTTACAGTGCTTAAGCCAAGCTCATTCAAAATAAAATAACTAAATAGGGCGATAAACAATCCCAGAAAAGCGCTCAAAATATATTTTTTAGCCTCCTGAATTTTGCCTGAATCGCCGGCCGCCAAAATCCAGCGGGCGCCGGCATAAATTATAATGATAATGGCAAGTGGGATTAAAATATAAAGTGCAATTAGATAAATTTGGGCAATATATTCGGCAAAATTTTTCGCTTTGGTGTAATCAAAAAGAGGTACCTGTAAATTATAATCAGGCATGGTGGAAGCAAACGCCACGAGTGGTGTAGTAAATAAAGATAATAAGACGATTTTAAAAAGTAAAGGTTTCCTTTTTATAGGTGTTGGCATTGTAGTATTCTAGATAATATTTGGAAATTTTTATTATAATTCCATGTAGAATAAGCTTTGTTGGGGCAGATTGACAAAATAAAGTTTATTCTTAAAATTATTGATCATTAAAAAAATTGGATCCAATGGATTATTAATTAGGTGGTTATTAAGTTGCTCTACGGAATTAAGATTACTATGATAAACAAAGAAAACATATGATGGCTTCCTATCCAGGTATTTAGATTCATCGCCAACTTTTAAATTTTCTCCTTCTGTATAGTAAAGATTCTGTCCCGTCGGATCAAAACATGTCCTTTCTGTTAAAATCGGCAGGGTAAATTTGTAGAGAGTATTATTGGTTTTTAAATTATAAATTATGGAAGTATAACTAGAATCTCCGATTAAATTTATTAAGGCAAATTCTCCATTAGGCGATACATTGGCCGTTACAACATTATCTAATATTTCGCTTTCTTGATTGCTGTTTAAATCTAATTTATATAGGGTATTATTGCCAGTAGACTTTGTAAAAAAAATCAAATTATTTATTGTTTTTGCTTGGTTGTTTAGGAGGAAAATTTCAGTATTGCCGAAGTTAAATATATTTTTTTTATTTAAATTCTGGTCGATTTCAGAAAGTATATAATTATTATTCTGATCTTTTTCCAGCATGATCAACTCTCCGTTTTTAGAATTCCATAAGGCATCTATAGCATCAGCAGGTAAATTATAAGTTCTATTTTGTTGCAGATCGACCATACTGATTATGGTTTCTACATCTGATGAGTCTGGAGTAATTTCTTCCTCCGAAGCACTTATTTGTGAACTAGCTTTTAATTGGAATAAAATTATTTTTGATTTATTAAACCATTTTACATTTTCTATTTTTGTATCATTGCTAATATTTATAAAAGGGAGCCTCGAGCTTTGAAGATTATCAAGATTTAAATCAAATAATGCGTAATTTTTATCTAAAAAAAATATATCTTGCCCCTCTAGAAATGGCCAATTGACATCACTGGGAATTATTTCTCCTGTAATTTTGGGATTTGCAATGTTTTTTATTTGCGGCTGTTCAGGAAAAACTTGAGAAGTTAGTTTATTTAATTTGTATTCCTTTATCATTATTCCTATTCTTGGATAGATAAAAATAATTAACAAAACTAGAACAACTATTCCCAGGATGATAATTATTGTTTTTTTAGACATAGTATTTAGTCTTTAATTTTTATCTGAATAAAGCATCTTTGCCGTAAAAGTCCCATTTGCAGCCATATTTACCGGCAGACCAGCCAGGCACATTGGTCACGACACAATGGTATTTGTCCATCAAAGCTGCATCAGAGTGAGTATAGGATGGTATATTAAATTTATTTTTTAGCTCTTGAATCTTGGCCCTTGCGGCAGCAACTTGTTTCTCCGTAAACTGGCCACTTGCAGGGCATTTAGGGCGTCCATATACATCGCTATCTTTATAGCAGGAATAAGTGAAGCCATTAGCTCCCATTAATCCCACGCACATATTTCCTTTTGCATTCCGACCTCTGGTGCATTTAGCCCCATTATATTCTGAATAATTTTGATGGATAACTCCATCTCCAGTAACTGCAAAAGTATAATCATTAGCAATGGAGCTCGGATTTCCAGCTGACCAATGTACATAAATAGCCTGACCTTTGAAATTTGAGGGAGGAGGTGTCCCTGGAGGCGTTTGAGCAAATTGCTCATTTGGTTGCAGCTCAAATTGGTCACCAGTCGCGATAGGATCAATATATGTAACACTCGGCGTACTTAATTGAGTCAAGCCTAATAATGAAAGTATTAAATAGCCGAATAAAGCAATAGTTAGGCCAATGAAAGCATTGACAATATAATTTTTAGCTTCCTTAATCTGCGGCATATTGCCGGCTGCTAAAATCCATCTAGCACCAGCATAGATAATGACTATAATAGCAATTGGCACTAAGATATATAAAGCATATCCATAAATTTTAGCAATATATTCGGCAATATCTTTTGCCTGGGTGTAGTCAAAAATTGGGACTTGGAGTTTAATGTTGGGTGAGGCAGCTGCTTTGCTCCCTGTTTGGGTCAGGGTTGTAGTTGTATCGGCAGAATTTACCGGGACGACAAAATAACAAATAATTATTGAAATAAATAACAATGTAATAAAAGCTAGCAGTAATTTTTTTTGATGGTTAGAATTTTTCATTTGAGCACCTTTTGATAAAATACTCTTTTAATTAAACTGGCCAAAATAAAATAAATTAAGGCTTGGAGCAGATCAATGATATTTAAGCCTTGGGGATTTAATAAGTAAGCGCTGGTTAAAATTGCCAGAGCTCCGCCATAGATTAGTAAATCAACCAGATAAAAATCAGTTATGGTGACTACTATATCATATTGGTATAATCCCTGTTCTTTGTCCCTTTTTGCTTTAAAAGAGTTTCTGGTCATGGCAATAATAAAACTAAAAATTAAAATAATGGCAGGCGCCCAGAAAAATATTATGGTGGCCATAGTTTCCATTAAATAAGGGAAAAACCACCAGATTATTATAACTGCTGCCACAATGGCCCAAACAATATATTTGCTAAAAAGGTCCAGCAAAAAGTCTTTTATTTTTTCAGAGATTGGTGAATACACGTTTTTAATTGTTTAAGCGTTAAATGTTAATTGATGCTCGTATCGTTTAGCGTTTGGCGTTATTCGTAAAAATTTACGAAAGACTAAGCCGTCAGCCGAAACTAGCATCCTAGCCGTTAAGCGCCTCACGCTTTTAAGGTAAGTATTCTAAGGGATTTACGGGGATGCCATTTAATCTAACTTCAAAATGTAAATGAGGGCCTGTGGTGAGCCTACCAGCTCCACGAGTGCCAGGCAAAGCGCCAGTTAAGCCAATAATATCGCCAACTTTTACATAAGTATCTTCTTTGACATAAATGGCACTCACATGGCCATAAACAGTAGAAATGCCATTGTCATGGATTATAATTATATAACTGTAGCCATAGCCAGCATCCACAGTACGCGCTACATAGCCAGCAGCTGGTGCTCTAATGGGTGTCCCCTGCTTGGTTCTTATATCAATGGCTGGATGTTCGTAGACATAGCGAAATGGATAATCTGGGTCATGAAAATAAGCAGTAATTTCTCGGGAAGCAATGGGCCAGTCAACTAAGGTATTTTGCGGCGAGGTGTTCTCGGTGCGCAGTCTTTGGATTTTATTTTTTACTTGTTCTTGTAATTGTAAAACTTCAGAATCAATTTCATTTTGTTGCTGCTTGGCTTGAATAAGTAAGTTTTGGAACTGGACCTCTGAAGATCTGGTAGTAATTAATAAATTCTCTTTAGCTGCCAGGTCGTCTTTTAATTTATCCTGTTTAGTTATTAAATCTTTTTTAAGTTTTTCTAAATCACTTTTTTGCCTTTCCTTGTCAGCCTTTTGCACAGTCAGCGCATTTTGCAAAAGTTTTAAGCGGTCAACTGAAATTTTCAAATCACTCTGTACTTGTTCCAAATAGCTGATTTGGTTAAAAAATTCAGCAAAAGAATCATTTAAGATCAAAATTTCCAAATATGATTTTCTGTCGCTTTTATCAATTTGTTTGATGTACTCAATTAAATTATTTTTTTGCTCTTCAATTTCTTTTTGCTCTTTATTAATCCGCCAATCCAGGGAGTCAATTTCCAGCTTGGTTTTGTCAATCTCTAGCTGGTTGGTGTTGATGTCTAATTCTGCTTTGGTGATTTGATTATCTAAAAGGCCTAATTGATTTTTGAGTGAAACAGCTTTGTTTTTAAATTCCTCAATCTTTTGAGCATATTCTTCAGTGGCTTTTTTAAGGTTATCAATTTTTGTTTTATTAGTCTCAATTTGCTGATTTAAATCCTGGATATCAGGGTTATTAGCATATAAATCAGTTGTATCTGCTGTTGAGTTTGCTTCCTGGCTAGATACAATAAAAGGAGAACTTAAAATTAATAAGCCTAAAATCAGGAGAAAAATGAATTTTCTGCGGTTTTTCATCTGTATTCATTATAGCAAAAAAAAGGCCATTAGTGTATTTGTTTATTGGTAAATTGGGGATAGAAATTTTTTGAATTTAAAAAAGCCACCTTTGAGACTTTAAGTGGCTTTTTATAGTATTTATTTTAATTTATTTTGTGCTTGGTTGATTCTTTCTAAAGTAATTTTTTTGCCTAAGACCCAGGCGATTTCAAAGGGGCTGGGAGAGTTTTGCTGGCCAGACAATGCCACGCGCATGGGCCAGAGCATGTCCCCTACCCCATAATTATTTTTTTTAATCCAAGTAAAAATCTTTGTTTCTAAAGATTTAACTGTCTTAAAGTCAGGTGCTTTAAAGGTCATTAGTAAATCTTCCAGTTTTACCAAATTTTGCAGGGTTTGTTCTTTAGTTGATTTTTTCCAGACTAAAAGTTTAGCCGGATAATCTAATTTGTCATCGAAAAAGAAATTGATATTCTGCATTATATCGCTAAGCTTTTTTAACCTTTCTTGCTCAATAGTAACTATTTTTTCAGCCAGGGCTGGTTTGATATTTTTTCTAAGCTCTTTTAGATAGGGCAAGCATAACTTGGTTAGTCCTTTTATTTTTAGCTGTTTAATGTAATGCGCATTTATCCAGTCAAGTTTTTCTAAATTAAAAATTGCACCAGCTTTAGTTAAGCGTTTGACATCAAACTTTTTTATTAGCTCGTTAATTGAATAGATTTCCTGCTCACTGCCTGCGCTTTCAGTCCAGCCAATGGTGGCAATAAAATTAATTAAAGCTTCCTTGAGATAGCCTTTTTTAAGATAATCCTCCACAGCCACATCTCCTTGTCTGGACTGAAAG